>Ga0247809_1000016_pt1 | contig 152070 bp, 141 predicted proteins | sample UWRJL104311B1_FD_180951 | JGI IMG/M metagenome (GOLD analysis project Ga0247809, IMG submission 180951) | Plant litter microbial communities from Arlington Agricultural Research Station in Wisconsin, United States - UWRJ-L104-311B-1 | ecosystem: Environmental > Terrestrial > Plant litter >... | reverse complement strand
GTTTAGGGTAAGCGTCCTTCCATTTAGGCCTAATTTTCCTCCATTAAAGACCAATTCAGAATTTACGCTTAAATCTCCTGACAATGTTGCATTCCCTAGCAAGGCAAAACTTTCTGCATTTCCGTTAAAAGGAACATAAGTCCCACTTGAATTTACAACAAGCTCGATATCATCCAATGCAAATTCATCTGCCTCGCCACTGCCAGAAACAGTTGCACCAGTCCATCTCAAATAACAGTAATTGTTTGTTCCCACAGAAATTGGAAAAGTCACTACTCGGTAATATCCTTTCCAACCCGGAGTCACATCAGCTGCCGCAGGAGAAACAACCGCCACTCCTGAAACTGGAGTGTAAGTGATATTATCTGTTGAATAACTTAGACCAAAACTGCTTGAAACAGGCTGGTCATTATAGACATAAACTTTGTATCCGAGATTGATTGACGAGACAGGAGTTCCTGTTTGATTCTGCACTCGCAATGTGATTGTTCCGGGAGTAAATTCTCCTGTGGAAGCTTGTACTCCCAAAGAAAAATTATCTGGAGCTGTTTCAAAGGAATATAAACCAGCTTCTGGAACATCGCCTTCAGAAACGCCTCGGTCATAATCTCCATCTTCCACATTGCTTCCTCCAAAATTAATTGCAGCATCGCTAAACCCTGAAATTGCCCAAGCGCGGGAATCTAAAGTTCCCGTCTGCGGATTAGGAATTAGTCCGTCACCTTGGAAAGCATCGCGGTTGACGCCGTCAACGGTAGTATCGAAATTGATGGTGTTGACTGAATTTGCAGTATAAATCTGCCAGCCATTTGGAGCATTCAAGGTAGTTCGATTGCCAAGTGCCGGTGAAGCTGTTCTGTAATTTTCAGTCGCATTGGTTCCGGCATATTCATAAACCGCAACATGATATGTCGTTGCAGGAGAAAGCCCCGTCACGTCAACAGATGTTCCTGTTCCGGCATAAACTACATAATTTCCAGTTCCAATCTGCGAGCCTGAACCAAATGCACTAAGCGCATTGTAGCTTTGTCCGTCAACCGGAGCTGAATTTACTGCGCTTGCCTGGCGAACCAATACGATTCGTCTTCCTCCGTTTCCAGCCGACCAGTTGACTGTGAATCCAGATGAGGTTACATTGGTAAAAGTCACAGCGGTGCTTTGAATGGTTGGTTCAGCGGCCAGAACTTTTGCACTCACGGTAACTATTTTTTCGGTAGCTCCGGTAGCATTATGCGTTATTGATCCTGAATAAACCCCTGCCGGAGCTGTTGCCCTTACTCTGGCTGTTATTGTAATCGGCTGTCCGGTCAAGATATTTCCTGTTCGCGGAAGCGTAAGTGAGGTCGCATAACTAGTACCTCCATCCCTTGAAATTTCAAAATTTGCTGGCGCTGTAACTACTGCATCGCTTGTTAAGTTTTGACCTGACAGCGTATATTGCTGTGTTGTAGAAGCTGTTCCGGTAACTGTAGTTGCAAAACTGAGCGAACTGACTGACGGCGTCAGCGAAGCTACACCTGCAGGCTCAATTATCAAAGGCAAGGAATTAGATATCGTAGTGCCGTTTGCGACTGTTATTGCCGCTGTTCCAGAGGATAAAATATCGGCAGCAGGAATTGCCACTGTCAACTGTGTTGGAGAAACATAGGTCGTTGTTCTATTTGCTCCATTCCATCTGGCGATACTTGTATTGGTGAAACCGCTTCCTGTTAGTGTCAAGGTAAAAGCGCCAGTTCCCGCAGTTCTTGTATTTGGAGAGATAGAAATCAATGTCGGGATTCCTACTGTAACTCTTACATAATCAAAAAAAGCGGTCTGCCTAACGGTTCCCGCATTTAAATAACCGCCTAAAAGCGGCAAGGCTGTACCTGTATAGTTATTATTTACAACAGTTCCTTGAGATACCAATGTTCCTGAAGTTGGATCCACTGTTGGGGATGTTCCATCATTTCTCAAAAATAATTGCCATGTATTTGTCGAAGGCGTGTAAGTCACCCTGACACTGATGTATTGCACTCCAAAATCTGTTAGTCCGGTAGTATTTGAAGTAATCAGATTGGTAAAATTTCTTATTCCAGAATTATAGCGGACTAATCGCACGGGATCTGTTGTTCCAGAATTTCCTAAGACTACCGCATATCCTGTGCCCGTGACATTTGTTGTTCCTGCTGTACCTGCCAAAATAAATGCCATTCCATATTCTGCGGCAGCAAAACCTGACGGATTTGAGTTGCTTTGGCGCATAGTAAATGACCAAGTAACGGTACCCGGATTATTCGCCAGCGTAGTATTATAAGGCGCTGGAAAATCGCTGGAATTTGTATAACCCAAAACCCAGCCATTGCTGTTTAAAGTTCCTCCGGTATCGTTTATTAAGGAAAGATGGCTATTTGCGATACCCGAACCAAAATCGGTGCCACTTCGTGCATTTCTCCACACTGTACTTGTTCCAATAAATCCTGCAGCAGTTGTGTAATAAGTACCTTGAGAAGTAGTGAAATCATCATTAAAAACTGTTGTCTGTGACAATGAGGAAAGCCAGGACATGAGCGTGCATAGTATCACGATCTTCCTGAGAGGAAAACGTAAAGTTAGTATCATATTAAATTTGTGTAAATGTTGGGTAGATTAAATATACTGCTTCACATTTACTAATTGATTAAAAAAAGTGTTAATAAATCATTACACATGGCATAATGAGCAAAATTTAACTATTGAAAGAAGAATATTCGCACTATAACCAAGAATAATGTAAGAAACATCCTAAATGCGATTTAAAATTACTTTATTCAAAATTCACACCTGCGTATTGACACAAACTACCTGCATTTTAAAAATAATGAATGATAATTTTAAGGCTTGCAATTAAATACTAACTTTACCACTATAAAATAAACCAATGCTGTCAAGAAGAGTTAAGTATGCCCTAAAGGCTTTGCTATTTCTATACCAAAATAGAGAGGATATTCCCATTTCTGCAAAGAAAATTTCAGAGGCTGAAAGAATTCCCTATAAGTTTTTGGAAGCGATTTTAAACGATCTCAAGCTCAACAAAATAGTCCGGAGCCAGCGCGGTCCTTATGGCGGTTATAGTTTTGCCAAAGATCCTGAAGAAATCAGCGTTGCGGCAATCATGCGGATTATTGACGGGCCAATTGCATTGACGACTTGCAGTTCAGAAAACTTCTATGAAAAATGCGACACCTGCCTTGATGAGCATACTTGCCAAATCAGAAATCTGTTCTTGAAGCTCCGCATTCAGATGATTCCCATCCTTGAAAAATCTATCGCACAGATGGCTTCTGCAGAATAAAGCGCTTAAAATATAATTCCTATAGAATTAGTATGAATTAATCAAAAACTTTATATTTGCCATGTCCGCATTTATAAATACTATTTGATTCTATAATGGAAAATATCAGTTTTTTGGCTTTCGCAATGCCTGCTTTTTTTCTCTTCGTATGGCTTGAATATAAATTAGCCCAAAAGAAAAAACGTCCAGAAATCTTTAATTATGAAAGCTCCGTATCCAATATAAGCATTGGCTTGGCCGAACGTTTGATCAATCTTTTTATTGCTGGAAGTTTCTATCAGGCCTTTTATTTTATCTACAATAATTATAGGATTTTTGACATTCCAAGCAATTTCTTAATCTGGATCGGATTATTGCTTGCCACCGATTTTGTGTGGTATTGGTATCATCGAATGGGTCATGAAATAAATTTCTTTTGGGCGGCGCATATTGTCCACCATCACAGCGAAGAATTTAATTTCACGGTTGCAGCGCGAATTACTACCTTTCAAGCAATTATCAGAACTGGTTTTTGGTGCATTTTGCCACTTGCAGGCTTTCATCCCACAATGGTTATTACCATGCTTTTGGTCCATGGCGCCTACTCCTTTTTTACCCATACTCAAATAATTGGAAGGATAAAATGGCTTGAATATATTTTTGTCACTCCGTCAATTCATGGCGTTCACCATGCCTCAGACGAGAAATATCTTGACAAAAACTATGGCGACATGTTCACTTTTTGGGACCGTATTTTCGGCACCTTTCAAGAAGAGGAAGAAAAGCCGAAATATGGCCTGACGCATCCGCTGAAAAGCTATAGCTTTTTGTGGCAGCATTTTCATTATTATTTCGAAATCTATGAACTTTGGAAACGTTCAAAAGGCTTCAAAGCAAGATGGAATGCCCTATTTGGAAGTCCGGCGACAATGGATCAAGATATTCGGCCCATGCTGGAAAAACGTTTTCTGCAAGACAAAACAGACAGAAGGTACCGCTTGAAATTCCGGAATTATCTTTATATCCAGCTCGCCATCGTGACATTGCTTCTGACTGTTTTTACTTATAATTTTGAAGGATTGAATTGGTATGACAAATTGTTTGTGCTTTCATTTATCATGATTACCTTGATTAATTGCGGCGCATTGCTGGAACAGCGAAATTGGATTTTTTATCTTGAATATCTTCGCCTTTTTATAATTTCTACTTACCTTCTTTATCTGGATAATCTGGCTGAATATTTTATTCTTCCGGTTATTGCTATGATTGCGGTTGAAAAAATATTTTCATTAGGAAAGAGGTACCAGGGGTTTGTGTTGCAGGTGGAGGAGTGAGTTATATATCATCTTTTATCAAAAATAGTATCAAAATGATATTCTAAGAATTCTTTCTTTGGATGGTATTTTATTGGAGTAATAATTGAAGTATTTTCAATTGGGGCAAAGTATTTTGAATAGTATTCCGAATTCTTTTTCTGTTTTAGAGTTGAAGAAAGTAGTACTTTGCAATTTTTATCTAAGCCAATATAGCCTTTATCAAATGCCTTGTCATAAAGTGCGGAAAGACATATGCCGTTTTCAGGATTCAATCTTTCGTTTTCGTTCTGTGACCAAGGAATAATGTGGCTTGCATAAAGCAAATCAGGTATGTCGATGCCTGTAATAGCACATTTGGAATCATAGTTAACCAGAACCATCTGTCTGAAAACAGATTGATTTACACGTGTTTTGACTTCTCTAATTTTTGTTTCGCCTTTTAATCCTTTTAAGTCGAATAATAGATCGTGGTATTTGCTTTCTATTGTAAGATTTTGTTTTTGAGCTAAAATTTGTTCGCTTAGAAAAACAAGTTCTTGTTGGTTGTTGAAGAATTCATCCCAAATCGGCTGGACTTGCTTTATTCCATTTTCTAATCCTATAACACCTCTGCTTTGATGAAATGGATCAACGTGTGCAAAATTCCCTAAACGCATCACTATAGCAGCAGGGGTTCTTCCTATTATTTCTGCTAATTCAATTATTTTAGGATTTCTTGAATGTGTCTTTCCAAATTCAATTCTTAGGTAAAGATTGAATGCTATAATTAATTCTTCACGGGTCCAAAGTTTTTTTGCCATAATTATAGTCTTCTAATCTATATCTTTTTGATTATTTTGGTGCATAGTAAATATATGAATTTCTAAATCATCTTCTTTTGTGTCGCATAAAAATATGACTGATGCTTTAAAGTTTACCTATTGAAATATATAAACAAAAAAAAACGCCCATTTCTGATCGTCTCTTCTTAAAAGTTTTCTATTATTTTGCTAAAATTCTATAAAACAAAAAATCCTGATATTTCTATCAGGATTAATTTTGCTCACCTAGATGTTATTTTATCGAACCAATTTAAAGATGACATAAAAAAATTAAATCATTTATTTGAATATTTTTAAGTCGGTGGTTCATTTTTATAATTTAAATCAAGCCTAAAACTGCATTATCTAAATCATCCCCCTCTTTGGTAAAACATCTAATTTGACATTTAAATTTTTTTACGGTATTAATCAAATCATCAATGGATTCTCCACCTGAATAATAGTAAATAGAAACTTTATTATATTGAGGATTATTATCAATAATCTCGATAATATCATCTCCTGTTGTTTCTCCTAAGTCGTGGTCAACCATTATTAAATTCGGAACAGCCATAAATAAGTCTTCCTCTAAAGTATCCCCGTTTTCTCTATGTATAATATTTAATTCTATTCCTCTTAAAGCCATTTGGCTTTTCATATTGTATTCGAAAGACTCTTTCCATTCAGCCTCATCTTCATACATTAAAATTGTAAAGTTTGCCATATTATTTCTTGTTTATTGTTATTTTAAATTCTGCGCCTTTTTGTGGTTCAGAATAATTTAGTTCGATATCTCCACCAATCTTTCTAATTAATTCTTGGATATGAGTCAAGCCAAGCCCTGAACCCTCAGTGGTAGTAAATCCATAATCAAAAATTTTGTTCCTTGATTCTTCTTCAATACCAATACCGTTATCTTTAAAAAAAATTTGCAATGTATTTTCATCTGATTGAGCAAATGTTATCTCAATTTTAGGACTAAATGGTTGTGTTGAAATGGTTTCAAGAGCATTTATAGCTCTTCTTGAATTACTGATTAGGTTATCAAGAATTATGATTAATTCTAAAGGCTTAAAGGTGGTAATAAAGTCTTTTAGCTCGTGTTGATAGATAACCAATGAGATTTTATTTGGAAGGAATGGCTTAACGATGTTAATCAAGTATTGTTCAATAAATGAAATTATGTCAAGAGAAGAATCTTTTGTTTCTACTTTAAAATTGGCTTTCGTGGCAAATTTGGAAATAGAATAGATTTTGTTTAGTTCGTAATTTAACTTGCTGAATACTTTTTTTAATTCACCTTTTTCAAAATCAACATTATTCTCGATTTTAAACACTGCACCTTTAATATAGTTTTGTATTGTTCCAGTAGAAATTCCTATGTGGTGCATTAAATTGACAACATCATCAAATTCTTGGGACTTGATTGATTTTAAAAATAGATTTTGTGATTTAGTTTCAGTTAGCTCTTTTCTAACAACTTCCACTTCTTTCTTAACATCCGAAATCTTTTTCTCAGCTTCTTTCTTCTCATTTGCAAGAATCGTCAACTGGTTTTGTAACTGGTCAATAAGTCTGGTTTGCTCTAGGACAGTTTTTTTATAGTTTTGTAACTCGATTATGGCTTTAGCAGTGGCTTCATTGTTAGAATACTTTGAAAATTCCTTAATTTGTTTTTCAAGCTCTTCATTTTGTTGGGCTTTTTTAATTAAAATCCTATTCAAAGTTTCTGAGTCAATCTTTTTGTTTTCGAAATCTTCAATTAGTTGCTCAAATTCTACCTCAGATTTTTGTCTCTCTTCATCAATCTTCTGGGTAATCAAGTTTTCGTTGATATAAAGTTCTAAGACATCATTCGCTTTAGCTGAAATTATTGAATGAATTGAACCATATATTCTATTCTGTTTAGTTTTATAATCTTCTCTATATTCTAGGTCTTCTTCAGTAGTTTGACCAGCAAGTATTTTTTGCTCAATTTGCTTAAATTCACTTCCCTCGTAAATAATACTATCCCAATCTAAACCTTGAACTACATAACGCTCAATCCTACGTAATGCTTTGTAGAAAAAGCTTTCATTTCTTTCTGAATTTGTTAAGCTTCTATACTGGTCGTTTTTAACAATTCCCTCTCTACTTGAGATTATTTGAAAATCATTATCCTCATCCAATATTTCTATTTGACCGATTATATCTCTTAGTCCCAAATATCTTCTAGTTCCTTGAGCTTTTCTTTGGTCAAGGCCTAACCAATCATTTCCATAATCTCCATATGGAGATATCCTAAAACCATTAATGAATAAAAAAATTGAACCGTAATTAACAGATTGAATTCCCGTTTGCTTAGTAAAAAAAGCTTTTGCATACGGATTTAAGTAATAAATCGAAATTTTGACATTCTTAATTTCTGGAAAAAAAGGGTTTTGTTCTTTTATCCAAAAAACAGTTTCACCTTTGTCTTTTAATTCAGTGAATATTATTTCACCATCATTAAGAGTTTTAGTTTCGATACTTGTTGATTTAAAATCAAGTTTATCAAATATTCTGTTTTCTACTTTACCAATAAATTTTTCATATTCATTTTGGTTACTGTTTTCCTCTACAAATTCTGGAGCATCTATGAAAATGCCAAAGTCATCATTTTCAAAAGCTTGATTTGGATTTATTAATTTTTCAAGATATTTTTTTAATTCTAAAAACTTGTCAGTATTCCAATGAACTCTACCAGTTTTATCGATAAAAGAATAAGCCCAAAAGCTTCGAAGCTTTATTATCTCTAATAATACTCCTTGCTCGAAATTTTCAAATCCAGCTCTAGAAAATTCTTCTTCAGTAAGAAATTCATATTTTAGCGGTATAGATTGAATCTCTTTTTTATCATCTTCGATTTCGAATAATTTCCAATCTATGCTTAATTTTATATAATTGGTATCACCTTTTTTTCTGGCATACAAATTTAAATACTCTCCTAATCTGTCGCACGAGAATCGACCTACTCCCTTTGCGCCAGCCATTCTTCTCTTGTACTGAGTTTTGTTACTTTTTTTTTCTGAGAATGCAATATTTAACCACTTGTCGCGGATTTCTTTTATACCCATACCAAGACCATTGTCTCGGATGATTAATCTAGAAGTTTTGTGTGAAAAAGATTCCACTTCTAAATCATCATTTTTTTTAAGGTTTAAATATTTTACAACTACATTTTTTGCATCAGCATCAAACGAATTTTTGACAAGTTCAAGTATTGCGATATTGTCGTCATTGATAAGGTCCTTTCCAATAATACTTTTTAACTGAACATTGGTTTTAAAATGTAATTCATTTTCTTCTGACATCTATTTAAGTAGTTTATTTAGGATTAATCCGCTCTGTTCTCCAAAAAGGGGCGGTATAGCATTCCCAATTTGAGTATATCTAGGCACTTCTTGCGTTCTCCTTTTTCCTCCTGTCGTATATTTTCCTTGAAATATATACCAATCAGGAAAACTTTGTATTCTAGCGTATTCTCTGACCGTTAAAATTCTGGGCTCCATATAATGAATATAGTCATCAGGCAAAGTGGTTATAGTTGGACTTTTAGCATTACCATTTAGAGGAATGATTGTATGTTTTTTGATATTATATTTCTCTCTTATCTGTTTGCTTAAATCAAGATTTCTTCTGTCTTTTGATTCGTTAAGAATTATTTGAAACCTCTCAACCGTCTTTGGTAAGTGTTTCGGGAATCTATGGCTATCCGCTATTGGATTTTGTATTCCACAACGCATTAGTGTTTGATACGGACTGTTTGGACTAGAATAGACTCCCGCTTTGAAGTTTTTAGTGTCTGGGGAATCTTCGCAGCCATTACTTTTTAAAAGGTCAGAAATAGCTTCTTTTAGGGTTGTTTTCTCGTTTAACCCCTTTTTCTGAAGAAATGTAAATCTCTGCTTTTCGAGCAGTTGAAAAAAGCTCTCAATTTTTTTTTGAGAGGAACTAGGAACATCTTTACGAATACCAACCAAAATAAATCTTGTTCTTTTTTGTGGAACGCCGTAATCACCAAAGTTGACAAGTTGACCTTTTACAAAGTAGCCTGCATCATCTAGTTTCTTAGTAACTACTGAACTATAAGCAACTCCTTTCTCTTTATTCTTTTTAAATTCCATTGTAAATCCTCGTACATTTTCAAAGAAAATAATTTTAGGCTGTACAAGATTAACAAATTCGATATATGAGTTTATTAAGTCATTTCTTAAGTCGTTTTCATTTCGTCTACCCGCCATTGAAAATCCTTGACAAGGTGGGCCACCTGCGACCATTGTAACTTTACCTTTAAGACTTATTAACTTATCTCGATACTGGTCTAAAACTTCGTTAATTTCTAGCTCTTTTTCAGGCAGCCATTTTGGCCAATTAAAATGTTTTTTATTTTCAATTAAGTTATATCTAAGAGTTTTAAAAGCGTCAGGGCTTTTTTCAATAGCAAACAAACCCTTCCATCCCGACTGGTGTAATCCTAAAGAAAGTCCGCCGCAACCAGCAAAAAGGTCTATATAGTTCATATTTTTACGTAAAAAATCCAATATACAAAAATACTTTTATTTTTTATAAGAGCAATTAAAAATCTTAATTTAGAAAACTATCTCTATACAGCAATTTATCTGGTAAGTCAGAATATTTGATATCTGTAAATTCTGAGCTAATTTGATTCTTTTTTTTCTTGTTTACTGTAACTATAATTGTCCCATTTGTAGAGCTTTCTTCACTTATAATATCGTAATATCTGGCAAATAAGCTTTTCGCATTTCTCTTGAATATTGATTTAATTGTATTCTCAAATTCAGTAACTAAATCATCCTGAATGAATAATTTTAATTGATTCATATCCTTATTCTGAGATAAATAATTTGAATATAGTTGAAACGCTGCGATTCCAACCAAATTACTTTTATTAAAATCTGGCTTTTCAATAATTAATCTGGCAAGAAAAGTTTGATAAAATTGAAAACTTAGATTGAGAGAAGTCAATCTATTTAAAACTAATTCTGCAAAATATTGACTAGGGCTTGACGAAATTGAAATTGCAATAGCTAGTTCATTTGGGATTATTCTGATTGTATTTGCATTGGAGGGTATAGTAGGTAATTTGACAATATATTCAGCTGTCAAATATTCCTGTAAAGATTTATGAGCAAATTCATAGAATTCATAACCTGACTGAATAAAAAGTCCTGTATGAGTTTCCAGCTCTTCCATAACATTTTTAGAATCTTGTCTTTCTAAATCAAAGTCTTCGTAAATTTTATAATATACGCTTTCTAAAACTGATTTTGAGAATATAGACCTTTTACTGTCAACTGTTAACAAATATGCAATACTTGTTAAAAACTCAAATTTTCTATCAATTTCAAAATCTGCATATTTTGATTCTCTTTTGATATTCCTTTGTTCATCCCATTCTTCGAGCAATAGATTTACTATTTTCTTGTACACAGTTTTAGGCTTTTCAGGAATTTTGCCGACTCTTTCATAAATTGCGCAGAGATGCGCAATTGTTAACGGTCTCACCGCTGCATCAATAAAGGGAGATTTGTAAATTTCTTTTAAAAATGAATTGACTTTTTCTTCGTCATTTAACCACTTTTTAGCAAATGCGTTTATCTGTAAATTGTTTAATGAGCATAATTCATATACAATGATGTTTTCAAAATAATAGTTAAAATCTGAAGTTCTTGAGGTTACAAGCAGTTTTGAATTTTCTAAAAAATTTGCTAATTCCTTGATTTCAGATAGTACAATCTCTCTATGACTTCTATAAGTCAGTTCGTCAAATCCATCGATTATTAGTAAAACATTCAATTTTTCAATAATGTAGTAAACTAGTTTTTGTTTAGTTCTAATTATTTCACCTTCACTTTGATTTTCCTTAATGTCTATAGAAAGACCGAAGAGATTATATAGATATTCTATTATTATACCTGCGTCATTTTTGGTGTTTCGGTGATTGTTGAAGTCTCTAAGTTTTACTAAAATTGGATATTTAAATGCTGTTGTGGCAGGATTGTCAGAAAAAAATATCGACTGGCAAAGGTATTTCATCGAAGTAGTTTTTCCAGCTCCTGGTTGTCCCAAAATTACAATATGATTTTTGTTGTTTAGGAAGATATCTTTTAGAGGGATGGTTTCTATATTTTCATTTTCATACATTCTTATCTTACGTGGATAGACATACATATCTAGTTCAATATATGTCTGCTGTATACCTTTAGAAGATTTTAAATCTTTAAATGTTATCTCGCTAGACCAATTCTTTGTTTTTTGTATATGTTCTATCAAAGAATCTTGTATGTCTTTTTCCTTCGAAATTAGTTTTCCTAAATTTTTTTTTAAAAAGGAACTTGCATACTTAAATATTTCTTTTGCTGATTCTTTTAAAATTATCTCTTGTATCATATATTATATCATAAGAATGATAAATATATAATAAAATTCTAGATGATTATGAAAAACAAGTATGCCTGTCTCAATTTGAAACGTCAATAATCTTAATCGGAATAAAAAAAAATTAAAAAAAGTTTCAGAAAAGCTACACTTTTTTCTTTTTCGTTAGTATTTATATGAAGACGCTCGATTAAATCCCTTGTATGGAGTTCTTGCATCTAATAATAAAATATTAACCAATTTAAGATGAAATACTATGACATTAAAGAGTTTGAAAAGAAAACTAAAAGACATAAATCTACAATCTATAGATTTTACAGAAAACATAAATATCTATTAAATGATACTACGCTGAAGAAGAAAAGGTTGTTTCCAGATTCGCATATCAAATATTTTAATAGTGAAATCCTATTTGATGAAAATCAAGTACTGAAGCAAGAGAACGAAACAATGAAGCGTCTTATTGACTGTCTTATGGATAAGGAAAACCTGCAACAAAGACTTTGGAAAATGGATTGGAGCTATTTCTTTACGGTAGCTTACAAAGCCGAGCGAAACAAGAAAAGCTGTTTCAGGCAGATGCACGCAATGTATGAGATGCTTATAGAAAAATATGGTGATGAAAGCGGAATAAGATTATTCTTCACCACAGAACCTTTTTCAAATCGAAAAGGCTATCACAACCACTTTGTTATACACATTGAAAACAAAAGACTTGAAGAGCAGATTATTGAAGAAATCAATAGCTTTTTTAAATACGACAGGGTTGATTTCAAGAGATACGACAAATACAGAGCGGGGCTTTTTTACATAGCCAAAGCAGGCTTGGTTAATGAAGATTGGGATATTTTAGGAAATAACCTTGGTGATGAAGCTGTGAAAAATGCTAATTAGAGTAATAAATCAGGGGTTAAGGCGACAAAATACCACAGTTTTATAGCTTATCCTGACACGTGAGTACTGAAGGGCTTTGCTTTCAAAACTGCATTTTTTATGAAGTTTTGACAAATTTTAGGTGAGGCAGGGCTACCTGTATTAAAAGTTTTAAAATTTAAAAAAATTTATTCCTGTGTATCCCGCCTTATACCTTCCCCCGTAGGGCATTATGTACGCTAACATATGATATGGCAATCAAAATTTTTTCCAGATTTTTTCAGCAAAAAACATCCTTGCCTTTGAACATTATAAAAAAATATTACCAAAGAAAAATGAGAATCAAAATCACACTGAAACAGTTTAAAAAAGTTTTGACGAAGGCAGAACTGAAATTTCCAATAATATTTCAAGTTGGAATCATAGACAAATATGAAATTGCTGAACTTCTAAAAAAATATCAATCGTCTTTTAAGTCAAATGACAAATCTTCAATGAATTTAGATGGATGAATTTCAAGTGCATAACAAAGCTTAAAGAAAAGATTTAGGGTCATACCTTGTTTGTTTGCAAACAATCTTCTGATTGTCTTTTCATCGCAATTTGAAGCTTTAGCAAATGCAAGCTTGTTACCGCCAAATTTTTTTAAGAATTGGTTATAGATTTTTTCGATGATTTCCGATTGGATTTTATCAAGTTGCTTTTGCATAAAACAAAGGAAAACAACAGGGAATTAAAAAGTTTGAACCTTTGTCGGCTTTTGAGCCGAAAGTATTATATTTGCCAGATAACCATTAAAACTTCAATAATGAAAAAGGTCTTTTTTTTACTCTCAGCTTTTATAGCGATTGCATATTCTTGTAGCAATGACGATTCAGCATCAAATGACAATGCCTCTCAACTTACAGGAACAGTTTGGGAATTCTACAAAGAAATTGATGGAACATCAACTTACAACTTTGAGCCTTGCGAGAGGGACAGGATTACATTCGGTTCAGATTCAAAGGCCCTGCACCAATTTTTTTCTCCGTTCAATCTTGACGGCTCTGAAGTTCAAAATGGAAATTGCCGTTTGGTTGGAGATATGGACTTAGAATGGCAAGACCTTGGCAATTCAACCTACATCAAATCATCAACAGAATCGGAAGAAGGAGACAGATTCACAGTGAGCAACAATGAATTCCAGATACGCTATTCGGACGGACTTGTCGAATATTGGAGAAAAATGCAATAGATAACAAAAAAAGACAAACAATGATTCTAATACCATTTTTTATTGTCGCAGTGGTGATTTTTATTTTTATTGCCAAGCTTTTAGGACACCAGAAGAAAGAATACCAGTCGCTTCACCTGATGAAGAATTTTTACCTGTATGTTGGCGGCTTTGCAATCTTTGCAAGCGTATTATATGTACTTGTAATGGGCTTTGCCTTAATTTCTAATGATTATGGCATCCGTGAATTTATATTGGAACACGGGGGCGGATATTACAGCTATTCCCATCTATTTACCGTGCTTGCGACAGGATTATCCTCAGGCATTCTTTTCGTTGGTCTGTCGCAACTCATCGAGCTTATGCTGGACATCAAATCATCGGTAAGCAAATAATTATGAAAAGATTTTTATATGCGGCAATCCTGTTTTTTTCTGTTTATGGAAACTGCCAAGAAATTTCGGGAGATTTTGTTATTACTGCATCTTATGAAAAAAATGGCGATGATTGGTACAGCATCTATTACGGCAATCCTTTCACCATTTCAATAAGCAAGGATGGTAAATTTAAAATGGAAGGATATGAATTCCTCTCCGACCTTAGCGACTACAAAGCAAAAACCTTAAATATGAAAGGATACAGCACGGCTGAACTGCTCTATCCAAAATATCTAAAGACAAGCAATTCAAATGGCAAGCAGTTTAAATATTATTCGGGAAGGCTTGATTACAAGACAAGGGAAAAGATTTTCGGATTTCCGATAGAATACTGCTACCTTATCCAAAGTGGCGAGGTAGTGGGATTCCGAATCCACAAAGAGAAAAGTCCCAGAGAATTTTTGTTTTATGTTATGAGAGCAAAATGATTTAATGATAAAAATGAGGCCCTGAGCCTCATTTTTATTTTAGTTTAGAATGATGCAAAAGATAATAAATGCTTTATTACTTCCAGCGTAAATGAATTGCCGATAGCGTGATTGGCGGGAGTCTTTTTTAATATATCACCGACGTATCCGATTGGAAGGGTCTGGAGCCTTTCTAATTCCAAGGTGGTAGCCCTTCTGTAAAATGCTTTTAGATTTTCCTTGTCCACATCCAAAAGATTTAGATTCCTGATATTTTCCTTTTTTGGTGATTCACTATTTTTTTGATTTAGAAATACAATCTGTCCAATTGATTTTTTTAGGTATCTATTTATTCCTGATTTTGTCAGTGGAACATTTTTGGTAAGGATGCAATTGGATTTTTTTCTGTCGGCAAATCCATTTTCTAATATGTCTTGAAGAAAAATATTTTGGTCTTTCGGTGCTTTTATATTTGGAATATTTGTCCAGTAAATTCTTTTCCGATTCTGGGCGGAAACGAGTTTGGAATTTATATATATCGGTTTTACACCTAATAGCCCAGAAATTATATCCCTGTTCTTGCCGTCCATACTTCCGACATTTTCCATTAGAAAATACTTTGGCTTTACCTCTTCCATTATTCTTAATGCCTCAAAGAAAAGTCCAGACTTTTCACCATCGAGACCCAATCTGTTTTTGTTCAGGCTAGAAAGGTCAACGCACGGAAAACCAAAAACCATAAGGTCAATTTCAGGGAGTTTTTCTCCTTTAATATTTCTTACATCTCCGAGATGTTTGGTCTCGGGAAAATGGAAATTTGTAACTTTTATAGGATTGGGGTCAATCTCGCTGGCGAAATAATTTTCAATTTCTACGCCCAGCTGATTCAAGGCGAGCTGTGCGACGGATATGCCATCAAAAAGGGACAGCACGTTAATCTTTTTATTCATTGTGTTCTTTCACAATAAATATTTAGCAACACTGGAAAAGTCCTTGCTAATTCAGTATTCCAAGAATAAAATCCTGCAATCCCTTAAGGCAAGGGGCTTTACATCAAAAAAAAATTAGAAAAGGTTGGCACGGGAATTTTTTTCCTTGTATCCTTGTCCCGTTATAAAAAAAGGTACTGGTTTCTGTATAACAGGAAAGACAGGTTGAAAACAATAGAAGAACCAGCAAAATGGTCTCTAAAATCGCCAACCCTTTTTTTATAACACCAACCTAAATAATTAAGACAGATGACAGCAGCAATCTTTTCCAGAGTAAGCACCAACGAGCAGGATTATCAAAGACAGATTTCGGATTTGCAAAAAACCGCAGAAAAATTAAATCTTGAAGTTGTAAGCGTAATTTCCGAAAAAGTCAGCGGCGCAAAATCCAACAACGACAGAAAGGGAATACAGTCACTTCTTGTGGGTGCGAGAAATGGAGAATTCAAAAAAGTTTTGGTGACAGAAGTTTCAAGGCTCGGCCGCTCGACAATCGAAACCCTGAAACTCGTTGAAGAATTACACCAGTTAGGAGTGAGCATTTATCTTCAAGACTTAAACATTGAAACCTTAGACGAAAAGGGAGAAACTAATTTTCAGTCTGAGCTTATACTGCATATGATGAGCCTATTTGCAAAAAATGAAAGAAGGGTGCTGATTGAAAGAATAAACAGCGGTATAAATTCTGCAAAATCAAATGGGGTTCACTGCGGCCGCCCGAGAGAGACAAAAGAAGATGAAAAGAAATTTCTAGCCAAATACCCAAAAGTTGTTGACGGATTGAAAAAGGGGTTTTCAATTAGGGAATGTGTAAAATTGTATAATATTTCTTTGGCAACTGTTGCCAAGGTAAGCAAGTTGAGTAAAAACAAAATTGTCGCCTAAACTGTATTTTGTTTTTAACTATCAGTTAATGAGTGTATTAAATTTAAAATATTGTTTAAGAAAAGCTTCTGTAATAAAAAAATGATAGGTACATTTGACTGTGAGGTTGGAAATAATAATCTCAGGAAAAGAAAATCTTTTCCCTTATAATGATTGTACTTAGCAATCATTTTCAATAATAATAAACTTCTCTTTCGAGAGTAAATGTAATTGTCTATTTCGTAAAGCGACTTGGAAACTATTACTATTGACCTGTCCAAAATTTGTGTGTGACAGATAATTAAAATGATTTCAAAAACAGAATGTAGGGATATTTTAAAGTGCTACAGTTGTAGTGAGAATAATGAGAGTATTGATGAAATAATCAAAATTCTAAATATACTAGCTGAGCTAGAATATGAAATAATGAAAAAATGAAAATATGAATGTTATAATTTATAGCCGTGTAAGTACGGATGAACAAGCTGAAAGAGGTTTCAGTTTAAGGAATCAAGAAGAGGTTCTTAGAAAATACTGTGAAGTTAAAGGTTACAATGTCATTGAATCTTATGTAGATGATTTCTCTGCAAAAAGCTTTATTAATAGACCTCAGTGGCAAAAGTTGTCCAAGCACGTAAAGAGTAACCGAAAAATAATTGATAAGGTATTATTTACGAAATGGGATAGATTTTCAAGAAACATTGAAGAGGCATTAACTGTCATACGGGGTTTCGTCAATATGGGTATAGAGATAAATTCAGTTGAACAACCATTAGATTTGTCAAACCCAGATAACAAAGTTATGCTAGCTATGTATCTAATGTTGCCAGAAGTTGAAAATGACAAAATATCCCAAAGGACAAAAGACGGTATGCGGAGAGCAAAAAAAGAAGGATGTTTTTTAGCTAAAGCTCCTTTTGGCTATTCAAATACAAGGATTAATGAAAAGACTAGCATTGTTCCGAATAAGGATGCGGATGTCGTTTTAAGAGCCTTTACGGAAGTAGCAAAGGGGCTGGAATCGGTTGAGGTTATTAGAAGGAAATTAGTGCTAGAATCCGGCTTAAAATTAGGAAAGCAACAGTTTTACAATATGCTTAAAAACAAAACATATTGTGGTCTTATAACTATACCAGAATATAAGAAAGAACCCGCTTATGCTGTGAGTGGTTTGCATAATAAAATTGTGGATAAAATGTTATTTGATGAGGTTCAAGATGTGGTCGCAGGAAGGAAAAAGCATTTTAAGCTTCCATCAATAATAAATGAATCATTTCCCTTGAGAACTTATTTGCTTTGCCCAAAATGTAATAAACAAATAACGGCAAGTAAATCGAAGGGAAATGGTGGGATTTATGAATACTATCACTGTAAATCTAAATGTAAGGTTAGAACAAGAATGGAATATGTGCACAAGTCCTTTACGGACTATCTTGGAAAGATTAGTTTAGACGAAAAGATAGTTGATTTATATAAAGTTTTTTTGAAGGATGTAATTCAAAAAAATGCCATAAATAACAAAATGAAAGTCACCGAACTCAAGAAAGAGTTGACTACATTAAACGGTCAATTAGAGAATGCGGAAGATAAATTAGTAATTGGAGTTATGGATTCTGATTTGTTTACAAAGATTGTAAAGCGTTATAATGATAGAATTTTGGAAATAAATAATTTAATATTTAATCTTGAAAATAGAGAAGAATCGATAATCAAATACGTTGATAATTCCGTTGTTGTTCTTTCTGGATTAAAAGGTTTGTATGAAAAGTTGAACTATGTTCAAAAAGGCATTTTAGTCAATGCTATTTTTCCAAATAAAATCATACTTGAAAATGATACTTTTCGAACCAATTCTGTCAATTCTGTACTGCAGTTATTGACTAATGTTTTCAATGGTTTGAAAGCAGGGGAAATAAAAAAAGCCATTCCGAAGAATGGCTTTTCCACTGTTGCTCCCCCTCTTGGGCTCGAACCAAGGACCCTCTGATTAACAGTCAGATGCTCTAACCAACTGAGCTAAGGAGGAAGGCGTATTGCCTTGTAAAGCGGTGCAAATATAAGGCGAATTTTAATTTCTGCAAATAAATTCGACTAAATTTTTATTTTTTTTTACTGTCGCATGATTGCCTTGTAAATATCGTTGCCGTTGGCAAATAAAACCAGCGCTACAAGTATAAAGAAACCAGCAACTTGGGCACGTTCCATAAATTTTTCGCTTGGTTTTCTTCTTGTAATAATTTCGAATAATAAAAACATTACGTGGCCTCCATCAAGCGCAGGAATCGGCAATAAGTTCATTACGCCAAGCATAATTGATAAGAAAGCCGTGATTCCCCAGAAATATTCCCAGCTCCAAACGCTTGGAAAAACATTAAAAATCGCATAGAAACCTCCTACTCCTTTATACGCTCCGGTGTCTGGATTCACAATCGCTTTCAATTGCGTGATGTATTTTCCTAGTTCATCTTTGCTTCTCTGGATTCCCGCAGGAAAAGACTCTCCAAAAGAAAAAGTCTCTCTGCTTATTTTATAGTATCCTAATTTCTCAAGATTGTCGATCTTAACGCCACCTTGCATCACTCCGAGTTTTCCCTCTTTATTGACAGTAAGCTTGATTTTTTCTTCTTTTTCTTTTCTAAAAACAACAGCATCGAAAGTCTTTCCAGCATTTGCCTTATTGAAAGCCATAATTTCGTCAGCATAACGCATCTTTTTGCCGTCGATGCTTAAAATCATATCTCCTTTTTGAAGACTATTCAGGTTCGGAGAATTTTCAGCAAGCTCCCCTACTAAAAATGGAATTCTCAAATCTAAATAGCGTTGCTCATCTTTCATCACCTTGTCTAATACATCGACCGGAAGCTTGATATTTTGGATAGCGCCATTTCTTTCAATCGTCACCTCTTTCGCAAAATTTACGCTATAAGGTACGTCATTGAATTTCTCAACTTTTTTACCATCGACGGCAATAATTTTATCTCCGGTTTTATATCCTAGTTCCTCTCCGACAGGACTTGAAACCCAAACTCCATCTTTCAATTCAGAATTTGCGATATAAGTATTTCCATAAACATAAGCCATTCCAATATAAATAATGATAGCCAAAATAAAGTTTACGGTCACACCTCCAAGCATGATAATCAAACGCTGCCAAGCTGGTTTTGAACGGAATTCCCACGGTTGCGGAGGCAAAGCCATCTGCTCTTTATCCATGCTTTCGTCAATCATTCCGGCAATTTTCACATAACCTCCAAGTGGAAGCCATCCGATTCCATATTCTGTTTCACCGATTTTTTTCTTTAGAAGAGAAAATTTTACATCAAAGAAAAGGTAGAATTTTTCTACTCTGGTTTTGAATAATTTAGCAGGGATAAAATGCCCTAATTCGTGCAGTACAATCAATAAAGATAAACTCAACAAAAACTGTGAGAGCTTAATAACTATTTCCATTTTTTAGTTTTAGATTCAATAATTCCGAACAAAAATAGTGTTTTCTATTTACTTACGATTACAATCTCGATTTTTCCCCATTTTAAAAGTTTGTTAATAATTAAAATGGGCGTCTCACTTTATTATTTGTGCCTTAACTTTACTTTTTCAAACGAATTTTTATTCCTATTTTCAATGGATTAAAAGCCATTTCTCTTAAAAACACACTATTATGTCTTCAAAATTATTTTCCATATTTCAGATAAAAAGCATTATCCTGAAAAATAGAATCGTTATTTCTCCAATGTGCCAATATTCTTCGAAAGACGGATTTGCAAACGATTGGCATCTCGTTCACCTCGGAAGCCGTGCCAACGGAGGCGCTTCGTTAATTATTCAGGAAGCCACATCGGTTTCTCCGGAAGCCAGAATTTCTCCCGAAGATTTAGGAATCTGGAGCGACGAGCACATCGAAAAATTAAAAAACATCACGAATTTCATAACCGAACATCATTGCGTTCCCGGAATCCAATTGGCTCACGCTGGAAGAAAAGCAAGCGTCACTTCGCCTTGGCAAGGAAACAGAAAATTGTCAAAAGAAGAAGGCGGATGGGAAACTTTTGCACCAAGCGCCATCGGTTATCACGACAATGAAAATACGACATCTTTAGACAAATCTGGAATTGAAAAAGTGATTTCAGATTTCAAATCGGCTACAAAAAGAGCAGTTCAAGCAGGTTACAAAGTCTTGGAACTTCACGGAGCACACGGCTATTTGTTGCACCAATTTCTTTCGCCTTTGTCCAATAAACGAACAGACGAATACGGCGGAAGCTTCGAAAACAGAATCCGATTTACGTTAGAAATTTTAGAAGCAGTGCAACAAGAATGGCCAAATGATTTGCCTTTATTTGTAAGAATTTCTGCAACTGATTGGGCTGACGGAGGCTGGAATATCGAAGAATCAATAAAACTTTCCGAAATCTTAAAACACAAAGGCGTTGATTTGATAGATGTTTCTTCTGGCGGATTGGTTTCACACCAAAAAATTCCGGCGGAACCAGGATACCAAGTGCCGTTTGCAGAAAAAATCAGGAAAGAAACAAAAATGTGCACAGGCGCAGTCGGATTAATTACGGAAGCAAAACAAGCTGAAGCCATCGTCGAAGAAGAAAAAGCCGACCTAATTTTCTTCGCTAGGGAATCATTACGCGACCCAAATTTAGCCCTAACTTTCGCTAGAGAATTAGGCGTAGATGTCACTTGGCCAAATCAATACGATAGAGCGAAGAAGTAGTTTCAAAGTCGCAGAGTTTCAAAGTTTCAAAGTCAGAAGCGTAAGGCGTAATTTTTCTTAATATCTTAATGGTTCAAAATAAAAAGCTTTGCGTTAAAGCCAAACAATATGAAAAAAATAAAAACAGCCCTTCTTTCCTACGGAATGTCCGGAAAAGTTTTCCACGCGCCATTCTTAGATTTACACGAAGGATTCGAATTAATCGGTTCCTGGGAAAGAAGCAAAAAATTAATACAAGAAGATTATTCCTACACAAAAAGCTACAATTCCATCGAAGAATTGCTTCAAGATGACTTAGATTTAGTCATCGTAAACACGCCAGTCGGAACCCATTTTGAATACGCCAAACAAGCACTTTTAGCCAATAAAAATGTCTTGGTAGAAAAAGCTTTCACAACAACAGTCGCCGAAGCCGAAGAATTAAAAAATTTAGCCAAAGAAAAAAATCTAAAGTTAACCGTTTTCCAAAACAGAAGATGGGACAGCGATTTCAAGACCGTAAAACAGATTTTAGACAAAGATATTTTAGGAGAAATCGTCGAAGCGGAAATCCATTTCGACAGATATAATCCGAATTTAAGTCCGAAACAGCACAAAGAAACTGCCAATTCAGGAGCCGGAATTTTGAAGGATTTAGGACCACATATTATCGACCAAGCCTTGACTTTATTCGGATTTCCAGAAGCTTTGACTGCTGATATCAGAATAACGAGAGACCATTCGCTGGTAGATGATAATTTTGATATTTTGCTGTATTATCCCCGCTTCCGCGTAAGATTGAAAGCGGGATTTTTCGTCAGAGAAATGCTTCCTTCGTATGTTTTACACGGAAAAAAAGGTTCATTTTTAAAAGACAGAGGCGATGTTCAGGAAGACGAATTGAAATTAGGAAAAAAACCAAATCGCGACAATTGGGGAATCGAACCTGATTATAAGCAGGGATTGCTTCACACGGAAGTAAATAGCGTTGTTATCAGAGAACTTGTTCCAACATTACACGGAAATTATTTTGAGTTTTTTGACAAATTATACGAAGCAATAGCCAACAATAAAACCGAACCGGTTACCGCTGAAGATGGCGAGAACGTGATGCGAATCATTGAAGCTTCGATTAAAAGTAATGAAGAAAAAAAGTTAATTGAATTTTAAAAAGTTAACACGAATTACACAAATTACCACTAATTTCTTGTCTGTAAAACTTCGTGATAATTCGTGAAATTTGTGTTTAAAAAAATAAAACACACAACAATGGAAAAAAGACAATTAGGAAACACCGATTTAGAAATCTATCCAATCGCTTTCGGAGGAAACGTTTTTGGCTGGACATTAGACGAAAAAAAATCATTTGAAATCTTAAACGGATTTAATGATGCCGGATTTAATTTTATCGACACCGCCGATGTTTATTCACGTTGGAAACCTGGAAATTCAGGTGGAGAATCCGAGAAAATCATCGGAAAATGGATGAAAGAAAAGAAAAATCGCCACGATATTATCTTGACCACAAAAGTAGGTTCTGATATGGGCGACGGCAAAAAAGGCCTAAAAAAGAAATACATTCTGCAAGCTGTGGAAGATTCCTTAAAGCGATTAAAAACCGATTATTTAGACTTGTATCAAACCCATTTCGACGATGAATCCACGCCAGTTTTAGAAACTTTAGAAGCCTATGACCAATTGGTAAAAGACGGAAAAATCCGCTGGATTGGAACTTCAAATATGTCGCCAGAAAGAATCAAAGAATCGCTCGAAACCAGCGCTGAAAAAGGTTTGCCGAGTTATGAAACTTTGCAACCACATTACAATTTATACGCCAGAGAAAAATACGAAAGCGAATATGAAACCTTGGCTTTAGGCCACGGATTGGGAGTTTTTACTTATTTTTCTTTAGAAAGCGGTTTCTTAACTGGAAAATACAGAACAAAAGAAGACCTGAAAAAAAGTCCACGTGGTGGAGATATGGACAAATATTTTGACGAAAGAGGAATGAAAATTTTAGATGCACTTGATGAAATTGCAAAGCAAGAAAATACAACTCCCGCTGCTGTAGCTTTGGCTTGGTTAATTCAAAGACCGTCGGTTACCGCGCCAATTGTGAGCGCCACGAGTTTGGAACAATTAGATAGCATCATTCAAGCACCAGAATTGGAATTAGATTCAGATGCGATTCGATTTTTGACTTCGCAAAGCGCTTGGTGAGAAATTTTGATTTAAGATTTTTGATTTATGAATCAACGTCAATAACAATTCCAACTTCAAAAAATCAATTTCAAAAATCCATGTATTCAGTAAAATCCGTGTCATCCGCTTTCCAAAACCTTAAACCCAGAACCAAAAAAAAATGAAAGTATTTATCACAAGAATAATCCCAGAAGCAGGACTAAAACTTTTTCGTGAAGCCGGAATCGAAGTTATCCAGTGGGAAGAAAAAAGAGAATTAACGCAAGCAGAATTAATCGAAAATTGCAAGAAAGTCGATGCTTTGCTGATTGCCGGAAGAGGCAATATTGACGCTGAATTTTTGAACGAATGCAAGCATTTGAAAGCAATTTCGTTGTTCGCGACTGGTTATGACAACGTAGATATTGCCGAAGCCACAAAATTGAAAATTCCTATTGGGCACACGCCAGATGTTTTGAGCAAAGCTACAGCCGATATCGCTTTTTTATTAATGCAAAACGTAGCTAGAAAAGCCTTTTTCCACCACAAAAGAATCATCAATGATGACTGGAAATTTTTTGAACCCTTAGCCAATATCGGACAAGATTTACAAGGAAAAACTTTGGGGATTTTAGGACTTGGAAAAATCGGATATGAAATGGCAAGAGCTTCCAAAGGTGCTTTTGAGATGAATATTATTTATCACAATCGAAGTAATAACGCTGAAGCGGAAGAAAAACTCGGAGCCAGAAAAGTTTCTTTTGAAGAATTATTGAAACAAAGCGACGTGATTTCGGTTCATGCCAATCTTACAGAGGAAACAAAAGACCTTTTCAACAAAGAAACTTTTGCAAAAATGAAATCCAACGCCATCTTCGTAAACACGGCTCGCGGACCGATGCACAACGAAAAAGATTTGTTGGAAGCCTTACAAAATAAAACTATTTGGGGTGCAGGTTTAGACGTAACAAATCCTGAGCCGATGGACAAAGACAATATTTTATTGAATATGCCAAATGTTGCAGTTCTGCCACATATTGGCTCATCGACGGAAGAAACTCGCAACGATATGGCCGTACTTTCCGCTAAAAATGCGATTGCCGGAATCAAAGGAGAGCGACTTCCAAAGGTGGTGAATTCAGAAGTTTACGAATAAATAATATAATAGGACATCGATTTCAATGGCGTAACTTTAATAAAAGGAAGAAATTATGAAAATGGAAACGATACAATTAAAATTCAAAGACGACGGAAAAATTCCGAATAGTTCATTGCCACTTTTGATTTACAAAAATGTTTTTTCTGAAGAAAAAGCCGATGCCGATTTTATTATAAAACATTTTGAAGACCGAAATTGGAGCAATTCCTGGAAAAATGGCGTTTATGATTACCACCATTATCACAGCAATACGCATGAAGTTTTAGGTGTTTACAGCGGTTTTGCTACCATTCAATTTGGAGGAGAAAACGGCGAAAAAATCAGCATTGAAGAAGGAGATGCCGTTGCAATTCCGGCTGGTGTTGGTCATAAATTGATTGAATCTTCGGATGATTTTGGCGTTGTCGGCACATATCCTGACCGAATGGATTATGATATTCTGAAAGGCGAAAAGGACGAACGACCAAAAGCTGATGAAAACATAAAAAACGTCCCGATTCCCGATAGCGATCCAGTTTATGGAAAAGTAGAAGGTTTGCTTTCGCTTTGGGGAAAATAATTCGATTAAAATTAAATTATGAAAAAACTACTTTTACTTGCCTTGATTTCAATTTCTAGTTTTGCTCAAGAAAAAGTGCAGGATTTTGGAGAAAATTTGGAGAAATTAAAATACCCATTTCCTGTCAAAGAAATTTCGGTAAAAACTCAAGACCAAAATCTGACGATGGCGTATATGGATTTACAGCCAAAGTCTCCGAATGGCAAAACGGTCCTGCTTTTGCACGGAAAAAATTTCGTGGCAATGTATTGGGAACGAACCGCAAATGATTTGGCGAAAGCCGGATATCGAGTGATTATGCCAGACCAGATTGGGTTTGGAAAATCATCAAAACCCACAAACATCCAATACAGTTTTCAGTTTTTGGCCAATAATACGAAAGCGATTTTAGATAAAGAAAATATTTCAAAAGTCAATGTTTTAGGGCATTCAATGGGTGGCATGTTGGCAACGAGATTCTCGTTAATGTTTCCGGAAACCGTAGAAAAATTGATTTTGGAGAACCCAATTGGATTGGAAGATTGGAAAACCGTAGTTCCGTATCAAAGTGTTGACGATTGGTATGCGGGCGAGTTGAAACAGGATTACCAAAAAATAAAAGACTATCAACTGCAATTTTATTACGACAATAAATGGAAGCCGGAATATGACAAATGGGTGAACGTATTGGCGAGTTTTACGCTGAACAAAAATTATCCGGCGATTGCCCGAAATTCTGCGATTACCTATGATATGATTTTCACGCAACCTGTTGTTTATGAATTCGAAAACATAAAAGCGCCTACATTATTAATTATCGGACAGCGCGACAGAACGGCTCTCGGAAAAGGAAAAGCTTCTCCTGAAGTACAGAAAACATTGGGGAATTATCCCGAACTTGGTAAAAAAACCGCGAAAAAAATCAAGAATTCTCAGCTGGTAGAAATAGAAAATGTCGGACATTTGCCTCATATTGAAGCCTACGAAAAATTCATTGATCCGGTGCTGGATTTTTTGAAGGAGTAACTTTTGATTGGCCACGAATTACACGAATTTTCACAAATGCTTGTCGTGAATTTCGACTCTAATCCTTAAAATGAATTCGCGAAAATTCGAGTAATTTGTGGCAAAACATCAATAACACATTTTATGGAATTCAGATTTATCAACCGATTCAACACGCGACCAAAATTAAAAGGCTACAAACACGCAAAACAGTCTTATTTAACCCGAATTCGCTGGGCGGTTTCGCTGTTTTATTTTGCGATGGGATTGTGTTCTGCCACTTGGGCAAGCCGAATTCCTGATTTGAAAACCAATTTGCACTTGAGCGAAGGAGATTTAGGTACGATTTTGTTCGCCATTCCGTTTGGGCAATTATTTGCAATGCCTTTTGCCGGAAAAATCGTAACCAAATTCGGAAGCCACAGAGTTTTGCTGATTTGCCTCACTTTGTATGCTTTTTTCATGACAACTATCGGCTTGGCTACTAAACCTTGGCAATTATCAGTCGTATTATTTATCTTCGGAGTTTTCGGAAATTTTAGCAATATCGCAGTAAATACACAAGGTGTTTACACGGAAAACCTTTTCAAAAAAACCATAATGTCATCCTTTCATGGCGCTTGGAGTTCCGCTGGATTTACAGGGGCTTTCATTGGCTTGGCGATGTTGGCTTTTGACATTTCACCTTACATCCATTTCATAACTACCTTTGGAATTGTAATCCTCTTAATGCTTTTGAACTTTAAATTTTTGATCAAGGCAAAAGAGAAGAAACAAGTAGAAAAAAAGAAATTTTTCACCAAACCAGACAGCGCTTTAATTTGGCTCGGCATCATCGGATTTTGCTGTATGGCAAGCGAAGGCGTGATGTTTGACTGGAGCGGTGTTTATTTTAAAGATATCGTGAAAGCACCAGGACCGTTAGTGATTTTAGGCTATACTTCCTTTATGGTAATGATGGCTTCCGGACGATTTTTGGGTGATAGATTCATATTAAAATTCGGAAGAAAAAGAGTGCTTCAAATCAGCGGACTGATGATTTCCATCGGATTATTTACTGCTGTTTTTCTGCCTTATTTAATTCCTTCGACTTTGGCTTTTATGCTGGTTGGTCTTGGAGTTTCTACCGTAGTTCCAACAGTTTACAGCGTTGCCGGAAAAAACACGACAGTTCCTCCAGGAGAAGCTCTGACTATAGTTTCCAGCGTAAGTTTCCTTGGATTTTTAATGGGACCGCCAATTATCGGATATATCGCGGAAGCTTTTGGATTGCAATTTTCATTCGCTTTCATCGGAATTTTTGGAATTTTAATTGCGATAATGGTTAGTAGAATAAAAGCGATTGAATAATTTTAAAAAAAAAAGCCACAGATTCCACGGATTTTTACTTTCGCGCGAAATCTGTATAATCTCTGAAATCTGTGGCAAAAATTAGCTTACAAAAAATAAAACAATACAACTTAAATATAGAAAAATGGAATACAGGAAAATAGGAAATACAGATTTAGAATTATCAGTAATCACTTTCGGAGCTTGGGCTGCAGGAGGCTGGATGTGGGGTTCTACTGACAGAAATGATGCGATAAAAGCAATTCAGGCTTCGTATGATGAAGGCGTAACTTCAATAGATACAGCACCGATTTATGGTCAAGGCGACAGCGAAGAAATTGTTGGCGAAGCACTTCAAGGAATTTCCCGCGATAAAGTTCAAATCATTACAAAATACGGAATGCGCTGGGATTTGGCCAAAGGTGATTTTGCCATGAAATCAAAAGATAATAGTGGAAAAGATATCGACGTTTACAAATATTCCGGAAAAGAAAGCATTATCAAAGAAGTGGAAGATAGCTTGAGAAGATTGAAAACCGATTATATCGATTTGTACCAAATTCACTGGCCAGAATCCACAACTCCAATTCAGGAAACGATGGAAACCGTGGCGCAATTAATTAAAGAAGGAAAAGTGCGCCATGCCGGAGTTTGCAACTATAATGTGGAGCAAATGAAAGAAGCTGATAAATATGTAAATATTGTTTCGAACCAAGTGCCTTACAGCATGGTAAAACGTGAAATTGAGGCAAATGTGGTTCCGTTTTCTTTAGAAAATAACAAATCGATTATTGCTTACAGTCCGTTGGAAAGAGGTTTGCTTACTGGAAAAATGAAACCTGGTTATACTTTTTCTGAAGGCGACCACCGCACTAATTTACATTTTTATAAAGATGAAAACTTAAAAAGAACTTCCGAGTTTTTAGATAAGTTAAAACCTTTAGCTGCAGATAAAAATGCGTCATTGTCACAGTTAGTTTTGCGTTGGACAATCGAACAACCTGGAATCACAATCGCTTTGGCTGGAGCCAGAAATGCAGAACAATCTATCCAAAATGCAAAAGCTATTGACGTGAAATTAGCTCCTTCGGAAATTGATTTTATTACTTCTGAATTAAATAAATTAGAATTGGTGAAATAATTCTCTAAATAAAATAGGCTCTGTAGTTTACAGAGCCTATTTTATAAATAATTTTACAGTTACGATTTTAAAAACTTCATTTGTTTTATTCCTGAATCTGTAAAGATTTTTAAGAAATTTACGCCAGTCGGCAAAGAAGAAACATCCCAAGAAGTTTCATTTGCAGATTCTTTAATAATTTGTCCCAAAGCATTATAAAAAATTGCTTTTTCCATAATTACGTTATCTGGCAATTCTAAATTTAAAGTATTTGAAACCGGATTTGGATATAATTTCACGCCTTGCAACAAAGCAAAATCTTCATTACCCAAAGTTGTCGTGCTATTTTTCGAGATGATATTGCTATTTGGATCAAAAGAAATGCTAGTCACCACAAAAGGAACATTTTTGATAATAACTTGTCCGTTTGAAGTATTTTCTAAAATAATATCTGCCTGCTGTCCTCCTGCCCCAAAAATTCTTACTGGAACCGGCATTTCAAAATAAGAAACTGAGATGTGTGACTTCGTTTGATTTACAACAAATCTGGCTTGTCCATTACCAATATTTTGAACCGTAATCGCATATATCGGATAGCCTTGTTTGTAAACCCAGTCATCAAAAAATCCGTCCAAATCTACTCCAGAAACAGCTTCAAAGTGTGTTTTTAGATTTTCTGTAACTGCATAATTATAAGCTAAAGCAGGATCTGCCAAATAATTTTTTAATCCTTGGAAAAAAGCAACATCTCCTAATTTAAAACGCAACATGTGTGCTACCATTGCTCCTTTTTCATAAGTCAATCTGTAATCAAAAATACGATTCGAATTTAGAGCATCAGAATCAGAAAGATAAAGAGCGCCTCCATTGGAAGACGTAATATCATTAATATTGTCTCGTTTCCACTGTGTAAAAGCTGTTGTGCCATCCATGTTTTCAACCACCAAACCTGTAAGATAAGTCGCAAAACCTTCATTCAGCCAAATATCTTTCCAGCTGCCACAAGTTATTTTATCTCCAAACCACTGATGTGCCAATTCATGTGCAATTAAATCTCTGTCAAATCCTCCCATAAAAGAAACGGTCGTATGTTCCATTCCGCCACCTAAAGCGCATTGTGCATGTCCATATTTTTCTCGTGCAAAAGGATATGTTTCAAACTTACTTTCAAAGAAATTCATAATTGGAACCGTAACGCCAAGTTGTGCTTGAACAGCAGTCTGGGTTTCTGGATAAATATAATTTACAATTGGAAAATTATTTGGAGCAGTTCCAGCTTGCTGTGTATAAATTGAATAATTTGTCGCCGCAATGGCAATCAAATAAGCAGGAATCGGATAACTATGGTGAAAACGAGTCGTTTTTGTTCCGTTTCCATTATCAACCACACGAATTTGAAGGCCGTTTGAAACTGAAACATATTGCGATGGAGCAGTAATATAAACGTCAATATTATCTACTTTGTCATTCAGATCTTGCTTGCAAGGCCACCAATCTTTTGCGCCAAAAGGTTCTGACAACGTATAAATTCCCGCTGTTTGTGAATGTGTGTATCTGGTAAAAGCACCTCCAGAAGTGGCAGGAGCTCCAGAATATTTTATAGTAAGCGAATCTAATACATTCGTATTTTGAGTAGCTGGAAGAGTAATCACCAACTCATCATTGCTGTTTTGTGTAAAAGCAAGCACATTGCCACGCTGTGTTACAGAACTTACAGTCAATTGATCTGTAAGATCAAAAGTTACCGTACTTAAATTTGCCTTTGCCTTAAAATGGGTTGTGACATTCCCGTCAATAAAATAATTTGCGGGATCAATAGTAAACCTGAGCCTATGATAAACCACATCATAATTGGCCGTATTTGGATTGGCTGAGAAACTTAATACTGCCGCTCCAGATTTTCTTTCTGATTCAGCAATTTTTTGAGTTTTAGATGTATAATTTTGAGCAAAGCTCATAGAAATCGTAAACAAAGTAATAATAACGGCTAACCTTTTCATTGAATCGTAAAATTTTTCCAAATCTATGAAATAATATTACATACGGATGTTAATTTCTTGTTTACAAAATCATGACAGTGCTTGCTTTGTTATTTATTACCTTGTTAATATGAACCTTTTTTCACTAAATTTGCTTCCTTATAAAAACCAAGTATAATGTTACAGATAGCGTTTATCCGAGAAAATCAGGAAAAAGTCCTTAAAGCTTTGGCAAAAAGAAACATGGATGCCAAATCTATTGTTGAACAAGCAGTGCAACTCGACGAAAAAAGAAGAGCGACACAAGCTGAAATGGACAGTATTTTGTCGGAATCAAACAAGTTATCCAAAGACATCGGCGAGTTGATGAAGTCTGGCGAGAAATCAAAAGCGGAAATCTTGAAGCAGAAAAATGTTTTGCTAAAAGAAAAAAGCAAGGATTTGTCTGAGAAATTGGATGTTTACACTAATGAATTGACCGAACAGCTTTATCTTTTGCCAAATCTTCCTGCGGATTTGGTTCCAGAAGGAAAAACTCCAGAGGATAATTTGACGACTTTGCAAGAAGGAGAGATTCCGGTTTTGCACGAAGGCGCGCTTCCTCACTGGGAATTGGTTAAAAAATATGACATTATTGATTTTGAATTAGGAAATAAAATCACGGGCGCTGGTTTTCCGGTTTATAAAGGAAAAGGAGCAAAATTACAACGTGCCTTGATTACTTATTTCTTAGATAAAAATACCGATGCAGGTTATCAAGAATACCAAGTGCCGCATTTGGTAAACGAAGCTTCTGCTTATGGAACGGGACAATTGCCAGACAAAGAAGGGCAAATGTACCACGATAAAACAGACGATTTGTACTTGATCCCAACAGCGGAAGTTCCGGTGACGAATTTATTCAGAGATGTGCTTTTGCACGAAAATGAACTGCCGGTTTTGGCAACGGCTTATACGCCTTGTTTCCGTAGAGAAGCGGGCTCTTATGGCGCTCACGTTCGCGGTTTGAACCGTTTGCACCAATTTGACAAAGTCGAAATCGTACGCGTTGAACATCCTGATAAGTCATACGAAGCTTTAGAAGGAATGGTGGAACACGTTCGCGAAATCTTAAACGAACTGAAATTGCCTTACAGAATATTGCGACTTTGTGGTGGCGATATGGGATTTGCTTCTGCAATGACGTACGATTTCGAAGTATTTTCAACAGCGCAAGATCGTTGGTTGGAAATCAGTTCGGTTTCAAATTTCGAGACTTTTCAAGCACACCGTTTGAAATTGCGTTTTAAAGACAAAGACGGAAAAAACCATTTGGCACATACTCTAAACGGAAGTTCATTGGCATTGCCACGCGTTTTAGCTGGAATTTTAGAAAATTACCAAACTCCAGAAGGAATTGTAATTCCAGAAGTTTTGAGAAAATATACCGGATTTGATATTATTGATTAAGAATAGTTTAACGCAATTATGTTCAATTTTGGCTGAGTAATTATTACATTAGTTGAACTTAAAATAAAGCTTATGGAAACGCTGATATTAAAAAGTGATTCAAAAACTTTAAATCTGACTACTGTGAAATCTATCGATCTTACAAGTAAGAGAAAAGGTTTGACAAAAACAGAAAATACTTTTGATTTGATGAAGAAATTGCTTTCTTAAGTAATGCCATAAATATCTTAGAAAGAACGGGAACGCATTCAAATCTGTTTTAATTCACTTTTAATTTTGCCCGTAAATGAAAAAAATCCTCCTTATCATAAATCTATTTTTATCCCTAATTGCTTTCTCACAAAACGAGCAATTGGCGATGAATTATTTTGACAAAGGAGATTTTGATAAGGCAATCATAAGTTTCGAAACTCTTGTAAAAAACCAGCCAGGAAACAGCTTGTATTTTCAAAAATTGGTGGAATCTTACCAGCAATTGAAGCAATATGACAAAGCGCAAACCTTGCTTGAAGACCAGATAAAAAGGTCGCCGATGGCTAATCTTTATGTAGAACTTGGGTATAATTATCAATTGCAAAAAAATCAAGCCAAAGCCACCAAATATTACGATGAAGCGCTTGAAAAGATAAAAGAAGTTCCGAATTATGTGTATTTGGTTGCCAATGCCTTTGAGAAAAAAGTGTTGCTGGATTATGCCGTTGAAGCTTACAAGATTGCTGTAAAATTAGAACCAAGGATGAAATTCAATTTTCAATTGGCCGTGATTTATGGACAACAAGGCAAAACCGATTTGATGATCGACACTTTTTTAGATGAAGCTTTTGAAAATCAGAATACGCTGATTATGGTTCAGAATCAGCTGTCGCGATTTATGACCGAAGAATCTAAAGAAACAACTTTCAGTGAATCGCTTCGAAAATCACTTTTGGTCAGAGCGAAGAAAAATCAAGATATTTTTTGGAATCAATTCCTAAGCTGGTTTTATGTGACGCAAAAAGAATATTCAAAAGCATTTATTCAAGAAAAAGCGATTTACAGAAGAGAACAAGAATCGCTGTCAAGTATCGTAAATCTTGGACAAATGGCTTTAGAAGAAAGCGAGGAAGAAACGGCTCAAGAGATTTTCACTTTTGTTTTAGAAAATACGCAGGATGCTGATTTGAGGATTTTATCCAATTATTATCTGATGGATTTTAAGATTCAAAAAGCGCAAGAGAAAAATTACGTTTCACTAAAAATAGAATTAGAGAAATTGATTAAGGAATTCGGAGTTAGTCCGTATAGCTTGTCTTTGCAAATTCTTCAGGCTCATTTTGAGACTTTTAACATGAAAAATCCCGAAGGCGGAAAAGCAATTTTGAAACGTTCACTCGAGCTTCCTTTAAATAAATATCAAACTGCGGACGTCAAGATGGAATTGGCAGATATTCTTTTATACGAAGAAAAATTCAACCAAGCTTTAATTTATTATTCCCAAATTGAAGAAGATTTGAAGAACGACGTTATTGGTCACGAAGCGAGTTTGAAAGCGGCAAAAACCAGTTATTTCAAAACCGATTTTGAATGGGCCTTAAAACAATTTAAAGAACTGAAATCGGCATCGACACAATTGATTGCAAACGATGCTTTGGAATTATTTTTGTTGATAAATGACAATACAGTCGCAGATTCAACACAAGTAGGATTGAAGAAATTTGCCCGTGGCGATTATCTTTTATACCAAAATAAAAATGCCGAAGCTTTAGCGCAATTCCAATCGATTTTAAAAGATTACAAAGGCCAAGAAATTGAAGATGAAACGTTATTGCGAATCGGACAAACCTATCAAAAAATGGGCGATTTCCCTTCCGCGTTAGCGCAATTTCAAAGCATTATTGACAATCACAAAGACGGAATTTATGTAGACGAAGCTTTGTATTTTTCTGCAGAAATTTATAATGAAAAACTAAAAGATACGGAAAAGGCGAAACCGCTTTATGAAAAAATTCTCTTTGAACATGAAGATAGCATTTACTTTGTCGATGCCCGAAAAAAATTCAGGCAGTTGCGAGGTGATGCGAATTTATAGAGTTATGAATTATAAGTTATGAGTTCGAAGTTGACTTAAAACAATCGAAAAATCTAATAATCGAGCAATCTAATAATCCAAAGAAATATGATAATCTACAACGTAACCACAAATATCGATGATTCTGTTCACGACGAATGGATTCACTGGATGCAACACACGCATATTCCAGAAGTTTTGGCAACCGGAAAATTTACAAAAGCACATTTGGTAAAAGTTTTGGTGGAAGAAGAAATGGGCGGAAAAACATATTCGGTTCAATTTCACACGGATTCTCACGAAACTTTGCAGAAATATTATAAAGAAGACGCACCAAGACTTCGTGAGGAAAGCCAAAAATTATTCGGAGACAAAATGCTTTCTTTCAGAACAGAACTTGAATTTATTTGTGAACACAAATCGGTTTAATTAGATAATGATTTAGCGAGAAATCTTAAATCAAAAATCCTAAATCAAAATTAAAATGGAAAAGGTAAAAGCCAAGAAACATCTTGGACAGCATTTTTTGAACGACGAAAGCATTGCAAAAGACATTGCCGACACTTTGAGTTTGGAAGGCTATGAAAATATTTTGGAAATCGGCCCTGGAATGGGCGTTTTGACTAAGTATTTATTAGATAAGCCGACAACGACTTACGTTATAGAAATTGACAATGAATCGGTTGATTATCTGAATGCAAATTATCCAAAATTGCACGATCATATTATTTCTAAGGATTTTTTGAAATACAATATCAATGAAATTTTTGAAGGAAAGCAATTCGCCATCATCGGAAATTTTCCGTATAATATTTCTACTCAGATTGTTTTTAGAGCCTTGGAATTGCGAAACCAAATTCCTGAATTTTCGGGAATGTTCCAAAAAGAAGTCGCTGAAAGAATCTGTGAAAAGAAAGGTACAAAAGCTTACGGAATCTTATCTGTTTTAGTGCAAGCATTTTATGAAGCTGAATATTTATTTACGGTTCACGAACATGTTTTTAATCCGCCTCCAAAAGTAAAATCGGGTGTTTTGCGTTTACGAAGAAAAGAAAATTTTACATTGCCTTGCAGTGAGAAATTATTTTTTACGGTTGTAAAAACGGGTTTCCAGCAACGAAGAAAAACGCTTAGAAACAGTTTAAAATCAATGAATCTCTCGGATAATTTGAGAGAAGACACTATCTTTGACCTCCGTCCAGAACAGTTGGATTTCCAGCAATTTATCGAACTAACACAAAAAATTGAGGCCGATGCAGTTTAAAATCAGTAAGGAGCTTATTCTTGAAATTGAAGAATTAATCGAAAGCAGAAACGACAAGCAATTGGAGGTTTTGCTAAACGATATGCACCACGCTGATATTGCTGAAATCCTTGATGAACTGGATTTTGACGAAGCAACTTACATCTTTAAGGTCTTAGACAGTGAAAAAACCGCAGAAATTCTTCTTGAATTAGAAGACGATTTGCGTGAAAATATCTTGAGCAGGCTTTCGCCAAAAGAGATTGCCGAAGAGCTTGACGAATTGGATACCGATGACGCGGCCGACATTATCGGAGAACTTTCTACCGAAATTAAAAACGAGGTAATCTCTGAATTGATTGACGTCGAGCACGCTAAAGACATTGTTGATTTGTTGCGCTATGACGAAGATACTGCCGGCGGTTTGATGGGAAAAGAGCTTGTAAAAGTCAATGAAAATTGGAATGTTTTGACCTGTGTCAAAGAAATGCGAATTCAGGCAGAAAATATTTCTAGAGTGCATTCTATATATGTTGTCGATGATGAAAATCGCTTGAAAGGAAGACTTTCGCTTAAAGATTTATTGACAACTTCTACAAAAACACCAATCAGCGACGTTTATATTCCGAAAGTGGATTATGTTCGTGTTGATACTGAAGATGTTGAAGTGGCGCGAATCATGCAGAAATATGACTTGGAAGCTATTCCTGTTGTAGATGAATTGGGCCGTTTGGTTGGAAGGATTACCATTGATGATATCGTCGACGTAATCAAGGACGAAGCTGACAAAGATTACCAATTAGCAGCCGGTATTTCGCAAGACGTTGAAGCCGATGACAGCATTTTAGAGTTGACAAAAGCTCGACTTCCGTGGTTGGTTTTGGCTCTTTTAGGCGGATTTGTTTCTGTAAAAATGCTTGGCCTTTTTCAAGGAGCGATGGAAAAACACGGCGAACTTTTCTTTTTTACGCCGCTTATTGCCGCAATGGCTGGAAATGTGGGCGTGCAATCTTCAGCTATTATAGTGCAAGGTTTGGCAAATAATACCATCAGCGGTTCGCTTTGGAATCGACTTGTAAAAGAAGTTTCCTTGAGCTTATTAAATGGCGTTATTTTGGCAACAATTTTATTTATTGGAAGCCATTTTCTCTTAAATGTAGATTTAGATTTGGGTATTACAGTTACTGTTTCCCTAATTTCAGTAATCATTATTGCTTCCTTAATTGGCACTTTTATTCCGCTGTTATTGAATAGATTCGGCATTGATCCCGCTTTGGCAACAGGTCCTTTTATTACTACAAGCAATGATATTTGCGGAATTTTGATTTACTTTTCAATTGCAAAATTAATTCTCGGATTTTAAATTTTTTAGGACACAGATGACACGGATTTTAGAAATTTTTAAAATTTTTAAAATCCGTGTTTCAAAAGTTAATTCATAAAAAATAAATCTCCGAATCTGCAGTCTTTTCTTTAAATTTGAAGAACAAATTCATCCGAAGAAATGACTCCAAAAGATATAAAAATCCTCCACATCGACAGCAATAATCCAATAATGATGGAGCAATTGCAAGAGGCAGGATTTACAAACCACAAAGATTTCAAATCCACAAAAGAAGAAATCGAAACTAAAATCCAAGATTATCACGGAATAGTAATCAGAAGCCGTTTCAATATCGACAAGGCTTTTTTAGACAAAGCGACAAATCTGCAATTTATCGCAAGAGTTGGAGCTGGTTTAGAAAGTATCGACACCGATTATGCCGAAACCAAAAATATTGCATTAATTGCAGCGCCAGAAGGCAACCGAAATGCAGTCGCTGAACATTCTCTCGGAATGCTTTTATCACTTTTCAACAAGCTAAATCAAGCCGATAAAGAAATCCGTTCTGGACATTGGAATCGTGAAAAAAATCGCGGTCATGAATTAGATGGAAAAACCGTCGGAATCATCGGTTATGGAAATATGGGAAAATCTTTTGCCAAAAAACTTCGCGGTTTTGATGTGGAAGTTTTATGTTACGACATTAGAGAAAACGTTGGAGATGCAAATGCAAAGCAAGTTTCATTGGAAGAATTACAGCAAAAATCAGACGTTTTGAGCCTACATATTCCTTGGACTCCAGAAACTGATAAATTAGTTGATTCCAATTATATCAATGCTTTTGCAAAACCATTTTGGCTTATAAATACTTCCAGAGGAAAAAATGTAGTAACGGCAGATTTGGTTGAAGCTTTAAAATCTGGAAAAATTCTAGGAGCCGGTTTAGATGTTTTAGAATATGAAAAATTGTCATTCGAGACTTTATTTGAATCAGATAAAATTCCTGAAGCTTTTCAATATTTGCTAGAATCTGACAAAGTGATTTTGTCGCCACATATTGCCGGCTGGACTTTTGAGAGCCATAAAAAATTGGCGCAGACTATTGTTGACAAGATCAAGAGTCTATATTAATAAATATTTTATATTAATTTTAATTGTTTAGAGATTGATTTTTGATTTTTTTTGTTAATTTTATTCAAATTTATAAGTGGAAAAGCCACTGAAATAAATCAACCAAAAACAAAAAAACATGTCAGAATTTGAAAATGAATTTAAAGAAACTACTAGGGAATTTTCTCAAGGCGCTCAAGAAGCATTAGGACAAGATAATAAAAAATTAGTAGCAGGAATTTTAGCGTTGCTTATTGGATCACTTGGAATCCACAAATTTATTTTAGGATACACAAAAGAGGGAATTATCCAAATTGTCATTTCTATCGTTACTTGCGGTGTTGCAGGAATTATTCCATTTATCGAAGGGATAATTTACCTGACGAAATCAGATGCTGAATTTTATAGAATCTATCAAGTTGGAAGAAAACCTTGGTTTTAATCTTGCATTATAGTATAAAAAAAAATCCCAAGAAATTCTTGGGATTTTTTTTATTTAAAGCTTCTCGCCTTTTTCTGTAAGTTTTCGTTCCAGTTCTGCTTGAAACTCTTCCATTACTGGTTTCATCGTGCTTTCAGGGATATCTGCAATTCTGATATACATTAATCCGTCAACGGCATTATTAAAAAGCGGATCGACGTTAAAAGCGACAACCCTAGCATTTTGCTTAATATATTTCTTGATTAAAACTGGCAAACGCAAGCTTCCTGGTTCTAATTCATCGATAATTTTATCAAATTTATTCAAATCGGCTTCGGCTTCATCAAAAATAAAATCTTTGTCGGCGTCTTTCAATTTGACTTTAAATTCCTTCTTCGGATGCACATATTGCGCGATATAAGGATCATAATAATGCGATTTCATGAATTCAATCATCAGCGATTTTGAGAAGTCAGAAAATTGATTGCTGATACTCACGCCTCCGATCAAAAATTTATGATCAGGATAACGCAATGTGGTGTGAACAATTCCTTTCCAAAGCAAGAATAGAGGCATTGGTTTTTGCTGAAAATCTTTAGTGATGAAAGCGCGTCCCATTTCGATAGACTTGCTCATCATATCATGCAATTCAGGTTCAAAACGGAAAAGTTCTTGCAGATAAAATCCGTCAATTCCATATTTCGGGAAAATCTCAGAACCCAATCCCATTCGATAAGCGCCCGCAATCTGCTTGGTATCGTCGTCCCACAAAAACATGTGGTGGTAATATTTGTCAAAACGGTCTAAGTCTAACGACTCATTTGTGCCTTCGCCAACTTCACGGAAAGTAATTTCGCGCAACCTTCCTATTTCATGCAAGACATTCGGAATTTTATTGGCTTCTGTAAAAAACACTTCATAGTTTTTACTTTGCAGCAATCGACAGTCTGTATTTCTCAAAGCATCGACTTCTTTCACGATTTTTTCGTGATTTGCTGGCATTGCAATTTGCTTAGGACTTCTTTGGATTTTTAAATTTGAAGCATCTAAAAGCTTGGTTTCCTTTTCAAAAGGATTGGCCAACATATAGGTTTTCCTTCTTAAAAATTCAGAATAGTCTTCAATTTTCGCATATTCATTCTGTTCATTGACAGAAATTGCTTTTCCAATTCTTACCTTGATTACTCGGCCTTTCTGCGTAAGCAATTCTGATGGAAGTTTTGCCGTTCTTAAAGTGTCATTCAGTTTTGAAAGAAAATAAAAAAGCCTGCTATTTTTCGCATGAAAATAAATCGGGATAACCGGAACATTTGCTTTTTTGATCAGCTTTATCGCGCCTTCTTCCCAAGGTTTGTCCACAACTAATTTGCCATCTTTGTAAGTAGAAACTTCACCTGCCGGAAACATTCCAAGTGGTTTTCCATCACTTAAATGGCGTAAAGTTTCCTTGATTCCGATTACGCTTGATTTGGCATCCTTATGGGTTTCAAAAGGATTGACAGGCATAATATAAGGTTTCATCGGATCAATTCTGTGCAAAAGAAAATTGGCGATAATCTTAAAATCAGGCTCTCTTTCAAGCATCAGTTTCAAAAGAAGAATTCCGTCAATACCACCAAGCGGATGATTTGAAATCGTAATATAAGCACCGTCTTTTGGCAAACGCTTTAAATCTTCTTCCGGTATTTCGAATTTTATTTGAAATTCATCCAATATGGCATTCAGAAATTCCACATCTTTTAAATGCTTATTTCTATCGTAGATTTTATTTAAAGTAGAAATTTTAAGAATTTTCATTAGCAACCAGCCAGAAAAAGTCCCCAAAATCCCATACTTATCTGTGTTAATTGCTTTTGCAACTTCCTTTGCGGTGACTAGACCCATTTAGTTTTTTGTTTTTTGTGCAAGAAACAAAGATAACAAAATTGAATTAACACATTCATTTTTTTAAGCAGAGTATCATGCCAATTTTGCGCTTTGGATTAATCTTTTTTTACTTACTTTTGAAAAAGTCAAAATTTAAAGTTACATGAGAATTATCTCTTACAATGTCAACGGAATACGCGCTGCCATAACAAAAGGTTTTCTGGAATGGTTGCAGCAAGCAAATCCAGATATTATTTGCCTTCAAGAAATAAAAGCGACGCCAGAACAAATTCCGCTAGAAGAATTTGCAAATGCCGGATATCCATATAATTATTGGTTTCCTGCTCAAAAAAAAGGATATAGTGGCGTAGCGATTTTATGCAAAACAAAGCCAAATAAAGTCGTTTATGGAACCGGAATCGAGCACATGGATTTTGAAGGAAGAAATCTTCGCGTTGATTATGATGATTTTTCTGTGATGAGTCTTTATCTTCCGTCAGGAACAAATATTGCACGATTGGACCATAAATTCATGTTCATGGATGATTTTCAAAATTATATCCATGACCTTAAAAAAGAAATTCCGAATCTGCTGATTTGCGGTGATTACAACATCTGCCACGAAGCGATTGACATTCATGATCCAATAAGAAATGCAAAAGTTTCTGGATTTTTGCCTCAAGAAAGAAGCTGGCTTGATATTTTTATGAAAAACGGATTCATCGATTCTTTCCGTCATTTTAATAAAGATCCGCACAATTATACTTGGTGGAGTTATCGCGCAGGCGCAAGAGGAAACAATAAAGGTTGGCGAATTGATTATATTTTGGCAAGCAGGTTGATTGAAAACCGATTAAAAAGAGCCGTGATTTTGGCAGATGCAAAACATTCAGACCATTGTCCGGTTTTAGTAGAAATTGATTAATTTTTTTTGAAGCTATTTCCAGCTTTGCACTGCAATCTTTTCCTGGCTAAAGAAGCCAGAAAAAGGATTTCCGTTTCAATCTGGGCTAGGGCTTTTAGAATAACATTATATTTAGGAACAAAAAGAAACAAATTCAAAATCATGATTAAAAGAGTATCCTTAGGATTATTGGCTTTAGCCTTGACAACATCATGCGTGTCATCAAAAGTGTATAAAGACTTAGAAAACAAATATGCCGATTTAAAAAAGCAAAACAGAAGCCTTTCTGATGAAAATGGCAGTTTAGAAAAAACTAAGAATCAGCTAGACACTGAAAGCAAAGACTTGAAATCACAATTGGATAAATTGAAAGCCGAAAGAGACAAGCTTGCGGCTGATTATGCTGCGGCAAATGCAAACTTGAACACACTGAAATCATCTTATTCAGCTTTAGAGAAAAATAGCGGCGATGCTTTAGATACAAATATGAAGAAAAATCGCGAATTGTTGGCACAGTTAGAAGCTAAAGAAAAAGCTTTGGCAGCTGAACAAGAGCGACTAAACAAGCTTCAATCTGAATTGAGAGAGCGTTCTTCAAGAGTGGATGAATTGGAAGGAATGATTGCTGCAAAAGAAGAAAGCATGCGAAAACTAAAAGAAACACTTTCAAAAGCATTGAATAGCTTTGAAGGAAAAGGACTTACGGTGGAGCAAAAAAACGGAAAAGTTTATGTTTCTATGGAAAATAAATTGCTTTTCGGTTCAGGATCTTGGGCAGTAGGAACTGAAGGAAAACGTGCAGTCGTGGAAGTTGGAAAAGTTCTTGGAGTAAACCCGGATATTTCAGTTTTGATTGAAGGACATACTGATAATGTGCCTTATGGAGGAACTGGGCAAATAGTTGACAACTGGGATTTATCTACAAAACGTGCTACTGCAATCGTAAATATCTTAGCAGAAAATAAAGCAATAGACAAAAAAAATCTTACTGCTGCCGGAAGAGGAGAATATTCTCCATTAGTACCAAATGAAACAGCTGAAGGAAAAGCAAAAAACAGAAGAATCGAGATTATCTTGACTCCAAAATTGGATGAGATTTCTAAAATGCTAAATGAATTATAAGAACAGTTTCAAAGGTGCAAAGTTTCAAAGGCGCTGAGAGTTAAACAAAAGGTTCAGAGTAAAACTCTGAACCTTTTTTAATTAATTAAAACCCTCAACCTTAGTTCTTAATTTCAAGTTTTGTTGTAAATATTTCTCCTGAATCGCCTTCTAATGTCGCGATATAGATTCCTGTTTGAAGCGAACTTGTATCAATTGTATTTTGGGGCGTATTTTCAAGCGATTGTTGCAACAGTATCTTTCCTGACATATCAACGACTGAAAATTGCGTAAGGACATTTCCATTGGCATTAAGAATATCGACCTTCTCGCCAGCCGGATTTGGATACATCGTAAATCCGTTTAAAGAAAATTCATTTGATTTTAAGGATGAATCGATTACTTTAAAAATAGTTCCTCCACTCGAAGCAACATATAATTCACCACTGGAATCTTGCCCAAAAGTCGTAAACTGATTATTTCCTGCATAAGTGGCAGAATAAGTAATTGAAACCGTGCCGCTAACATTTGCATAGGCAATTCTATTTCTGCAATAGTCAGCAAAAAAATACTTTCCTGAAAAATTTGGATATAAACTTCCGGCATAAACATAGCCTCCGGTAATTGAACAGCCGTTTGAATGCGTATATTGTGCATAAGGAAAAATCATTGTGCTTGCCAATCCGCAACCAGCAGTATCATAAGTAGAATTTCCTTCATAACATCTCCATCCGTAGTTTAAACCTGGCAAAGTTGACGGCTGTCGATTAATTTCTTCGATTTGATTTTGTCCCACATCGGCAATCCACAAATTTCCAGAGGCGTCAAAAGAAAATTTCCAAGGATTTCTTAGTCCCGAAGCCCAGATCTCATCAGCACCAGCGATTGCTCCAGCATATGGATTTCCTGCAGGAATTGCATAAGGAGTTCCAGAATTCACGTCAATTCTAAGCATTTTCCCTAATAAGTCATTTAGATTTTGGGATCTTTCACCTCCATCGCCTCCATCACCCATTCCGATATACAAATAGCCGTCAGGTCCAAAACGAAGCGTTCCTCCATTGTGGTTTGTAGTCGATGGCTGATTGATGGTCAACACAATTTGGGCACTCGAAGCATTTGCTACATTTGCATTGCTAGAAACGGTATATCTCGCAATTACGGTATCTCCAGACGGATTAATATAATTTACGTAAAAATAACCGTTGGTAGTATAATTAGGATGAAAAACAAGCCCAAGCAGACCTTGTTCACCGCTGTCCAAAACAAGTGATGAAATGTCAAGAAAAGAAGTGGTGTTTATGGTTCCGTCAGTATTCAATACTTTGATTTTACCTCCTTGCTCAACAACAAAAAGTCTAGAATCTCCAGCATTGACAATTTCAACCGGGCTGTTAAAACCAGTTGCGAAAGATTGTATTGCCACCGTCTGCGAAAAAATCGCATTGGAAAGCAACGTAATTAAAAATAGTAAAGTAGTTTTCATATCATAAGCATTTTAAGAGTTGGTAAGTAAATTTAGACAAATAAACTCAAACTCACTCATAATGAAATGCTTATATAATGCCAATAAATCTTAAAAATTGATTATTGTGGCGTATTAGTAATTCCTGCTTCAATTTTTTCTTCTGCTAATTTTACATCTTCTTCATCTGCTTTCATTTTGTCTTCATCGTCTTTGTGTGAAATAAGCAAGCAGATGCTTATTGGAAAATGGTCGGAGCCAATATTTTTTTCTACTTTCATATCCACCAATCGAAAATGGCTGCTCACAAAATAATGGTCTAAAGGCCAGCGAAGCAAAGCATATTTTGCATGAAAAGTGCTGTACATTCCTCTACCTCTTCTGGGGTCGAGTAATTCGCTCAACTTCAAAAATAATTTTGTGGTATAGCTCCAAGCGACATCATTCAGATCTCCGATAACCAAACACGGACCTTCAAATTCCTTGGCCATTTTTCCTATCAATAAAATTTCTGCATCTCGATCAGTGCTGTGTTCATTTTCTTGAGGAACTGGTGGCGTGGGATGAAGTCCATAAATTCTCACTATTTGTCCGTCAAATTCGATATCGGCAATAATGGAAGGAATTTCTGGATCTATAAAATAATTAATTTCATAGCTTTTCAACGGAAGCCTGCTATAAAATAAAAGTCCGTAAGTATTTTCTTTTGGAATTTCTATGCAATGTGGATATTCTTTGCGCAGTTCTTTGACACCGTCCAGCCAATTATCATCAGTTTCAACCAAAAAAACAATATCTGGATTTCTCTTTTTGACCAAATCAAGCAATTTAGAATGCTTATTATTGTATTGGTAAATATTTGCCACTAATAAATTTATAGTTGTTTTGCCTTTGCCAGAAACCCGATCTATCATCGTCTTACCTAAAAAAGTAAAGGGCAATATCAGATATAAAAGGTAAAAAAAGGCGAGCGACAGAAAAATCATTATGCTTAAATCAAGCCAAAATTTACTTTCCCGAAAAAACACGAACCAGCAAGAAGCAAGAATTCCTATTATGGTAAATTTTTGCAATCTCGGATAGTCAAAAACTCTGAATATCCAAAAATCTTTTTTTACAAAAGGAAGAAGAACAGAAAGTATAGCTATAAAAGAAAAAATGTAGAGGGTAATTTTTGTAGCAAGCATCGTTTGAGTTTGGATATTAAAGATACCTTTTTAAAAAATCGTGACCTCAAAAATGGTTTGGTTTATATTAGATTTAACAATATAATTGTAAGTTGCCCAAATTTAAAAATCAAATTCGTCATCAATCCGCAGAGAATCAATTGCAGTAGAATCCAACGGTTTCATCTTGATAAATGATCTTGCACGTCCGATAATCTCAACCGGAAACTGCTTTTGCAAAGTATCAATCGGTTCTAAAAGACCACGTCGCAACATTAGATTTGCAATGTGATGATTTCGTTTCATATAGGTTTCTTTCAGCATCGCCTGACCGTCAAATTGCCATGCAAAACTTCTCGGCCTTGGAACTATGCTCGCCAAAAACAAAGATTCATTTAAAGTCAATTGCGAAGGATGTTTCCCAAAATAAAAAGAAGCCGCCTCGCCTATTCCATAGATATTTGGCCCCCATTCGATGATATTGAAATATACTTCAAGCATTCGTTCCTTGCTAGAAATTCGGTTGTTTTCAAGAATATAAACTAATAAAATTTCTTCCAATTTTCTAGAAAGCGTTTTTTCTCTGGTCAAAAAAACGTTTTTGATCAATTGCATGCTGATGGTACTCGCGCCTCTTGAAAATCTTTTAGTTCGAATATTTTTGACAATCGACTGCTTGAAAGCTTCATTTATAAATCCTCTGTGAGAAAAGAAAGAAGGGTCTTCTGAAGTTAAAACAGCCTTTCTCAAATAAGGCGAAATCTCATTTAAAGGCGTAAAATTCGGATTTGAAGAACTGACTTCCACAGGCCTTTGACGAATTCCATTAATGATGGCGCGATAAGTAAAACTGGTATTTAACTTGTTCAGATCTGCTTCGCCATATTTAATAATTTTTAGATTTTCTTTCTTGAAATTGCTGTCAAAAACCAATTCGCGAGGTTTATTTTTATTGTATAAAAACTCTAAATTATAGCTGAAATTTCCTTCCGCTTCCATGCCTACGAAATTGGTAAAAAGTCCTTCCGGAAGCGAAACAATGAAGTCTTGCGCTTTCATCTTCGGAATTTTTACTTTCAAGGCATAAATCTGATTTTTGTCTTCCTGCGTTTTTTGATAAAACACATACGGATTAAATTTCATCTTGTTCAAAGTCACAGAAGACGTGCTGTCAATGGAAATAAAATCTTCTCCGAAGACAAAATTATAATCAAAATGGGCATTTTTTATGACCACATCTTTCTTGGCGATTTTTGGATGATTTACTGTGAAATTTGCGACTGAAGAAAAACCATCAATATGCAATTCGTCACCGTCCATGTCAATATTTTTGATATTCAATCGAATGGAATCAAAACCTGCTTGCAAATTAAATCGTTTATCTATATAAGGAATTCGAATTTTTCCGGTGTCGACATTAAAAAAACGAAGGTCTGTTTGTTTATTTCTTGGGTCGGCAAAACCTTTTATTTTCCAAGTCTGCTTGAAATTATCAGCTGTAACGCCAATTGAAGTTTCTAATTCTTTGTCGACAAGGCGCAATTTTTTTAGGTCAAGTTTTACCTTTCTTCCCATATCATCCATGCGAAGCGAAACATTCTCCAAATCCATGTCAGTCGGAATAAGATTTAAGGCCTGATTCAGCAATCGATATGCTTTTTCAGCATAATTTACTTCAACACTGGCAGTATCTTCCGGAGTATCTTTTTTAAGAAAAGCATCAAAATTTCGTCCGTTTTTATTTTTTACCAATTGCACAAAACCATTTTTGACGTATAAAGTTCCGAGCTGGACATCGCCTGTCAAAAGTTTCCAAAAACTCACATTTGTTTTGATACTTTGAACATTTAAAAGCGTGTCGGCATTTTTTGGAACTAATAAAACGTTTTCTAAGGCAACACCTGAAAAACCTTCAAAAGAAGCTGTTTTTATAGAAAATTTGCTATTGTAATCGGTTTCCATTTTATCAGAAACTTTAGTAATCGCTTTCTGCAAAATGGTGTTTCTGAAGATAAAAAATGTGCCGATGCAAAGCACAAAAAGCACGCCTACAATTTTAGCGGCGAGTATAGCTTTTTGTTTTCTGGATTTCATTTATAAGGTAGAATTTCGGATGTTTAAAAGACAAATATAACGGAATAATGGAAAAATGCCCGTAGTTTAAAGCGAATTAACAGAATTGAATTTGTTTTTTTAAACAATTATAATCTTACTTTCTCGTGAAGATTCCTCCTTCGTCGGAAGGACAAGATTATAAAATCTAGCCAAACAATTCTGCTGCAACATCTTCTATTTTAGAAACCAGTCGCACTTTTATAAAAGTATTTTTCAGCGTAATTTTATTATATTTCGAAACAAAAATTGTCGAAAATCCCAATTTCTCTGCCTCTTGAATCCTTTGATCCACGCGATTTACTGGACGAATTTCTCCTGAAAGTCCAACTTCTCCGGCAAAGCAGAAATCTTTTCCAACAGGAATATCTTCATTTGAAGAAAGAATCGAAGCCACAACTGCCAAATCAATGGCAGGATCATCCACAGAAATTCCGCCAGTAATATTTAAGAAAACGTCTTTTGCTCCAAGTCTGAATCCAGCTCTTTTTTCAAGAACAGCCAGAATCATATTCAGTCTTTTTGCATTATAACCCGTCGTGCTTCTTTGTGGCGTTCCATAAACTGCAGTGCTTACCAATGCTTGAATTTCAATCATAATCGGGCGCATTCCTTCCATTGTCGTGGCGATTGCGGTTCCTGAAAGTTCCTCTTCTTTGTGGGAAATCAAAATTTCTGACGGATTTGAGACTTCTCGCAAACCAGTTCCTTGCATTTCATAAATTCCTAATTCTGCGGTTGAACCAAAGCGGTTTTTCAGCGAACGAAGAATTCTATAAATATGATTTCTATCGCCTTCAAATTGCAAAACCGTGTCAACCATGTGTTCCAAAATTTTTGGTCCGGCTATGTTTCCGTCTTTAGTAATATGTCCGATTAAAATTACCGGAATATTAGTTTCTTTTGCAAATTTTATAAGTTCAGCAGTAGTTTCCCGAATTTGAGAAATGCTTCCGGCAGAAGATTCAATATAATCAGTATGAAGCGTTTGAATCGAATCAATAATTACGATTTCAGGCTCAATTGCTTCAATCTGCTTAAAAATGTTTTGTGTTTTTGTTTCCGTAAGAATGTAGCAATTATCACTCAATGGATTGATTCTTTCAGCACGCATTTTTATTTGTTTTTGGCTTTCTTCACCAGAAACATAAAGCGTTCGATAAGGTAATTTTAAAGAAATTTGCAGCAAAAGTGTACTTTTTCCAATTCCTGGTTCGCCACCTAAAAGGATTAATGAACCCGGAACGATGCCACCACCTAAAACTCGGTTTAATTCGCCATCACGAGTATCCATTCGAATCTCTTCGGCGCTGTCAATTTCGTGAATCTTTAGCGGTTTCGTGACTCTTTTTGAATCAGGCGATGTTGCTGATTTCCAATCTTTTTTTTCTTCTTTTTGAATTATTTCTTCGGCAATAGTGTTCCATTCTTTGCAAGAATTGCATTGGCCTTGCCATTTTGAATATTGTGTACCGCAGTTTTGGCAGAAAAAAGTTGTTTTTACTTTTGACATATATTATTTACTCTTCATTTCGTCTGCTTTTTCAAGCATCATATCTTTTGTCAAGTCTCCGATTTCGTTTTTTGCAAAAGCATTCATATAAGATTTCGAAGCTTTTTTATAATCTAAAGTATGTTCATAAAACATGCCTTGTTCATAGTCAGAAAGCATTGCTTTTGGATAATTTTTCTTTGCCAGATCAGAAAGCTGTTCAAATTCAGGAAATGCTTTATTTTTTAAGATAGCCGCTTCAATTGCTTTGAAATCATTGATTCGAATTGGCATTTTAATTCCTAAAGATTTTTCAACTATGTCGTATTTGTTTTTCAAATAGTCAACATATCCATTTGGAAGAATTGCAATCTTATCTTGAAATTCACTGGTGGAAATTGGCTGATAGGCACCAAAAATTTGATATAAAGCATTTGGAACCGCATTCAAAACCAGTGAATAATGTGAAGCTCCTTTAAAATCATCAAAACGATAATTTAAATTTGGATTTATTTTCGCTTTTATATTTTGGTCTAGATCTTGAATTCTTTTTGACATTTTTTTCAAATCGCCATCTGCTGTCGCTTGATAATAAAAAATAGGCTGTTGAAAAGTGGACAAACGATCTGCAATTCTGGTTTCCATTTCTGGAGCAAGTTCGGGACTTAACGAAATATAAGCATTAAATAACGGCTTGTCTTTATATAAAAAGAAATTCAAAAATCCGGCAGTCGTGTCATGACCGGCAATAATTTTGAATGGAGCAATTCGGTAATTTTTTTCTAACGCAGGAATCAATTCTGTGGCAATAAAATCGTAGAATTTTGCACCGCCTTCTTCAGGAACACCCGTTTCAGGATTAAACTGGCTGTCTATAAAACGTTCTCCATTTGCATTTTGACTAATTCCGACAATAATTACTTGTGGCAAATCATCCCAATAATTAGCGTAAGAAAGAGCTCCTGAAAAAGCATCAAAAAGATATTCGCCATCTAACAAAAATAACAGCGGAAATTTTCTGTCAGGCTCTTTCTCATAGGAAGAAGGCAGCGAAATTATAATTTGGCGAGTGCCATTAAGTTTTTTGGATTGCACATCCTCAACCGTTTTTTGTGCAGATAATTGTAAAGAAAAAATAACAAATAAAAATAATGCAAAATTCTTCATGGCTTGTTCGTTTTTAGTTAAGTTGTTGAAATTCTAGAAGATAATTTTTCTAAAAGCGAAGCAAGATAAGAATTTATTTTTTCCTATTCAATATCGGAAGCAGCAAAAACGACAATCCGCCAAGAACAATAATTTGAACTGTTTGCGAAGTCCATATTATCCAGCCAAAAGCAGTTCCAGCTTCTTTGGGAATTCCATATAAGGTAAGAATTCCGGCAACTACTACTGGAAATACACCAAAACCTCCGTTAGAAAAAGAAATAGCCAAACTTCCAACAACAAAAGCAGTTACGACAACGCCAAAGCTAATATCGCTGGTTTCTTTCAAAGCAAAGATCGCAAAATAGAAAGTAAGTACATAACATACCCAAATCACGACCGTGTGAAATAAAAATGCCCACTTTTTTTCCATTTTCCAAATGCTCAAAACGCCTTCTGTCAATCCAGAAATTTTTGATTTCAGCATCAAAATCCATTTTGATTTTGAATATACAAAAAGCAAGACGGCTCCTAAAAAAACAGCGAAAGAGATAACGCCATAAAGCAGGAGTTTTTCAAATGGAATTTTATCTAAAAGAAATGTCTTTAAAACATCATATTGCAATAAAACTGCTGTTGCAATAAAAAGCAAAAGTATTATAAAATCAACAACGCGTTCAGCAATAATGCTTCCAAAAGCCTTGTCAAACGGAATATTTTCGTATTTTTTTAAAACTAAAGCCCTTGAAACTTCACCTGATCTTGGAATAGTCATATTCATGAAATAACTGATCCAAACGGCCATGAAATTATTTTTAAATGGAGAATTATAACCCATTTGCTCCAACATAAATTTCCAACGATAAGCACGGGCAGAATGGCTGATCAAACCAAAAACAAGAGCAATATAGATGTAAGTATAATCAGCGTTTCTGAAATATCTCTTCATTTCTTCCAACTGTGCCGGAGTGAACGAATTATAGGCATAAATTGTCAAAAAAACTCCCAATAGAATTGGGAGCAGTATTGATAGCGTCTTGCTGATTTTTTTTCTCACAAAAATTATGTTAGTGAATTGTCTTTTTCATTTGGGAAGACAAGCGTTGGCTTGAATGTTTTTGCTTCTTCAAAATCTAAAATTCCATAAGAAATAATGATAATGATGTCGCCTTTTTGAACCATTCTTGCGGCTGGCCCATTTAATGTAATATCGCCACTATTTCTGTTACCTTTAATTGCGTAAGTCTCTAAACGTGCGCCATTATTGATATTTACAATAGAAACTTTTTCTCCTTCTACTATGTTTGAAGCTTCCATCAACGCTTCGTCGATTGTGATACTTCCAATGTAGTTTAAATCTGCTCCAGTTACCGTCACACGGTGAATCTTGGATTTAACAACTTGAATTTGCATGTGGCAAAGGTAATTATTTTTTAATTCAATGAAATATTATCTATCAATCGGATGTTGCTGACAAAAACGACTATAAAACCTCTGTATTTTTTGCCTTCTTCAATTTTTGTAGCTGGCACTAAATTTTCTTCGTCGGCGATTTCAAAATACTCCAGCTTAAAGTCAGGATGTTTTTCAAAAACGGTGGCAACCCAATCGGTAATTTCTTGTGCAGTTTCCGTGCCAAATTTTTCTCTGGCAGATTTTAATGTCAAGTATATCAATGCTGCTTTTTCTTTTTCTTCAGATGTAAGACGCTCGTTTCTAGAACTCATCGCCAATCCATTTGATTCTCTAAAAATTGGACAGCCGATAACTTTAACAGACAAGTTGGCTTTTTCAACCATTTTTCGAACAATTTGCAATTGCTGGAAATCTTTCTCGCCAAAATAAGCATTTGTCGGATTTACAATTTCAAATAATCTTTTTACAATAGTTCCAACTCCGTCAAAATGTCCTGGACGATGCTTTCCTTCCATTTGGTTTTCTAATCCGTCGAAATCAAATGATTTTGAAACCATATTTCCTCCATAAATATCATCTACGCTTGGCGCAAAAATAATTACATCTTTGTTTACCGATTCAATTTTTGCAACATCCGCATCTAAAGTCCTTGGGTATTTTTCAAGATCTTCTGCGTTGTTAAATTGTGTAGGGTTTACAAAAATACTTATGACTGTAATTTGGTTTTCTGTAATGGAATTTGCTATTAAAGACAAATGCCCCTGATGCAGCGCTCCCATTGTTGGAACAAAGCCGACCGTGGTTTTTGCATCTGAAATTGACTCTAAGTGCTTTTTTAATTCGGCCTGTTTATTGAAAATGAGCATCTAATTTTAGATTAAATTGACTGCAAACTTACTATTTTAGTTAGTAATAGCATAAAATTTTGTAATTTTGCCTGTTTTTTACAAGCAATTAATAAAGTTAAAAATAATATGGAGGATAAGAGGATATTGTATGTATCATCTGAAGTTGTACCCTACTTAGCTGAAAATGAGGTTTCTAACATGTCTTATGATGTGCCAAAAATGATCAACGACCAAGGCGGACAGATCAGAATTTTCATGCCGAGATACGGAAATATCAATGAACGAAGACATCAATTACATGAAGTTATCAGGCTTTCGGGAATGAATTTAGTAGTAAATGATCTTGATATGCCGTTGATTATCAAAGTTGCTTCCATACCAAAAGAACGAATTCAAGTTTATTTCATAGACAACGACGAATATTTCAAGCGCAAAGCGACTTTTACAGATGAAGAAGGCGTTTTATATCCTGATAATGACGAAAGAGCGATCTTTTTTGCAAAAGGCGTTGTTGAAACTGTAAAAAAATTAAACTGGGTTCCAGATATTATCCACGTTCATGGATGGCTAGCAGCAATGCTTCCTATTTATATGAAACATTATTACAAAGACGAAGCTTTATTTTCAGAAACGAAAATTGTCACTTCAGTTTACAGTCAAGGATTTGAAGGAAATCTTGACATGGAAATGATGAAAAAAGTAGCTTTTGACGGAATTCCGAATGAAGCAATTGCTGATTTGGCAGAACCGAATTATGAGAACATAATCAAAGCTTCATTGATGCAGTCTGACGCGGTAATTATTGCTTCAGATGACCTGTCTCCAAGTTTAACAAAATTTATAGAATCCTCAGGAAAACCTTTTCTACCTTTCGCCGCTAAAGATAAGTTTGCAGAAGCTTATACTAATTTCTATAAAAATCAAGTTTTATAAAAACATTTAAAAAAAATATGCTTACTAATTCATTTTTTAGAAAGGTTTCGGCGCTTTTATTTGGTGCTGTTTTTCTTATTTCTTGTGATACTGATTTTACAACAATTGGAACAGATATCGTTGGCGATGACCACTTTGGCGTTGAAGCTGACACCTATGATGTAAATGCAATGTCACAAAAAACTGGTGCAGTTCAGTCAAACAATCTTCCGATAAATCCGCTTGGCGTTTTTGACAATGGAGCTTTTGGAAAAACTACTGCAAATTTTGTGACTCAGGTTGATTTAAAAGTAGCGGATCCAACATTTAACAATGTGACTCTTGCGAAAATTAAATCTGTTGTTTTAAATGTGCCTTATTTTAGCACGTATGTTGAAACAAATACTGATGGAGATAACCTATATAAACTTGATTCAATTTATGGAGGCATTAATAATAAATTGAACTTGAAAATTTATGAAAATAAATATTATTTAAGAGATCTTGACCCGTCTGGAGAATTTCAAACTGCGCAAAAATTTTACAGCGACCAAAACAGCTTATTTGATGGCGTAAAAGGACAATGGTTAAATGACTCTTCAGATAAAAAACAAAATTTAGAATTTGTTTTTAGCGACAAAGAATATATTGATAATCTGGGCACAGAAGATAAAGCAGATGATGTTAGAACAGCACCTGGAATGAGAATTAACTTAAATAAAGAGTTCTTTTATAATAAGATTTTTGCTACTGACGAATCAAATTTGGTAAACAGCAATGCTTTTAAAAATTATTTCCGAGGTCTTTATTTTAAAGCAGAGGAAGGAAGCGGGAACATTATGGGGATGCTAAATTTTGCTCAAGGTACAATCACAATTACTTATGACGATACTACTACAAGTGAAAGCACTAGTGCTACGGTAGAAAAAACATTAGTTTTAGGCTTGACAGGAAATACAGTAAGCCTTTTAGAATATACGTCAACAGGCAAAAGCCAAGCTTATGAAAATTTTTCTGATCCAGAAAACATTTATTTAAAAGGAGGCGATGGAGCTGTTGCTTATATTGATTTATTTGGAGGAGAAAATTCAGCTTTATTAGACGAAATCAGAGAAAATGTCATCTCTAAAAACTGGCTTGTGAATGAAGCAAATCTTGTTTTTCATGTAGATCAAAATGACATGGCAGCCGCACCTGGTACTCTTGATCCAAATAGAATATATTTGTATGATTTTAAGAACAATTCCCCATTAGTTGATTATTATTTCGATTCTTCAACAAATGGTGCAAAACCAAAATATAGCAAAGTTTTATTTGGAGGTATTGCAAAATTAACTGGCGCTTCAGGTGATTCTGGAAGAAAAGCTACCGAATATAAAATCAGGATTACTGAACATATCAAAAATGTATTGTTTAAAGATTCAACAAATGTAAGACTAGGTCTCGCTGTTACAGAAAATATTGGATTAGTAACCTATGCGAATTTAAAAACACCTACTGCGCAATTTTCAAAATTGCCTGTATCTTCAGTATTGAGCCCTTTAGGAACCGTACTTTATGGAAGCAATCCTGCTATACCAGCAGATAAAAGATTGAAATTACAAATATATTATACTAAGCCTAACTAAAAAAAAACAAAAAGTATGTGTGGAATTGTTGGTTACATCGGTAATAGAGAAGCATATCCTATAATCATAAAAGGATTAAAAAGATTAGAATATAGAGGTTATGACAGTGCCGGAATCATGCTATATGACGGAGAGTCGATGAAGGTTGCCAAAACAAAAGGCAAGGTTTCAGATCTTGAAGAAAAATCTAAAGAAATTTCTACCACTGGAACAGTGGGAATCGGGCATACTCGATGGGCTACTCATGGTGTTCCTAACGATGTGAATTCACACCCGCACTTATCAAATTCTGGAAGGCTAGCTATTATCCACAATGGTATCATTGAAAATTATGAGCCGTTGAAAAAAGAATTGATGAAGAGAGGTTATACTTTTAAATCAGATACTGATACAGAAGTTTTAATAAATCTTATCGAAGATGTTCAAAAAGAAGATGGACTTAAATTAGGAAAAGCCGTTCAAGTTGCGCTTAATCAAGTTGTTGGAGCTTACGCAATTGCCGTTTTTGACATTCAAAAACCTGATGAAATCGTTGCCGCAAGACTTGGAAGTCCGTTGGCTATCGGAATTGGCGAAGACGAATTTTTCATTGCTTCAGATGCTTCTCCATTCATCGAATATACTTCAAATGCCATTTATCTTGAAGACGAAGAAATGGCAATTATCAGAAGAAATAAATCTATCAAGGTTAGAAAAATAAAAGATGATTCAATTGTTGACCATTATGTTCAAGAACTTCAGATGAATTTGGAGCAGATTGAAAAAGGTGGTTACGAACATTTCATGCTGAAAGAAATTTATGAGCAACCTAATGTAATTAGAGACACTTACAGAGGTAGACTTTTAGCCAACAAAGGAATTATCCAAATGGCTGGAGTTGAAGACAATTTAGAAAAATTCTTAAATGCAGAAAGAATAATAATTGTCGCTTGTGGAACATCTTGGCATGCAGGTTTAGTCGCAGAATACATCTTTGAAGAATTTGCAAGAATTCCTGTGGAAGTTGAATATGCTTCTGAATTCAGATATAGAAATCCAATCATCGGACCAAAAGATGTGGTTATCGCAATTTCACAATCTGGAGAAACTGCTGACACTTTAGCTGCAATAAAATTAGCTAAAGAAAGAGGCGCCTTTGTTTTTGGAGTTTGTAACGTAGTTGGTTCTTCTATTTCTAGAGAAACTCACGCAGGCGCTTATACACATGCGGGACCAGAAATTGGCGTTGCTTCTACTAAAGCATTTACAACACAAATCACAATTTTGACACTTATTTCTTTACGCCTTGCAAAAGCAAAAGGAACTTTGTCAAACTCTGATTTCCATAGATATTTACAAGAATTGGAAGTAATTCCTGAAAAAGTAGCCGAAGCTTTAGAAACTAACGAAATGGCTAAGACCATCGCTGCAATCTATAAAGATGCTCCAAACTGCCTTTATTTGGGAAGAGGATATAATTTTCCAGTAGCACTTGAAGGCGCTTTAAAGCTAAAAGAAATTTCATATATCCATGCAGAAGGTTATCCAGCTGCAGAAATGAAACATGGCCCTATTGCTTTGATTGACGAAAAAATGCCAGTTATTGTAATTGCTCCAAGACAAGGACACTATGATAAAGTAGTAAGCAATATTCAAGAAATTAAATCGAGAAGCGGAAAAATTATCGCAATTGTAACAAAAGGCGATACACAAGTTCGCGATTTAGCTGACCATGTGATTGAAATTCCAGATACTGCTGAAGCTTTAACACCTTTATTGACGACAATTCCTTTACAACTTTTGTCTTATCACATCGCTGTTATGAGAGAATGCAATGTTGACCAACCAAGAAATTTAGCAAAATCGGTTACTGTTGAATAAGTAAATTATTACAAAATAAAAAAAGCGAGAAAATTTTCTCGCTTTTTTTATGCCTAAAAAATTGTATAATATGCACGCATAACATTGATTTTATTGATAATTCTGCAAAGCAAATATGTAAATTCGATAAATATTAACTTTAATTATTAATAATTGCGATAAAATTTCTCACTTTTTTTATTAATATCAAATTTATTTGTACTTTGGCTTTGTAAACCAACAAATCTAACAAATGAGAGCGTATCTAATTATTCTGTCCCTGCTGTTCTGCAGTGTTACATTCGCCCAGAACACAATTTCAGGAACTATTACTGATGAAAACAACCAGCCCTTATCTGGTGCAAGCATCAAAGTCTCTGGAGAATCAACGGCAACCACCACTGATGCTTCGGGAAAATTTACACTGAAGCCAAAAAAACAACCACCTTTTACACTCCAAATTTCAAGCGTTGGTCGTGCTTCTCAATCGATTGAGATAAGCTCATCAGCACAAACAGTTAGTGTACAGCTCTTAGCCGAAGACATCAATCTTGATGAAATTGTAGTATCAGCTTCAAGAACACCTGAAAGAATTCTTGAATCTCCTGTTACAATTGAAAGAATGGGTATTAAAGAGGTAAAAAATACTTCTTCTGCAACATTTTATGACGGATTAGAAAATTTAAAGGAAGTCCATTTCAACACTTCAAGTCTTTCGTTTAAGTCTATAAACACCAGAGGTTTTGCGACTGTTGCTAATACACGTTTTATGCAATTGGTTGACGGAATGGACAACTCTTCTCCTGCGTTAAACTTTGTTTTAGGAAACCTTATCGGTCTTTCAGAACTTGATGTTCAAAGCGTTGAATTATTGCCAGGAGCTTCTTCTGCTTTATATGGAGCGAATGCTTTCAACGGAATTTTATTCATGAATAGCAAAAGCCCGTTCGATTATGAAGGTCTTAGCTTTTATGGAAGATATGGAAAAACGAATCAAAAATTAGCCGGAGACAAAGATTATTGGGATATAGGAATTCGCGGTGCAAAAAAATTCAATGAATATTTTGCAGTAAAAGCCAATTTCACCTACATGAGAGCAACTGAATGGATTGCCGGAGATGAAAGAAGCATGACAAACGGCGGTATCGGCCATGAAGTAAATCAAAACTATGACGGTTTAAATATTTATGGTGACGAGGTAACGACTTTCATTCCTAATGTGGGACAAGTAAGCCGTACTGGATATTACGAACAAGATTTGAATGACAATAGCATTGAAAGCGTAAAAGCAGATTTCTCAGCACATATCAAACCTATGAAAGATGATTTTGAAATTATCCTTCAACATAAATTAGGTATGGGAAATACTATTTATCAAGGTGCAAACAGATATAGACTGGAAAACTTCATCATGCAACAAACAAAGATTGAAGTTAAAAACAGAAACTTTTTTGTAAGAGCATATATGACTACAGAAGACGCTGGAGATTCTTATGACATGCGTTTCGCAGGATGGAACATCAACAGGCTTGCAAAAACAGACCAGGAATGGTTTACGAATTATGCAACTGCTTATCAATTATCAGGCGCTACAGGTGTAGCAACAACAACTGCGCAACAAGCGGCAATTGGTAGACAATTTGCTGATTATAATATTTTAGATCCAGGATTGGCAGCTTTAAATTTGCCACAGTTTGCAAATGCTCCAACTGGTTCTGCAAGATTTTTACCAGGATCTACTCAATTTAGAAATGCGTTATCGACAGTAATTGAAAATCCTGATTTGAGATCTGGAGCCAAATTCATCGATCAATCAAAATTATACCATGGAGATGCAAACTATAATTTTAAAGAACTTACAGATTTTGCAGAAGTGCAAGTAGGTGGATCATTTAGAAATTATAGACTGAACTCTGAAGGAACAATTTTTACAGATTATGACGGACCAATCAGCTATGACGAATATGGAATCTATACTCAGATCCAGAAAAAATTCATGGAAGACAAGTTAAAATTCACTGGATCTGTTCGTTATGACAAATCACAAAATTTTGACGGACAAGTTTCGCCAAGAGTTTCGTTAGTATATTCTGCTGGAGAAAGAAAAAATCACAACTTTAGAGTTTCTTTCCAAACAGGTTTTAGAAATCCAACAACTCAAGATCAATATATCGGTTTAGATTTAGGGCCTTTCGCTTTGGTAGGTTCTGCTGAAGATAATTTAGATCGCTATACAGAAACTATGAATGTAAGTGCTGCCGGACAACTTTTACCAGGAGTTGGGCCAACAGTTAATTTATCAGGAAGAGATGCTTATAATGCTGACGTTTACACCGTGCCTTCAGCATCTGCATTTGCACTTTCTCAAAATCCTGCAGATTTGCAAATCACACAAGTGAAATTGGTGAAGCCAGAGCAAGTTAAAGCTTTTGAAGTTGGATATAAAGCCAATTTAGAAGACGGACTTTCTGTTGACGCAAACGCTTATTACAATATTTACAATGACTTCATGAGTACTTCAAGAGTAATCAAGCCTTACTATGGAACTGTTGGAACAGACTTGTCAAACCCAGCTGTTTTAATGGGACTTCAAGCTTTGGCAAATGGAGACAGAAGAGTTTATCAAGTATATACAAATACAACAGAAGATGTGACTTCATTTGGTGTAGGCCTTGGATTATCTAAAAAATTCTTTGGAGATTTTGAATTAGGAGCAAATTACAACTTCGCTGATTTTGATTTCGACCAAGCTAAAGATCCTGCATTCATTGCTGGTTTCAATACGCCAAAACACAGAATTAAAGGTTCAATCGGAAACCAAAAATTATTTGAAAACTTTGGATTTAATTTTAATGTAAGATGGAGCGATGAATATTTATGGCAATCTTCTTTCGCTGACGGATTAATTCCATCAGTGACAGTATTTGATGCGCAAATAAACTATGCAATTCCAGCAATTAAATCTGTTTTCAAAGTAAGTGCTTCTAACCTTTTCGGAAACGATTACCTTCAAGTAATTGGAGCAGGAAGAATCGGACAGCAATATTTAGTTTCTTGGATAATCAATCCTTAAAAAAAATAGCTAATACAAAAAAGATATATCATGATAAAAAATTTCAAATGGCTGCTTTTTGCTTCTTTAAGCATAAGCCTTGCCGCCTGTTCAGAAGATGATACAGAAGATACAGCAGAAAATGTTCCTGTATCAGCAGGCACAGCAGATTTTTCAAAATATGTTGCCTTGGGAGATTCATTTGCCGCCGGATATAGCGACAATGCACTCTTCAAAAAAGGACAGGAAAATTCATATCCAAAGATTCTAGCAGAGCAATTCGCTTTAGCTGGCGGAGGAACATTTACAGTTCCTTATATGAATGACAATATTGGAGGATTATTATTTGGAGGAAATCCAAATCCTGCTTTTGGACCAAGAATTCATCTTCAAGGTTTTGCGAATGCTACTACTCCAATTGTTTTACCTGTAACCGGCCCTCCAACAACAGAGGTTTTCTCACATCTTACAGGAACATTCAATAATCTTGGAATACCAGGAGCAAAAAGTTTCCATTTAATAACTCCAGGATATGGAAATCCTGCAGGCTTGGCTACTAACCCACCTGCATCGAATCCCTATTTTGTTAGATTTGCATCCTCACCAAGTACAACTGTTTTAGCAGATGCCGTTGCTCAAAATCCGACTTTCTTTTCTTTATGGATAGGAGGAAATGATGTGTTGGGCTACGCAAGTTCTGGAGGAGCTGGTACAAATCAAACCGGAAACCCAAATCCAGCAAGCTATGGCGGAAATGATATTACGGATCCTGCAGTTTTTGAAAGCGCTTACAATGCTTTAGTAAATGCTTTGACAGCAAATGGAGCAAAAGGAGTTGTAGCAAACCTTCCTTACATCAACACGCTTCCTTATTTCACAACTGTTCCTTACAATCCGGTTCCAGCTTTGCCTCCTGCTAATGCGGCACAATTAAACCAAATTTTTGGAGCTATCAATCAAATTGCAGCTGCAGGCAATCTTCCTGCAAGATTCAGCACGTTGACTGCCGATGATGGCAATGCAGCAACAGTAGAAGCTACAAATCCATTGCTTATTTTTGATGAAACATTGCCAAACTTGGCTGCGCCAATAACAAGTGCATTGACTCCGGTAGTTGGACCAACTACAGCAGGTTTTTTAGGAAATTTATATGGAAGAGCACGTCATTCTAAAAAAGTAACAGGTGCGACTCCTTTTATTGACTATATACTTTTACCAACAAGAGGATTGATTGGAACTACTCAAGCAGGTGCTCCATCACCATTTAACACATTAGGTGTTACTTATCCATTGCAAGACGGAGCGGTATTGACTCATGCAGAAGTAATCGATGTTGAAAATGCAACAAATGCATATAACATTACCATTAAAAATATTGCAGATGCAAAAGGTTTGGCGTTTGTAGATACAAAAGTAATAATGTCAAAACTTTTAAATGGAGGAATTCGTTTTGGAAACAGCCACATGACAGCAAGCTATATTACTGGAGGAACTTTCTCACTAGACGGAATTCATCCTTCAGCAAGAGGCTATGCTTATATTGCAAGCGAATTTATCAAATCGATAAGTGCAACTTACGGATCGTCATTTCCAGCTATAAATCCTGGAAATTATCAAATTCAATATCCTAAAAATTTAGATTAATATTTAATTCATAAATACAACTAGACCATCCTTCTTCCAAAAAAATAAGGATGGTTTTTTATTTATATATTCTGCAGACATATTGTCTATTCTGATTCAAAATCTGCAATTCTACATTTTTTTCATATTTTTTCGTCAAAAGATTATTAATTTTTCATTTTAAAAACTATCTTTGCGCTCTGAAAAAAGAGGTGTTTTTCATAAACCTAAATAGCTATTTAATAAATACATAAGTAATGTCAAAAGTAATAGGAAAAGTTGCTCAAATCATTGGTCCAGTCGTTGACGTTGTTTTCAACGGTCAGGATGTTGAACTTCCAAAAATTTATGATTCATTAGAAATCACTAAAAAAGACGGTACATTATTAGTACTTGAAGTGCAATCTCACATTGGAGAAAACACAGTTCGTACAATCTCAATGGACTCTACAGATGGTTTAAGCAGAGGCTATGAAGTTGTTGGAACAGGAAACCCAATCAAGATGCCAATCGGGCCAGACGTTTACGGTCGTTTATTCAACGTAATCGGTGACGCTATCGATGGTCTCGGAGATTTGCCAAAAACAGGTGAAAACGGATTGTCTATCCACCGTCAAGCACCAAGATTCGAAGATTTATCTACATCTTCTGAAGTTTTATTCACAGGTATCAAAGTAATCGATTTGATCGAGCCTTATGCAAAAGGTGGTAAAATTGGATTATTCGGTGGTGCTGGAGTTGGTAAAACAGTATTGATTCAGGAGTTGATTAACAATATTGCAAAAGGTCACGGTGGTCTTTCTGTATTCGCAGGAGTAGGTGAAAGAACACGTGAAGGAAATGACTTGCTTCGTGAGATGTTGGAGTCAGGAATTATCAAATACGGAGAAGAATTCATGCACTCTATGGAAAATGGAGGCTGGGATTTATCTAAAGTTGATAAATTAGGAATGAGAGATTCAAAAGCGACTTTCGTTTTTGGTCAAATGAACGAACCACCTGGAGCAAGAGCACGTGTTGCTTTATCAGGTCTTTCTATCGCTGAATATTTCCGTGATGGAGCTGGAACTGACCAAGGAAAAGACGTACTTTTCTTCGTTGATAACATTTTCCGTTTTACACAAGCTGGTTCTGAAGTGTCTGCACTTTTAGGACGTATGCCTTCTGCGGTAGGTTACCAACCAACATTAGCAACAGAAATGGGTGCGATGCAAGAGCGTATCACATCAACAAATAAAGGATCTATTACATCTGTACAGGCGGTTTACGTTCCTGCGGATGACTTAACAGATCCAGCACCGGCAACAACGTTTGCCCACTTAGATGCAACAACTGTATTGTCTCGTAAAATCGCTGAGCTAGGTATCTATCCTGCAGTGGATCCATTGGATTCAACTTCAAGAATCTTGACGCCACAAATTCTTGGTGCTGAGCATTATGACTGTGCACAAAGAGTAAAAGAAATTCTTCAAAAATACAAGCAATTGCAAGATATTATTGCGATTCTTGGTATGGAAGAGCTTTCTGAAGAAGATAAATTATCAGTTTCAAGAGCGCGTCGTGTTCAACGTTTCTTATCGCAGCCTTTCCACGTAGCGGAGCAATTTACAGGTATTCCTGGAGTTTTGGTTGATATTAAAGATACTATCAAAGGATTCAACATGATCATTGATGGAGAATTAGATCACCTTCCAGAAGCGGCTTTCAACTTGAAAGGAACTATCGAAGATGCTATCGAAGCTGGACAAAAAATGTTAGCTGAAGCTTAATATTTAATAGCTTAAAGCCTAAAGCTTAAAGCCTAAAGCAAAAAAAAAAATGTATTTAGAAATTATATCGCCAGAAGCAAAATTATTTTCAGGAAGAGTAACTTCAGTTACCGTTCCAGGAGTTGACGGAGAATTCCAAATGCTGAACCATCACGCTGCAATTATTTCAATCCTTGCAAAAGGTGATATCAAAATTGCTGCTGACAGCTTTGAATTTCCAAAAGAAGCAGAAGGTAAATTTTTCCTCGGTGATGACAAAAAATATCATTTGTCAATTAACTCAGGAACTTTAGAAATGAACGACAATAAAATCAATATTCTTGTAGATTAATTCGATTTATACTATAAACAAAAAGCCTAACATTCAGTTGTTAGGCTTTTTTATTTTAATTAAATTACAGATTTTCGTTTTTCATCTTGATCAATTTTCCAAGAAAGAATCCAACAGCTCCGACTTCTAATCCTAAGCCAATTCCCAAGACCAAACTTCCGTGTTCATAATGCCTAATTTTCATTAAAGCGCCAGCAATTACAAGTAGAGCCCCCAAAACAAAAAAGATATATAATATTATTTTTCATATTATCAAGATTAAGGTTGTGTTTCGTTTTTTACAAATTCCATAATATCGCCTGGCTGACATTCTAAAATTTCACAGATGGCTTCTAAAGTAGAAAAACGCACTGCCTTAGCTTTTCCTGTCTTTAATATGGAAAGATTAGCTGTAGTCATTCCAATGCGATCAGCCAGTTCATTGGAACGCATTTTTCGTTTGGCCAGCATTACGTCAAGGTTTACAATTATTGGCATATTTAAATCGTTAAATCATTTTCTTCTTTCATGCTTTTTGCATTTGCAAAAACTTCGCTTAAAACCATAAAGAACAATCCCAAACTTGCTGTGAATAGAAATGAATCGAAGAAACCGCCTTCAATTCCAACTTCTATTTTATTATTAATATAAATTTTTGCAATAAAATCTACTGAAAACGCAAGTACCGAAGCAATAACAAAAAACTTTCCGATTCTATTTAAGAGCACAATCACTTCATCCTCAAATATTTGTCGCTTAGAAAATAGTGTCAAAACTTTTCTAAAAAGAAACAAGCCATATACAAAAAAGCAATAAGCGGTGACTAATCCGAGAAGCATAAATTTTGTCGCCAAATCCATTCCTGTGACTTTTGTTTCCCCAATTGTTACCGGAATATCAATTGGTTCGCTGCTGAAAAACAAAATTGGAAAAAAAATGGCCATCGCAAAAATTACAATAATTGAAAAAAACCAAAGCAAGTCAACCAAGGATTTTAAAAGATGTAGTTTCTTCATAATTTTTATAGTTTAAGGTTGATACAAATATATAAAAATTATCGAATAACAATAATTAAAAATTAAAAAACGATAATTTATTATCCTTAACATAAAAAAGCCTCCTGTTAAACAGAAGGCTCATCAATTATGATTAATAAATACTATCAAATACTAAATAAAAAAGTTTCTTTGTTTAATCCCGAAGTATGAAACTGCCAGTTAATTTTCAGCACTTCGCGAAGCACTTTTTTCAGCACTTCAAAATCATTCGGCTTGTTGATGTAAATATTTGCACCGCCTATAAAAGTCGAATGTATGTCTGTTTCTGAAGTTGAAGTTGAGTATATGGCAATGGAAAGATCTTTGTATCTGGCTTTTTTTCTGATGTCTTTCAAGCAATCTTCATATTTTGTACAGATCATATTTAAATCTAAAAAAAGAATATGAGGAAGCGAGTTATTTTTTTCATCAAAAAGGTAATCTAAAAGATCATCGCCCGTTTTAAAAACATCCAGCTTTGCATTCAGATCTAGCTCTTCTAGTGCTTGCTTAAAAAAATTGCGGTCATCTTCATCATCATCCGCAAGAATGATGTGCATTAATTCTTTCTCTTTCATAATTTAGTTTAGTTGGTAGCCAATTGTTTTTTACGTCCGTCGATAATTTTTTTGAATACTGAAGGTGACAGTCCGGTAGTTTTTTTGAACTGTCCTGAAAGATGCGCAACACTGCTGTAATTAAGCATATAAGAGATTTCTGTTAAAGAAAGTTCCTGCAGCAATAATTTTTTGGTGCGCTCAATTTTTTGCAGGATGATATAATTTTCTATAGAAGAAGAGGTATATTCTGAAAACAGATTTGAAAGATAGCTGTAATTCATATGCAGCTTTTCAGACAAATAATAAGAAATTTTAGACGCCGGAAGCTTGTCTTGCTCCACCATTTCAATTATCGTATTTTTTATGCGCTGAATCAGCTGGCTTTTTTGATCGTTCAAAACGTCAATGCCATATCTTTTCAAATTTTCTTGAAGTTCAGAAAAAACACTTTCCGGAACGGGTTTGGTTATTACTATTTCACCAAGATCTTGCAATTCATATGAAATGCCAAGGTTGGTCAGCTGTTCTTGCATAATGGTTCTGCAAGCCACATTAATGTCGTATTTAATGTAGATTTTCATTGTTGAATACATTTGTTGGTTAATGGAATAAAAGTAAGTCAAAAATTTAACATTGTAGTTCCTTTTTAAGAATGAATTAGCAGTTAATTAGTTAGAATAATACGTTTATTAGCAACCAAAATAGCATATTTATTAAATAGTTATATTTTAGAAAAAAAATATTACAAACATCCTCATGTTTACTTTAATTTTTAGAAACTGACAGAAGGTCAACTTTTATTTTTTAACTTTACGTAAGGCCTCGTAGTTCAACGGATAGAATAGAAGTTTCCTAAACTTTTGATCCAAGTTCGATTCTTGGCGAGGTCACTGTGCAGCAATATATTACTAACATTCACAAAACTATACCACCTAGTTTAATGGACGTATTTACAAAAGAAAAACGCAGCGCAATCATGCGCGCCATCAAAAGCAAAGACACCAAGGAAGAAGTTCTCTTAGCAAAAGCTTTGTGGAAACGAGGCCACCGTTATCGAAAACACGACAAGTCAATTTTTGGAACGCCAGATCTGTCTTTCAAAAAATATAAAATCGCTGTTTTTGTTGACGGCGAATTCTTTCATGGAAAAAACTGGGAAACGGTGAAATCAAGACTCGATTCTAATAAAGAATATTGGATCACAAAAATTGAAAAAAACAGAAAAAGAGATGTAGAAGTCAATGAATATCTAACTTCAAAAGGCTGGACGGTTTTAAGATTTTGGAGCAATGATGTAAAGCGAAAATGCTATACCACTGTCAGAACTATTGAAAAAGAGATTGAAAACGCCTGCAAAAAAATAAATTATCTGCAACAGGACAAATGCCGCTAATCAGCGCAAGTCGAAAAAACGAACCGGCTTTCTGCTCATTGCCGGAAAAACCATTTGTTGCAAATCTTCTGCAGGAGCAAATTCTATTTTTGGCGTTACACGTAATTTTGCCCTGAAATAATCCTTGATTTCATGAAGCAATTCTTCAGAAGCGTCATTTGAAGCGATTTTAATGACAATTTCATCTGTTCCTAGCTCGTTAGTTGAAATTTCGATCAAATGATTTTCTACACTGTCAAAATGATTTAAAACATCATGCATCGCAGGCGGGTACAAAGTCGTCCCTTTATATTTTATCATTTGCTGTTTTCTGCCTAAAACAGGCCCGACGCGAAGGGTATTTCTGCCACATTTGCAAGGTTCATGATGAAGCTGCACAATATCTCCGGTCTTAAAACGAAGCAAAGGCATTCCTTCAACACCCAAAGTCGTAATTGTCAATTCCCCACTTTCTCCTGATTTTACAGGTTGATTTTCTTCGTTTAAAACTTCTGTGATAATTAATTCCGGATGATGGTGGCCTCCTTTAAAATGCTCGCATTCCGTAAAAGCAGTACTCATTTCGGTGGAAGCATACGTAGAAAAAAGCTTGATATTCCACTTATCAGTAATTTTTTTCGCCAGGATATTAGTTGAGAAATCTTGGTTTCGCAATGGTTCTCCGATGCAAATCGCACCTTTTATTCCAGAATTGTTATAGTCGATGCCGTGATTTTCTGCAAATTCAATCAATTTCAATAGAAAAGAAGGAACCGTAATTAAATAATTGGGTCTGTATTTCAAGATAGAATCCCATTGCAATTGCGGAATCCCGGCGCCAACCCTGATTACGCCTGCGCCTAATTTTCTAAGTCCTAAAAAATAAGCCAAACCCGCCACAAAACGCCTATCGATTGTAGTCATTAATTGCACCACATCGCCTTCTTTAATTCCTGCAACATCAAAAGAAATCGCTTCATTGTAAGCCAATCTGTCTAAATCTTTATCCGTCAATCCAAAAGTTACCGGATCACCCAAAGTTCCAGAAGTTGTGCAATAATCTATAATCTTATGCCTTGGAACACACAAAAAGTCGTCATTATTTTTCTGCAGATCATCCTTTGTAGTAACCGGAATCTGCTGTAAATCTTCAATCGTTTTTATAGCATCAACATTAATATTTTCCCTTTCAAAAAGTCTTTTGTAATAAGCCGAATTTTGATTTACATAAGAAAGCGTTTCTTGGAGCAATTGCTCCTGAGTGGTTTTTATTTCTTCTAAAGATTTTCTTTCTATTGCTGGAAAATTCATTTTTTGATTCAATTATTTCTATGGATTTAAGCTAAAAACTACAGTTTCTTTTTTACTTTTTTCAACTGTTTTTCGATTTCTTTTTGCTCTGGCAATGTAGTAATTTCTTTTGTCAACGCCTTCTCAAAATTGGCAGTCGCTTTAGCATAATTTTTTTTAAACTGGTAATATTGGCCTGCTTTGTAATACACTTCCCAATATTCAGGATTTAAGGCTTGAAAATCATCAATAAAGCTGTCAGCCAAAATTTGCTTTTCTTTTAATGCCTTGTCAAATTCACGACTTTTTACACGGTATTTTTCATAATTTCGATATGCTTCCGTCTCTAAAAATGGATCTTTGGGTATATTTAAATTCGTTTCTGCCATAGTCACCAGCTTGCGCTGTTCAATTTTTTTTCCAAAAACTTTATTCAAATCATAGCATACAAATTCTCCAAGCTGATAAGGATTTGCAGAAATCCAAACCAAGCGCTGTTCAGGCTTGAAGACGATTCCGTGATGTGCCAAAAGCTGGTTTAAAGCCTTCTCGTTTCCATATCCTAAAGGTTCGTTTTTAACACCGCTTGTATTCCTTAAAATACTGACCGCTTCTTTTGGAGTAATCTTTTTATTTTCAGCTAATAGCTCCGTCATACGATCAAATCGATATTTTGAATGGCTTTCGATAATATGTTTATTGTTATTTTTATCGTCTTTGTAAGTTTCGCTTTGAAAATGATTTGCACATACAATTTTAGATGAATTTGGCACGTCATAAACGCCAAAATGATCTGGAGAAACTTCAATAATTATCGCTTTTTTATCAGCAGCACTTCCAATCATGATGCTTTCTGAAACAAAAACTTCCCTTTTTTTAGCGATGGCAATGGCTTCATCGATATTTTTAGCATACTGTAAAATTTCTCTAGCCAAAATAGAAATCGGAGTTTTCGCAACCCACGGAATATCAGATTTACCAGCATTTATCGTTACAGAAAGTCCTTCTAAATTCATTCCGGAAACCACGCCAATCATTCCTGGCCAAGAAACCGACATATAAGGATGGCCCAAATCAGGTTTTATAAAATAAACGACTTTGTCTTTTGCAAAATCATCTCCTGCATAAAAATCTAAATTTCTTCCAATAAGCAACGAACCGTCAGCAGAATTTTCATCCCAAACCGCAAAAGAAGTACATCCCACAAGTGCCAAATCAGTAAGTGCGTGTCCAATATCATGAGCGCCATGGAGGTATAAAGTCCGCAAATATTTCGGAGCAATATATTCTAAACTGTCAGCAGCATATTGCGAAACGCCATAAATTTCAGTCTGGTATTCTTCTGGAACATTCAAATAAAGCTTGCGATTGTAAACCTTTAAAAACTGGCGAAGCAAACGCTGTTTGAACCTTGAAGGAATAATATCCCTGATTTTATCAAAAAACACATGTTCTTGCTTTTTTACCAACGAATCGCCCATGCTTCCCATGATAAGACCGCGTTGCAAGGCATCACCTTCAACATACATTTCCCAAAGATTATTTTGTTTATTCTTAAAGAAAAAATTGTCTTTATATGTAAAAACTGTCGGCGAATGTCTCTCCACTTTCGGAACCTCTTGATTGTAACCTTCAGTTTGTGGCAAATGCTTGATTGATTTCCTTACACCGCAGGAAGTCAGCAAGATAAAAAGTAGGAGAAAGTAAATTTTATTCATAAAACAAGTTTGTTGAAGATGTTTTTAATATGTGTTTTACTACTAATTTACAGATTAAGTTTTTGCGGCTTAAACTTTTAAAAGGATTTTAACAGTTTTAAATTTCAAGATTCGCTTGATAATTCAGCATTTATTTTATTGATAAGGTATTCTTTTCCGATAATTTCAGAACAGGTCACAACAGCACCAATTGTTACTCCCAAAACGCCATGCATATTGATACTTTGGCCCGTCAAAAACAGATTTTCTACTTTGGTTTTTGGCGTAATAAAAGTCTTCATCGGATTATTTGAATCTTTGACATATCCATATAAATTTCCTTTGGAACCACCAATATAATCGCGGTAAGACAAAGGTGTTGAAGCATGAACCGACTTAATAGATTCACGAATCCCAGGGAATTTTACTTCAATTGCTTTTAAGAATTTTTCAATTTTTTCTTCCTTAAATTTTTGGTAGGCTTCTCCCCTATCTTTTTCTTTTGCGGTCGTATTTGCAGTTTTTTCCCATTGCGATACATCTTCAAAATTCATGTAGGTAATTGCTGTTAAGCTTTCTGCCCAAACATCAGTATTTTTTCCAACATTCATCGAAGCCATAAACGCTTTTGGCCAAGTTTCTTCCGTATAATCGTTAGCTTTCCAAACTTCGGTGCTTTTTTTAAAATGGTAATAATTGTGGTTGAAATATTTAAAACTTTCCGGTTTGAAAACGATGTAAATACTGAAGGCCGAAGGCACGCTTTCCAAACTCTGAATTCGCTTGAAAAATGGCTTTCTGAATTTATCCTGACCAACCATTTTCAAAGTTGTTTTTGGCTCGATATTCGAAATAAAAATCTTTCCAAAAACCTCTTCATCCTGATTTATTTTAGCAGAAACCAACTTGTCATTTTCAAAACCAAAACCTGTGACTTCTTTGTATTTATAAACTTCTCCACCATATTTTTTCAGCTGTTTAATCAACTGTTTTGTGATCTGGCTACCTCCATTTATACAACGCCAAGCACTCTGGATATATGAATTCACAGAAAGCGCGTGGACATAAAGCGGCGTTTTGTTTTCAATTCCGGCATATAAAAAATTCGAACCAGCCAAAACCGCTTGAAGTTTTTTATTTTCCGTAAGATTTTCTAAGAAAGCATTCGTGTTTTTGGAAAGCAATTCTTCACTATAACCGCCTCCAAAATTCAAATTATAAAGCGGAAAAGAATTACAAAGTTCTTGCATTTCACGGCAATATTCATTCAAAACTTCCTCTTCCTCTGGGAAATATTTCAGCAACTGCTTTACGAAATTTTCATAACCCTGCGCATGCGGATATTCATTTTCATCGTCTTCAAAAGAAATTACATCATAAGCATCAACGTCCATCTTTTTCAGATTCAAATCGTCCATAATGCCGATATATTTGAAATAGCGATAGAGATTTTGTCCTTCTTCAAGACCGCCGATATAATGGATTCCGGTATCAAAAATGGTTTTATCACGCACAAAAGTCTGGAGATTTCCCCCAAACTGGTTGTTTTTTTCAAGCACACAAACGCTGTAGCCTTCTTTCGCCAAAATAATCGACGAGACAAGACCTCCGAGCCCGCTTCCAATTATTACAACATCATATTCTTTTTTCACTGTGCACTATTTGGTAGATAAATACAATTTAAGCAATTAAATTTTCACTCGAATAATTTGGGGGAAATTTGCCAAAAATTCTTCTGTAAGCAATTCATTTTCTGAACTGATAATCAAAATGTCATACTTATTTTGAAGGATTTCTTCTTTTGTATCTAGGTAAATTATTTTTCTTTTTTTGACGATATAATTCGTTTTTGCCACGTCTCTTTTTTCTTCCGAAGCAATAAAACTGTAGACTTTTCTTTCCGGACCTTGAAGTGAAAGTAACAAATCGGTTTCTCCATAATCATTAGAAATATGCAGGATTTTGGCTTTCATTCCGATTTCTTTTTTATCGTAGAAAAACTTTAGTTTCTGGTCTAGATTCTCTTTTACTTCTTGAATAATTTCCATTTCTTTATAAGCAAAACTATGCTGAATCATCTTTTTGAAATAAGTTACGCCTTCAATTTCAGAACGCATTTCTGCATATTTTCCTCTAAAAAACTGGTTGATATTTTTAGTTTTTTCTGTATAATTTTCTCCAAAACGATTGTCCTTCGGAGAAATTCTTTCAAGGATATTCAACGTAAGGTTTCCATCGTTAATGATAAAATCTCCTTTCGGCAAAACCTCAGAATTTCCGTGAATCACAACTGGAATAATATCCAAAACAAACGCTTCCGCCAAATAAAACGCACCTTTGTGGAAACGCTTGATGTGGTTGTCTTCAGAACGCGAACCTTCAGGAAAAACCATCAGGGAAAATCCTTGGTTTACCTTCTCGCGAAGATGTTCGATACCGCCTTCCAGACCTTGTGAAACCGGATAAAATCCAGCCAAGCGTACGCCTTTGCCAAAAATCGGGGAATTGTAAACCCAATCGCTGACCAAGAAAATAATCTTTGGACTTAACATTCCTACGGCTAAAATATCTAAGAAAGAAGTATGATTTGCAATAATCACAGCAGGTTTTTCAAACGTTTCGTTATGCGTATTGACAACTTTTTTCTTGATAAATGGATTCGTATACAAAACCGATTTCATGAATTTTGACATCAAATAATGAAATGCTTTTACTTTAGATTTTCGGCTGAAAGGCAAAATTTTCATGAACAAAACGCTGAAAATCGAAAGCAGAAATCCGCCCAAGCCATAATAAATAAACGACAAAGTCGAATGAATCAAAGTCCTAAATTCAAATGGCGCTTTTCCACTTTTCACACGACTTGATAGAAAAAATCGGAACAATATCGGATAGAAAATAAAAGTAATAATCAGCGCTGCAAAAACCCCAATCAGAGAAACGCTAGATATAGATTTTAACGCTGGATGCGAAGCAAAAACCAACGCTCCGATGGCTAAAATCGTGGTCAAAGCCGCCAATAAAATGGAAGTCCTATAGGTTCCCATTTCATTTTTGCCTGTCGAATATTCTTTCTGCAACGCACTTGTCATGAAAATACTGAAATCCACGCCGTGGCCAAAAATCAACGTGCAGACAATCGTGCTGAAAATATTCAACTGGATGCCGAAAATCCCCATAATTCCTGCCGTAACCAAACCTGTAATCACAATCGGAATACTGCTGATAATGACCAATTCAATTCTACGAAAAAATAAAAACAGAATCAAAATTACGGCTACGAAAGAATAATTCAGCAACGAATTAAAATCGTTTTTAAGTTCTCCTAAAAACGTTTCGTTCATTTGCTGGCGGTCAATTACAACCAAAGCTTTTTTCTTTGAAAGTTCTTTTACCAATGAATCTCGCTGGCTTTCTTTAATTTTCACAATTGTCGTGATTGTAAAAAATCCATTCTTTTCACTGAAAAATTCTTGCAGATACAAAGCCTTGATTTTCAAATATTCTTTATAAGAAACAGGCTTGAAATCCTTTGCTAGAATTTCATAAAACGAATCATAAGCCGACGCTTTAAATCCGAATTGCTCGCCTTCAGAAATCAGATTTTGCTTTAATTTTTCCTTTTTAGCATTTTCCCAAAAGGAATTCCAGCGGTCTATTTTTTCCTGCTGTTCTTTTTCTGAAAGCAATAAGCCACCGACAGAACTGAAACTTAAAATCTTATTTTCTTTTTTATCGGAAGCCAGAGTGGCAAAAAGTTCGTTATTTTTCTCTAAAACTTCGTCGGCTGAATTTCCATAAGAAGCCAAATAAATAGATTTTGACGTAATATTTGTGGAAGATTCCAAGTCTTTTTCAGCCTTTCGAATATCATCCGGAACGAAATTCAACTGCGAAATATCGTTATTGAAAAGCACTTTATTGAAAGTAAAAAAGCTGACGATGATGATAATTACGCTAGAAAAAATCAGGAATTTATTGCGTTCAAAAGAGAATCCTGCCATTTTATCAAGCACCGTTTTTCTTTCCACAATTTCGCCATCTTTGGGTTTATAAAGATGCGGAATTATTAAAAGGGAGAAAATCGACGTGATCACAACGCTTGCAGAAGCAAAAATCCCTAGATCTTGCAGTGCTTCTGACTTGACAAAAAGCAGGCACAAAAAAGCTACCGCCGTCGTCGTACTGCTCATTATTAACGGCTTTGTGATGTCTTTGTAAAGTGTTTTGATATCGCTGTTGTGCTTGTAATGCGTCAGAATATGCAACGAATAATCGATGGTAACGCCAAGCAAAACTGCGCCGATGCTCAAGGAAATCGCAGAAATGGTTCCTTTGATAAAATAAAGCAAAGTCAAAGCGGTCAGAACACCGAAAATCGTGGGAATAAAAATAATTATCGGGATAAAAATCTTGCGGTAATACACGCACAAAATCAGCATCAAGGTTCCGATTGCAGCAATTGTTGTCGTAATAATATCGCTTTTGATTTGTTTGGCATTTGCAACGGCAATAAGCGTTGAGCCGAAATAATCCAGAGAAGATTTTGACTTAAATTGTTTGTTCAGATTTTCTTTTATGGAATTTAATTTTGCTACGAACAAAGTATTTTGAGCCGTTTCATTTCCAGGCAACTTCGGGTTGATGAAAAGCAGTAATTTCTTTTGGTCTTTCGTAATTATGAATCCGTCGCGGAGTTCAAAATCGTCGCTAGCACTTAATTGCTGGAGTTTTTTTAAGGCAATAAAAGAAATTCCAAGTGGATCTTTTAAGATAAAATCCTTTGTAACCAAGCCTGTCGGCGAAATAATATTTCTATAATTCGCAGCGACAACCGAAGCGATGCTGTCATTTGAAAGTTTTTCTTGAATGGAAGCATAATCTTTTTCATCTAAAAATAACGGCAGATTGTTATAGACAAAATCAAAAGTTTCCTGGATATTCTCGTCATCGACTTTTCCTTGAACGGAATTTACATACTTGTCGCAAGATTTTAAACTGTCTAGAAAAACCGATGCCATTTCGGTCAAATCTTCTGCGGATCCGTCTTTCCCTACGTTGAAAATTACGGTGATTTTATCGGCAAAATTCAGTTGGCCCAAGACTTTTGCGGTGTCGTCAGACCTTTCACTTTTCGGAATCAGTTTTGTAATGTCTTCTTCGAAGGAAATTCTCGACGCTAAAAATCCGAAAACAGCCAAAAACACAAAGGCAAAAAACACAGAAAGCCACTTATTTCTGCTGACAAAAAGATGTATGGCGATGAAATAGTTATGCATTTGTGATTTGTTTTTTGCTTTTTGAAGTGAAAACTGATAGTATAATATAGCCTGAAAAGCCGAATAAAACGGCCATTATTGCAGCGAAGATAAAGCTTCCGATGATATATTGAAAAAGGTTTTCCCTAATTGCGTCAAGACTTTTATTGGAACTTGAAAAAATTACGGCATCGCTTTCAATAAAAAGCGATCCGATTTTCAAGGACGCAAAGATTATAAACGGAATAAACGGTGGAAAACTTATGTTTGAAAATGCAAAAGAAATCACTTTGTTCAGCTTCAAAATATAAGCCAGAAACAAAACAAAAAGCGTCTGGAATCCCCAAAACGGAGCAATTCCAATAAAAACGCCGAGCGCGATTGATAATGATTTCTTCAATTTACTGTCGTTGCTTTCCAAAACATTTTCGATTAAAAATCGCTTAATTCCTTTTTTTTTAAGCTTTCGAAAAAAGTCTCTCGGCTTGATATAAAAAATGGCAATTGCAACCAAAACCGTATTCAAAATACTGATTCTGGTAAAATCTTTAAACGGGCGAAAATGCGAAACACGTTCGTTCACATCATATAAAACCTGAACCGGAATGTTTTTTACCGCCACGCCTTTCCAAGAACTTCGGACAATTATTTCGATTTCAAATTCAAATTTATTCGTATAAAAATCCTCCGGAATTCGGTTCAAAGGATACAGACGATAGCCCGATTGCGTGTCTTGAAGCTTGTTTCCGGTTTCAAACCAGAACCAGAAATTTGAAAATTTGTTACCAAAACTGCTCTTTTTTGGAATTCCTTCCTGTGCCATATTTCGGCTTCCGATTAAAAGAACGGGTTGATTTTCTTGTTCCAAATGATTTAAAAAAACAGGAATATCTTCTGGAAAATGCTGTCCGTCAGAATCAATTGTTATGGCGAAATTATAACCTAATTCTTTTGCTTTTTTGAAACCTTGGCGCAGAGCATTTCCTTTTCCCTTATTTTTTTCAAGATGGATTTGAACTAAATCTTGATAACCTGCAAGAATATTTTTCGTGGCATCTGTGGAACCGTCATTGACGATAATCACGTTTGAAGTTTGCAATAAAATTCCGTCAAGAACACGCTTCAAAGTCTTGTAATTATTATACGTCGGTACAATAACACAGCACTTTAGCTTGTTCATGCGGTCATAAGATTGCAACTTTTCGTGACTCATCAACTGATTTCGTTTTTGGAGAGTTTGCAAAGATACTTTTTAATTTCTTTTCTCCAAGAAACCAAGCTATTGCAAGGAAAGTTTCTCTGTTTCTGTGAAGATTTTCGACTGTTTCAGATAAATTTTTGTAAAATCTTTCAGCGACTGGTTTTGCTTTGCGAAATTGGCTAGGATAAAAGCCTTGTCTTCAGGGATATTTTGTTTGTATTTGAGAATTTTCGGTGTATTTTCTTGAATGCTGATTCTGATTAATCTGATTTCAAAATTCTTCGGCTCTTTCTCTAAAGCCTGTTCAAGGAGCTTGACGCCTTCGGTAAAATATTTTTTCTTGTCTTCTTTTTTAGGAGAAAATTTACCTTTTAAAGCTAACGAAGCACCTTTGTAAGCGACTAGCGTTTTGCTGTCGTCCTTTGAAACGGAAGCCAACAAATCGATTAATTTTTCGCCGTCAGCTTTTGAATTGACAGCATTCGCATATAGTTTTCTCACTTCTGAAAGCTCAGGATTTGAGAAAATTAGGAACAAGAAAATAAAGGCGAATGCTGTTTTCAAAATTTATATTTTTTTATAAACGCTGCTTAATTTTAGCGCGACAGTTTCTCCGAAAGAAGTCGTGTTTTTGACTTTTACCGTATCGTCATCTGCAAAAACAATATCCAAATCTAAAACCAAATCTGGCGTTTCATCTGGATTGATCAACGCCATGAATTTTACATTCGAAGAACTTTTCAGCATTAATGAAAAACCTGTAATTTCCTGAGACAATTCTTTAATAATCTGCATCATGCAAACACCAGGTGTCACGGGATTTCCAGGAAAATGTCCTTTAAAAACTTCATGCTGGTTATTTAAACGAACGGAAGTTTTGTATTTCCCTTCCGATAGTTTTTCGGTTTTTTCTACTTTGTAAAAATCTTTTAATAGCATTTTTTAGTTTTTAAAATCAAAGGTATAAGAAAGTCCTAATTGGAACAGAAAATTAGTATTCGTTTGGTTTAATCCATAGCTGTGATTTGCCATAAAAGTATCCACAATTCCCTTTTTTACTCTAATTTCAGCTTCCAGATTTTTCGCAATTTTATATCCAGCACCTAATGAAATAGCCAAATCCACTTCTGAATCAGTATATTCATCTGGATCAACCATGAAATCAAGCGTGGAACCAATATTCACATTTATATTTTCATTAATGTAAAATTTATTAATAATTCCAAAAGTGACAAATGTATTAGAAATATCAACTTTCTTAACCACATATTTTTGGTTTATCTGATCAAATTCATACGAAGAAACATTATTTCCACCTTGGTTGGAATAGGATATTTCAGGCTGAAAAACATAATATCTAGACAATTTTAAAGCGCCGTAAATACCTACAAACAAATCAGGCTTAAAATTGGAATCAGCGTCAGTTATCTTAGAAAAATTGGATCCAGCTCTGATTCCTGGCCGAAAAGTAACCTGCGCATTTGATTGTATAAATCCAAATAACAGCAAGATTGCGAAAAATATTTTCTTCATTTATTGTTTTTTCTTTAAATCAAAGGCGTACGAAACACCAAATTGAAAGAGAATATTAGTGTTATAGTCTCCAAATAATTCATCACTCCCACTTTGATAGTACTCACTTTCTAAAACATCAACGATTCCTTTTTTGAAGCGAGCTTCAAATGTAAATCCAGACGGCGTTGTATATCCAAAGCCTAAATTTATACCTAAATCCACATCTGTTTCTCTATAAACCAAGTTGTCATCAATTAAAAAATCAAGCGTCGGACCCACTAAAGCGTGGAAACCTTCAACTATATAAAATTTATTTATGACGGCAAGTGAAATATAATTTAACTCCACATCTTTTTGATTATCAACATAATAACCTGTATTGTAATCGTAATATTCTGTGGTAATTTTATTTGCGCCTTGCCTAGAATAAATAATTTCTGGTTGCAAGGCATATCGTTTTGTCAATTTTATTTCGCCAAGCCCTCCAAGATAAAAATCAGGCTTGAAATCACCACGAGATTGGGTAATGCTAGAAAGATTAAGTCCGCCACGAATTCCTGGCTTGAAAGTCACTTGCGCATTCAATTGTGAAAATCCTGCAATAAAAAACAATGCAAAAAATATTTTTTTCATGTTTTTAGAAAGTATAAGTCACACCAATCTGAATCACTTGATTCAATTTTACATCATTAAAATTATTATAATCATCGTCATAATAGTCATAATCATCATCATAGTAATCATCTCCAAAAATGTCCAAAAGACCTTGTTTATATCTTGCTTCAACACCAATTCCGTTTGGAAAAGTATATCCAACACCCGCTAAAATAGATAAATCAAATCCGATCAAATCGTCATTATAGTCAAGATTATCTCCAACTTTAAAATCTAAAGACGGACCAACTAATGCATGAAAACCTTCAACAATTCTGAATTTATTCATTACCCCTAAGGAGATGTATTGCAGTTCAATATCCATATCATTCGGGCTATAAACGTCATCGTAATTAGCAAATTTTACTTGAGCACCTTGTCTAGAATAAAGCAATTCTGGTGACAGCGTATAAAATTTAGCCAGTTTAATGTCCAGAAAACCTCCGACAAAAAAATCAGCTCTCGTGTCAGCATTCATGTTTGATAAAGTAGCCAAGTTAAGACCGGCTTTTACACCTGGTTTTATTGAAACTTGTGCATTAGATTGGGCAAATCCGAAGAGGCAACATGCAGCGATAATTACTTTTTTCATTTGTGTTTTGTGTTTAATTGGTGATTTTGTTGAGTTCAATTCTAAGCTTAATATTCTTATGCTGAATAACAATTTTGTCAGCTAAAGTATTATTTTCTGACAAATATTCAATGTTTATTTTCTCTTTTGATTTTGTTGCGTGAACTAATTTGGAAAACTTGCTGTCAGATTTATTTATAAAAAGGTAGTTGAAACGCTTGCTGTCAGGCGATTTATAAACTTTAAAGTTTTCATTTTCATATTGTTCTGCCACTTTAAAATCTTCTTTCAGCAACAACATAAAATCTCTTTTCAGCGTATTTATAAGAATTTTTCGGTCCAGTTCTTCAATGATGTGATTCACTTTGAAATCATTTCCTGAAATCTCAAAATCAAATAATGTATTTCCAAATTCTGTAGTAAAAACGGCACGATGCGTGGTTTCATTTGTCTTTTTTACTATAAAAATACCTCCAAAATCATTTCCATAAACAGAAATCGAAGCTTTGTAAATGTAATCCTCGTTTTTGTCTGAAAAATATGGTGTTTTGTATACTTGCGAAGTCACTTCCATTTTGTCAAAATCCTTGACGGTTTTAACGGCACATGAAGTAAAAACCAGTGATAAAATACTAATTATTGAAAACCGAATCATCAATTTTTGCATTGATTGCCTTGTTTTTAAAGATGATTTTTGTGTAGTCGTTTGAAGGCTCGATCATTTTCACTTGCGAAACTGTATTGCCTGTTTTGTCAAAATAAAGTTCCATTTGTTTCACATATTTCTTCAAAGCGGCATCTTTTGGAAGCAGTTTCGTGATGTTGAAATCTTTAGTTTTGAAATAAGAAATCGTGAATTCATTTTCGTCAAACATATTTCCGTTTACGCTTCCCACAATGAGTTTGTTCAGCTTGTCAAACATCTTGCTGTTGCCTTTGTCGATGTTGTTTTTCTTGCCGGCGTCGTTGATAAAAATTTTATTATTTTTAAAAATAATTGAGTATTGGTAAGGCTTTACATATTGCCATTGCAACATATTGGGCGTTTTAAAATTCATTTTACCGGAAGTTTCAATGTCTTTAGAAAGAAAATCCATGTGTTTTGACTGCGTAAAGTCAGTCGTCAATGTTTTGGTGTTTTTTGCCGTAGCATTTACTGCATTTTTAAACGCAGAAATCTCGCTGTCAGCCATTTTTTGCTCTTGGGCAAAGCCCGAAAACAGACTAAAACTTAGAAATAATACAGAAAATAAAATGTTATTTTTCATAAGCAGGAATTTTCAGAAGCGTTTCCACAGTGACCGCTTCATATTGATTTTCAGACAAAATTACCAATAATTGTTCCAAAACACGAACCGTTTTCTCAGAAGTATCGTGTAAAAGTACAATTGAACCGGGAGAAAGTCGTTTTTTTATACGGATTAAAATCTTTTCTTCGGATTGTATTTTCGTATCTAAAGACCTGATATTCCAGCCAATGACTTTGTGTTTCGTGACTTTTAAAGCTTTCGCAATATTCGGATTTGTAACTCCAAAAGGCGGACGGTAATAATTTGATTTTTTACCAGAATATCTTTTTATAATTTCATCTGTTCTTTCAATTTCGGAAATCATTTCGGCTTTTGAAAACAATCCGATTTTATTCGAATGGCTATAAGAATGATTCCCAACGATGTGATTTTCCGCAATAATACGTTTAAAAATTTCAGGATATTTTTCAATTTGGGAACCGATACAAAAAAATGTAGCCTGGATATTATTAGCTTTTAAAACATCCAAAACCCTTTCAGTATAAGGATTCGGGCCGTCGTCAAAAGTGATTGCTATTTTTTTTCCACCTAAAGATTTATTGCTCGAAAAAGCTTTCAAATGATAATTCATCCTGATCAATCCCGAACCCATGACGGCGATTACCAACCAAAATAAAATTGGGATTAAAAAATACCACCATTTGATTTCCATGCCAAAGCTCAAAACGAACAAAAGCACCAAAACTAGCAGTAAAAAAAACGTATTTGTTTTATGCGTCAGCATGTTTGATTAAGGTAAAACTGTGGTCTTTTCCTCGATATTGGTTGTAGAGCAAAATGGTTTTATAGCTTTCTTTTTCAATTGAATTTACGCTTGCTACCGCCGGAATCGTTTGTGTTTTCAAGATTTTTGAAGCCATCCAAAGTCCGAAAGAAGAAGCCGTAAAAAATTCTCCTGATAAATGTTTATAATAAACTTGTGGCAGATTTTTGAAAATAGTTTCACTTATATTTTTATAATAATCATCCTGTTTTCCATCGCCATTATAACCTAAAACAACCGCATCGATTTCTTCTAAAGATACCAAATTTTGCTTTAAAAAATCTAAAATTTCTTTTTCAACTTGATTAATTTCCAAAGAATTGAAAATAGAAACATCTAAAATTTCTGCGTAAGAATTTGCTTTTTTTGCATTTTCCAAAACAAAAAAAGAAGCGCCTTCGCCAGAAACATAGCCTTCAGAAGTTGAGTTCAAAACTGAGAAATTGGTTTCGTCATCGTTTTTAATCAAACCTGCTACTTTATAAAATTCCATCGTATAATGCGCATGTTCGTCAATTCCTCCAACTAAAACAGAAGCATTTTCGTCATTTTCCAACTGCAATTTTGCGTCTAAAAGTGCCGATTCAAAAGAATTTGCGCCATTGACATAGGTAAAATTATAGCCTTTGCATTGCATTCCCAAAGCAATCTGGCCGCCAACGGTATTGTGCGTCGATTGGATAAAAGAAGTCGGTGTCAGAAATTCTTCGTTGTTGTCAATTATTGCTTTCAAAAATTTCTCAGAATCTTCAATGCAGCCCATTCCAGTTCCAGTAATAATCGCATCGACTTCTGAAATTGAAGCATCTTTCAGCGCCATTGCCGAAGCAACGATGCCGTTTTTCACGCCTTTTGCCATTCTTCGAATCGCGCCTGGAGAAATATAATCTTTGTAAACAGGTTCAATCGCCGAAACCACATTTTTGTTTTGGTTTTCAAGCAGAACCGCCTCTTCCAAAAAGTCGGTGTCGAAAGTCTTTTGGCAGGAAATACAACCCAATCCGTTGATATACACTTTTTTCATTAGCTTTTTGAAAATATAAGAGTGGAACAATTGCCACCAAATCCGAAGGAATTCGACAGCACATGTTCTAAAGTTTTTTCTTTCAATTTTGTTTCCGGAACCAAATCAAATTCTTCCATCTTCTCCTTGAAATTCAAATTTGGGAAAATGATATTATTTTGCAGCGCCAAAACGCTGTAAACCGCTTCAATCGCCGCAGCTGCCGCCAAAGTATGTCCGGTAAACGGTTTTGTAGAGCTAAATTCTGGAGTGTTTTTTCCAAAAATTCTTTCGATTGCTCTTCCTTCCGAAAGGTCATTATTTTGAGTTGCAGTTCCGTGAGAGTTGATATAATCTATATTTTCTGGAGAAAGATTGGCCACTTTCAACGCTTTTTCCATTGCCAGAAATGCGCCTTCCCCATTTTCAGAAGAAGCAGTTTGATGAAAAGCATCGTTGGCATTTCCATAACCAGAAACATACGCCAAAACTTTCTTGTTTTCTTTTTGAACGATTTCATCCGATTCCAAGATTAAAAAAGCGGCGGCTTCGCCCAAATTCAAGCCTTTTCGGTTATTGTCAAAAGGAGTGTTATACGTATCTGACAAAATCATCAGCGTTTTGAATCCGTTTATGGTAAATTTGGAAAGTGCGTCGGTTCCTCCAACAATCACGCGGTCCAATTTCTTCGATTTTATCAATCTTGCGCCAAGCATAATCGCATTTGCCGCAGAAGAACAAGCCGTGCTAATTGTGGTAACTGTTCCTTGCAAGCCCAAATAATCGGCGATATTGTGCGACGAATTCCCGCCGTCATTAGCGTGAATGTATCTTCTATTTTCCTCATTTTCGAGGTAGTTATAGAAAAACCTTTCGGTCATGTCCATCCCGCCGACGCTCGTTGCAGAAATCAGTCCGGTTTTATAGTCGTTAATATTTTCGATTCCAGCATTTTCAACGGCCTGTTTTGCAGCAATTGCGCCAAGCATCGCCGTTCTGGAAAAATCATTAGCGCCAGAAATCTGCAATTGTTGCAACAATTCTTCATTGGATTTTTTTATTTCGCCCACTTTAATGCTGTCTTTGTGAATGGTTTCGATGTTTTCTACGATAGAAATCCCCGTTTTGCCAGACAAAAGCGCATTAAAATTTTCTTCCACGGAAGCTCCGATGGCCGAAATAATTCCCATTCCCGTTATTGCAACTTTGCTCATTTTATTTCGTTCTGTGTTCTGTGATGTACGCTGACATTGAGTTGATTGACTGAAAAATCGCCTTTCCTTCTTTTGGGTCAAGCAACTTGATTCCGTAATCTTTATCAAGCATCACGATTAATTCCAAAGCATCGATAGAATCTAATCCAAGTCCGTCACCAAAAAGCGCATCATCGTCATTAACATCTTCAACTGCAATATCTTCCAAGTTTAAAACCTTGATAATCTTCTCTTTTAACTCTAATTTTAATGCTTCCATTTTTTATCTTTTATATAATTTTTCTAAATTTTCAGCCGTGTTTTCCAAATTTCCTTCCTTTGAAACCAAACACATAAATACTTGATATTCTTCTTGGTACAATTCTGTCCAAGCACATAAAACTTTTTCTGCTTTTCCTGTTTTCAAAAGCAGATTTCCATAATCCGCCATAAATTGGGAATTGAAAGCGTCAAATATAAAGAAACAATTTTCACTTTTGAACTGATTTTTGATGCTAATTTCGCCCATGCAAATATTCGCGAGCGTATAGACAAAAACCGCCGGACTCGGAAAATACTCGTTTTTATCAGAAATTGACTTTTGGTATTTCGCGTCGGTATCCAAACTGGAAGATTTATTGGCAAACAAAAGCGCTACATTATTGTGCGTTTCACTTTCTAAATTTCCTTTCAGTATAATTTCCGAAGCCAAAAAAGCCAGCTTGCTCAAATTATCCATTTTAAAAAACTTCGGATAATTCAATTCAAATTGCTGGTAAGCTTTTTTAGAAAAATCTTGAAACGAAACTTCTTCCGAATGGAAAACAGTTTCCCCATTCAATGAAATTTGATTCTTTTCAATCTTGCAATATACTGTTATGTAAGCCTTTATTTCTTCCATCTAAATTTTTTCAAAGATAACCGCCGTATTGCAGCCTCCAAAACCGGAAGCTGTTTTCAAGAAATATTTTATATCCGAATCCTGATTTTCTGCAATGATTTTCACCGATTCAGAAACCCCAATTTCATCAAATCCTAGGGAAACATAAAGTCGGTTTTTTCTAGCGGATTCAATTCCAATTACGGTTTCCAGCAATCCTGAAGCGCCGAGCGTGTGGCCGTAAAATCCTTTCATGCTATTTAAAGGTACGTTTTTCATTCCCAAACGATTGAACGCAATTGCTTCCATTTCGTCGTTGTAAATCGTGGCCGTTCCGTGGGCTGAAATATAGTCAATTTGCGAAGCTTGAATTCCCGATTCTTTAAAAGCGCTTTCAATACTTCTGACCAAACCTTCGCCCGTTCTCGACGGCCCAGAAATGTGGTTCGCATCATTGATAGCGCCGTCTCCAATGATTTTTACGTCACCCTTTTTGGCCAAACTTTTATCCGAAGTAATATAAACTGCAGCCGTTGCTTCACCCAAATTCAATCCATTTCTTGCGGAATCATATGGCTTGCAAGGTTTGTCGCTTAAAGCTTGAAACGAAGAAAATCCGGAGAAAACAAATTCAGAAAATTCATCGCCGGCAATTACGTAAGCGTCGTCATATAAATTGGCTTCAATCAATCTTTTCGCTGTCGCAACCGCTAAAATTCCGGAAACGCAGGCATTTGAAATTACAATTGGTTCGGTTTTGAAATTAAAAAAAGCGGTAATTTTCTTTGCCAAATTTTGAAGATAAGCGCTTTCAGGAAGTTCGTTCTTATTTTCTAATTCCGTAATATTTCCTTTTGTCGTGGAAAGCAAAAATGCTGTCTTTTGATCCGGAACCGTTTTCACAATCGGGAGAAGCGCCAGAATCATCATTTTTTCCAATCTTGTAAATTCAGAAGAAGTACTGATTTTGGCGAAAGCCACATCTAATTCCTCATCATTTATCATCGCTCCAAAAAAAGGATTTTCAGAGAATTTTTTATCGTCATGCAATTGAATTCCGGAGATTTTATTCTCAATATTTTGGATATTGGTTGCCACATCAAAACCTAAAGGCGTGATGATATTGGTTTCCGTTATGAATATTTCTCTTTGCATTTTTTATTTTTTATCCCCAATCAAATCATTTTTAAGGATTTCAAACCTTTGAATCCATAAAATCTATGTTTTTTATTTTATAAATTTCTCAAATCTGTGTTGCTAAAGACTGCCATTGGAACACGGATTTGAGAAATTTGAGAAATCTTTTTATTTCAAAAGTCCAACTTTTCGCTTCCATTCTTCATAAAAAGGAGGAATATTAAGTGATAAATTTCCTTCGGAATCTAAAAATACTTGAATTGTTTCGCCTGTACAGGCCAAATTATTGTCAGGATCAAAAATTTTAAATCTGTAAATAATTTTGGCGGCTAGCGTGTCCACAATTGAAGTTTCAATGCGAATTACGTCGCCGTATTTCAATGTTAATTTGTGCTCGCAGGTTGACTTTACGATTGGCGTCGTATAACCACTTTTGTGAATATCAAGGTAAGAAATGCCATGTTTTCTGCCAAAAGCTTCACGTCCGTCTTCAAAATAAGTGATATAATAGCCGTGCCAAACGATGCCGAGCGGATCAGTTTCATTAAATCGAATCCGAATTTCTTCAGAAACGGTCAAAAATTCGGCTTCGTTATACTGCTCTTTTTTTCTCATCGTAAAATAGTGAAATTAATACCATTGCTATAAAAAACAAGAATAAATAGCTTATTTCTGGCAAGATATCGATCAATGTTGCGTTTCTTAAAATTACATCATAAAATGCGTTAAGTCCCCAATTCATTGGAGAAATTCCCGCAATTACCTGCATTATTTTGGGCATTGCAAATACGGGAACCCAAACGCCTCCAACGGCTGCTAGAATCACAACCGAAGTCGCCCCAAATGGCGCTGACTGTTCTTGGGTTTTAGCAATTGTTCCTAATAAAATTCCGAAACCTATTGCCGCAAAACCTGAAAAAAGTGCGACAATACTCATCAATCCCATGATTCCTTCGACTTGCAAAGCCGGAAGATTCAGATGCGGAAAAAGATAAACGCCGACCGCAACCATCAGGTAAAACTGGATCATGCAGATGATTAAAAACGTAATGGTTTTTCCAGCAATTACTGTAAAATAAGGAACTGGATTGGTGCGGAGACGAATCAAAGTTCCCTGATTTTTTTCTTTAACCAAATTAATGGAAAGCGGAATTACGATAAAAAATATCGCAAAAAGTGTCCAAGCTGGAACGTTGTGCTGTGTGGAATTCGGAATAATTTCCTGGTCGCCCTTTTTAGGAACGATTTCCTTGAAACTGATAAAGCTTTCTTGGTCAAAAGCGGTCGTTTCTTCTCCCAATTGTTCTTGAAAAGCTGCATAAATCGACTTGGTTTCAATCTGAGAAATCATCTTGTCAATCGTGCTTTTTACCGCATTTTTGAAGGTATTTTGCGAAGCCGGATCAAAATACAATTTGACTTCCTTCGATTCAATTTTCTGTTCTGTTTTTTTCGTAGCTGTAGAATCTTCCAAGCCAAAACCTGCGGTGATTTTGGCTACATTTTGAGTGACTTTGGATTGCAGATCCTTGCTCAAATCCTTCGGAATTATAATGGCGAGCTGGTATTTTCCTTTAAAAACAGCTTCTCTTGCCGTATTTTCATCCGATTCAGAAATTATTTCAAAGGAATTGCTTTCGTTTAAATTCTGGCTGATGACTTTTGAAACATCGCCTTTGTCATTGTCCACCAATAAAATCGGAATTTTCGAGTCATTTACCGTCTTAAAAGTGCTGTCTTGAATCAGCGTAATCGTGATAATCAGCACCAACGGCATGACAAAAAGAATGACCAGACCGCCAAAATCTCTTTTGAGCAGCAACACTTCTTTTTTTATGGACATCCAGAGTTTATGCATCGTCGCGAAGTTCTTTACCGATTAATGAAATAAAAACATCCTCTAAATTGTGAGCTTTTTGAGTTTCTTTGATCAGATTTTCTGGAGTTCCTTCGGCAAGAATTTTCCCAGCGTCGATGATGGCAATCTGCGTACAGAAATCCTGCGCTTCAATCAAATGGTGCGACGTATAAATTATCGTCGTTCCTTCGGAATTTAATTTTTGCAGGTATTCAATAATCACGTTTTTTGACTGCACGTCAACGCCAACAGTCGGTTCGTCCAAAAACAAAACAGAGGGTTTGTGCAAAATTCCTGCAATTAGGTTTATTCTGCGTTTCATCCCGCCAGAATACGTATCGATTTTTTTGTCTGCAAATTTCAAAAGTCCAAGATAATCTAAGCTGTCATTGACTTTCTGCTTTAAGTCTTTTCCTTTCAAGCCATACATTGCTCCGAAATATTCGAGATTTTCTCTCGCCGTCAAAGTGGGATACAAAGCATATTCTTGCGGCACGACGCCGATGATTTTCTTGATCTTTCGAGCGTTTTTTTGGTATAAAAGTCCGTCGATTGAAAATTCTCCCGAAGTTGGTTTTATCAAGCCGCAAAGCATCGAAATCAAAGTCGTTTTTCCGGCACCATTCGGACCTAATAATCCGAAAATTTCGCCTTTTTTTATATCCAAAGACAAATCATCTACAGAGAAAATATCGGCATCTCTGTATTTTTTTGAAAGGGATTTTATCTGGATAATCGGATTTTCCATTGTAAATTAAATGGCTTTTCTAAGTTTTTTGAAAAACACTTCTTCGCGTTCGGCAATGGCCAAAAGTTGGTCGGCCAACATATTATAAACGTCGGTTTGAGCGCTTCGGTTTTTGTAAACTCGTGAAGCCTGAACCGCAAAATCTCGCCACAAATCACCGATTTCAGTCATTTCTAAAGAAAGATTTCGAAGCATTTCGTTCTTTAAAATCACAGAAGCTTCCTGAAGAAATGCGGCGTAAATGAAACGAAAACCGCCTCCACCTGTACCAATTTCTTCCTGCATTCTCACCATTTGCGCCAAATAATGATTCGCTTTTTTATTGCCGTGTTTTATTGTCCATTTTCTGATTTGGCGCGAAACCATCTTGATTCCTTTTACACCAACAATCGGAATTGGCGCGAGCATATTTCGGCACGTATCTTTTATGGATTTTACAATCGCATCCTGGAAATTAATTTCTACCGGAATATGAATTGGGAAATACATCTGCCCTCGAGGCGCAAAAGCTCCTTTGGCAAATCTTACTTTGTTCAATTCTTCTTCCGTCAGCGTCGTAACTTCCTGCATTACAGGATCGCTGATTAAATAATTGTTGCCTTCTTTTCCATAAACGACTAAATTGTGGGCGTTAAAATGAAAGCGATATTCATCCGGAAAATAGGTCAGATTGTAAACTCCGACTTGCAAACCGGTTGGGATTTTATTTTTTAGATTTTCTTCCAAAGCTTGGTTTGCCTTTGCTTCCGAAGAAAATTTTTGTCTTTTTATTTTGATTCCGAGGCGTTTTGAAAGCTTGTTGAAAATCATTCCTGGCAACGGACGATAGCTCATTACTGGTGCATGATTCACTTTTATGAAAGGCAAATAGACGAAGAAAAGTCCAGAACCGATTCCGAAAACCATTGGTTCGCTGATATTTAAACCTTTGTCTTTCAGAAGATTTGAGGCTACGCCGTTTTCACAATGCGCTGCTTGGTGGTGAGAAAAATCCAGTTCCATTAGTCTATTTTAAAGTTTTTTAAATTTTCTACAGAAATTGAAAAAACCGCTGCATATTTTTCAAGCGTTTTTGTCCCTAAATTTTTGAAAAAATTCGGCTTGAAGTGTCTTTTTACCTGCCATTGCCATTTTCCGACGTAGCTTGCCAAAATCCCGACATCCATTCGGTTAAGCTCCATGAAATACGCAATCGGGCTAACTTCTCCTTTGAGAACCTGCTGTTTTGCGTCTTCAATTCGCTCGTTAATTTCCTCTAAAGAATTATTCAGGGCGATGGTTTTTGGTTCCCAGCCTTCGCTAAGTTCCGTCGTATAATTTCCGTTTTCGTCAGTTGCATAACACAATTCCTTCATATTAATAGAAGAAAGACTGCTTTTGTCTTGCGGCACTTCGTTCTTTTTCATCTATTTTTCCTCTTGAATGAATAAATTAATTTCGCCTTCGAGAAGCAATTCTTCGCCACAAAAAATCTTGCAATCCATGAGGCACGTCGTATAAAGTTCTGTATTATATTTTGAAATCAAAAACGATTTGGTGATAATTTCGCTTCCTGATTTTGGCAAAGCATGAATTTTCAGCGTTCTGATGGCGCTTATAAAACCCAAAACATTGACATTATTTTTATTTTCAATGTCGTTATCGTCAAAAAAAGCGCGTGCCACAATTGACGAACAGGTCTGAGCTGCGTTTTCAATCAGCCCAACTTCAGTGAAAAAACCTTTATCGACAAAAATATTATCTTCTTCTATTTTAAAAACCGTAGTCACTTTTTCACCGCAAATATGCAGAATCATATCGACCATCAGCATTGGTTTTCGATGTGGCAGAAAATTCTGTATGTCAATTGTTTGCGTCATCATTTATTTTGCCAAAACGGTTTTCATCTGGCCTTTTGCAATTTCAGAATCGTTTAATTTTACGGCGATTTCCACTAAAGTGATTCCCATAAATTCTTGGATAATTTTCACTTCGGTAATAATTTCGTCGTTGACTTTTGGCAGATTTATGATTTCCAAATCTTTCATTGAACCGATATAACCAGTTGGCGCTTTTTCGTTTTTTAGAAAGAAATTATAACCCGTATGCAAAGCCACCGATTGCGCCATGTGCTCGATTAGGCCTGATTCTACGAAATCCCCATCTTGCACAAAAATGTTTTCTGGCAAAATTTTGAATCCTGAAATAATCGTATTTTCTGTATAATAAAAAAGCTTGTCCACCATCACAAAAGGAAACTTTTGAGGCAACAACTTTTCTACTTGCTCTTTTTCTAAAAGTGATTTCATATTTTTAGCAAACCGTTAAAAGTGCGTGCGCATAAGAAAAACGGCCGCTTTCTGGAACGATCAAAAGGATTTTTTCACCTTTTTTCAATTTTCCAGAATTCATCAGTTCTTCCACCATCAAATAAATCGATGCCGAACCCACGTTTCCAACTTTAAAAAGATTCATAAACCATTTTTCTTTCGGAAAGTCCATGTCTCTTGCAATCATTGCGTCATAAAACTTATCTACGAAATAATTTGAAGAAACGTGCGGCAGAAAATAATCCACTTCAGACGGATTTAAATTGTGCTTTTCAAGCGATGTTTTTATGCAGTCAGAACCTTTTTCAAGGATGTATTTATCTAATTCTTTTACGTCTTGTTTGATTGCAAAAACCGATTCGTTTCGCCATTCTTCGGTTGTGTAATCGCTCCACGGCTTAATTTGTCCGTTTTCTAATTTATCGCCACCGGCATACATGCAAGCTTCCAATTCATAGGCAAACGAATACGATTCCATCCACTCTATTTTCAGTGAAATTTCACCTTTTGGTTCATTTTCAAGCAAAACTGCGCCCGCTCCGTCAGAAAGCATCCAGCGAAGGAAATCTTTCTTGAAAGCGATAATCGGCTGCTGTTCTAAATTCTGAAGATTAATCACTTCTTGGTTGAATTTATCGGCCAGCATCCACGAAGAAACGCGTTCAGAACCCGTGCAGACAGCATTTTTTGTGTTTCCAGATTTTACAGAAAGAAAGCCATATTTCAGAGCATTCATTCCGGCACAGCAAACTCCAGACGAAGAATTCAATTCTAGCGAATGGTTTTTCATCAGTCCGTGGACCATTGCGGCATGTGAAGGAAGCAGATTGTCAGGCGTTGAAGTCCCGCAAGAAAGCAATTCTACATCTTCTTTTTTGAAATTTTCGTCGTATAAATCCTCAATCGCTTTATTGGTCAAATCGGCATTCGTATGCGTGAAATTTCCATTTTTATCTAAAGCATAATAGCGTGATTTTATGCCGTTATTCCTCAGTATGAGTCGTCTTGCTTTTGAAGCCGTGTCATTTATCATTCCCAAATATTCTTCCATTTCATCATTTGAAATAGGTTCGTTTGGCAAATATTTTCCTGCTCTTGTGATATAAACTTCAGACATTCTTTATTTTTAAATTAAGGCTAAACACCTTGGTAATAAGCAATTGTTTTTTTTCTCTTTTGGGTGGTGAAGGGATAAGTTAAGAGGTGCAATATATATACAATTGGCGAAATAATCCATATTGCGAGGATTAAATAAACATAAAATACTTTCAAAAGTCCTTTTCTCGCATCTTTTTTCTTGTTGATGAGATTTGCCCATTTGGCAAAAATCATGTTTCCTTTTTTATCCGTTTTTACTAAATATTCACTGACTTTTACAGCGCCTCTTTCAACTAATTTCGGCTGAAGATTGTTTAAATCATCTTGCAAAAGGCTAGACAGAATCACCTCACCGAATCTTGAAGCTTCATTAATGTCTTCTTGGGAAACGCCTGGCAAAGGAAATATTCCCAAATGTTTTTTCTTTTCTCCTGTAAACATCCATTTTACGATGGTGATTACGCTGATTAAATTTGGCGCTCTGTCGACTAAAGCTATGTTCCCAACTAATTTTGCATTGGCGTTTTTCAGCAACGTTTTTACTTTCTCTTGCGCCATAATCCACATATTTCTCGAACCATTTATGGTGACAACTGGCGTATTTGCAAGTAATTTCTTTCCGTAATCGCTTTTCAAAAATGAATTCGCGGGAATTGACGGCGACAAAAACCAAACTTGATAGGCGAAAATAATCAAGTCGTATTTCTTATTCAAAATGTCTTCCGATGGAGGAATTAGTTCACTTGGAATTTGCAGAAATGATTCCGGAAAAGCTTCAAAAAAACTATCTTTTTGCCAAGGAAATGGAAAATCGTTTTTCAAATTTATCTTGTGGAATTCTACCGCAATTTCCGAAGAATTCAGAAGCGGTTTGGCGATATTTCTGGCTATTTCCTCAAGCTGTCCCGATTGAGAATAATGTATGACAAGAACATTTTTCATGTATGTGGTGGTTGCAAAAAACAAATATAAAGTTTATTGCATTTCTTTTTTGTTAATTAACCTTGATTTCTTTAAAAGTACGGATTTTATCTTCTCTCTTTTTATGTACAAATTCATCCCAAGTCGATTGGTCTTCGGCATCATAAATTTTGATTTTTTGGGTCGAATCTTTTACCAATAAATCTTCTGACTTGCATTTCAAAATTCGTGCCGCAGCTTCTAGACCTGAATAAGTTGCGCCAGTCACGCCGTGCGACAAAGTGCTTGCGCCACAAAGAAATAAATTCTCGATTTCGGTTTTATTTTTATAGGAAAAAGGACCGATTTGGTTCAGCGTTTTCTCTGTTCCATAGACATTTCCTCTTGTGGAATTGATGTAAAACTGGTTGGTTTTCGGAGTTCCTAATTCGGCTTGAATTATAGTATCTTTTGCTCCTGGAATTATTTTTTCGATGCTGTTCATGAACTTTTCGATGATTCGATTTTTGAAAGCTTCGTAAGCTGGAGAATGATAATCGTCTTCATCAAAATCTTTAAAACTGTCGAAATCTACGTAAGTCACGACTTCAAAATTATGGTATCTTCCATTAAAGCTCACCGGATCTTTCAACGTCGTACAACTGAAGAAAAATGCAGGAAATTCATCCTCTTCGAGAATATTTCCTTTGGTAAGCGTTTCAAAATGAGTGTCAATATCTTCATTTTTAAAATTCCAGATATTTCCAGAATCTATTCCGAATTTGGTCACATCCATATCCAAAGTCAGAAAAAGAATCAATGAAGTAACCGAATATTTCGTCTTTTCTAATTTCTTTTGGAGTTTTTTGCTAATATTTTCTCTTCCTATAAATTTCAGATAAGTTGTAGAAGGATCGGCATTTGAAATAATATTTTTGGCTAAAATTTGCTTTCCATCGGAAAGTTCAATGCCAAAAGCTTTTTTATTTTCAACTAAGATTTTAGTGACTTTTTGATTTGTCCTGATAACACCATCGAATTTTTTAATGGAATTTGTCATGGCTTTCACGATGCCGCTTCCGCCACCCATTGGGTAAAATCCGCCGTCAGAATAATGATTCATGACCGAACAATGAACTGGGAAACTGGCTTTGTTTGGAGGCAAACCATGATCGCCACATTGCGCATTCAGAACTGCTTTTAAAACCGGATCTTTTATATGCCAATCAATGACTCTTTTCAAGCTAAACAAAGCGAATTTGCCGAAATGTTTGGTTCGAAAAGGCACCGTTATATTTTGCCAGATTCCTTTTAATTTTGGAATAAGTTGCAATTCTTCGCTTACTTTTTGAATCAGCGTCAAATATTCTTTTATATTTTTTTCTTCCTTTGGAAATCTTGCAATCAGGCTTTCTTTTAAATTGTCAAAACCTGCTGGAAAGTCGAATTTTTCTCCGTTTACAAAACAATGATCATAAGCTTTTGGATTCATACGAAAGAAAACCAAATCATTGGCAACGCCCAAACCTTTGTACAATTCATCTGTCGATTGGCCTTCATTAAGCAAACCAATATAGTGAACGCCGGGGCTGAAACGCTGTCCGTTAAGCGTAAAACTATGAGACCAACCACCTGGAACCGAATGCTGTTCAAGCACCAAAACTTTTTGCCCAGCTTTTGCCAGACAAAGTGCGGTGGCTAAACCTCCAGCTCCGGAACCGATAATTATTGAGTCGAATTCTTCCATAATTTTATTTTGCTAAACGGAATTTTACCATGGTTTATGTTTCACTCTTTTACTTTCAAGATAGAACGAAATACAATTTTTACCATATAAGACATTAAGAACATATAAGTAATTTTCTTTTGTAAATTTTTTAGTTTTATTACAAATAACACCAACATTTATTTTTTATGTTGTGAGAATTTGTTCCAGAAATCAAAATAGTTGAACCATTGCAACGGATATTTTTGAAGCATCGATTCCACACTTTTTATATATGTTTTCAGCAATTCTCTGTCATTTCGGTGGGTAACCTCAGCTTCTCTGGCATATAAATGGTAATGCTCGTTTTTTTCTTTCATCACATATACAAAAACTACCGGCACTTTCAGCCTTGACGCAATCAAAAATGGGCCTGCCGGAAAATTCGCTTCTTCTCCTAAAAAAGTTTCAGAAATGGCTTTTGTTCCTTCGAGATAGCGGTCTCCGGTGAAACAGATCAATTCATTTTTGGCCAGAGCTGCATTTATTTCAAAAATATGCGACAAGTCTTCTTTGACGATGATGAACTTGGCATTTGTTTTTTGGGAAACGCTTTCAAGATAGTGTTTGATAGCGCGATGTTCGTTGTCAGTTGTGACGATATTTATTTGGAATTCGATATCAATGTCGTTGAAAAAATATTCGTTGATTTCAAAATTCCCGATGTGGGCGCTGATTAAGACGCCTCCTTTTTTTTCTGCCAGAAGCCTTTTTAGCGTTTCAATTCCGTCGAACTCATAAGTAAATTTTTCACGCATTCCGGCTGAGATAGCTGTTTTGTCGACCAAAGTTTGTCCGAAAACAAAATAATTTTGGTAAACCATTTTTTTTGCTTTCCAGTAAGGATATTGCAGCCTGTTGTGGAAATAATAAAAAATAGACCTGCTTGTTTTTCTTAGGAAAAGAAAATAATAAGCTGCGACAAAATAGAGCATAAAATAAGCTGTTTTCACACCAAGGTTTTTGATGCTGAAAACAAATATTTTATATCCTAAAACGCTTCCTTTGGATTTACCGTCCCATTCGCTCATTTGATGTTCCTTGAAAGTTGGACAATTTAGTGTAAAAAAACCTGCTAGTTTTTTGCGAAACGTAACAGGTCTTGTGAGGTAACTGAGTTTAAAAGAAGCCTTTTGTTTGTTTTCTAGCCCCGACAGCAGCGGCATCCTTTTCTTTTTTTTCTTTAAAAAAAGAAAAGATATAGCGGATGGCGGGAAAATGGCTTAAAAAACGACTGTTGTTTGGCTTCTGAAAAAATGCTATTTGCTTTTAATTTTATTTTCTATCAAATCATAGAAGTTTTGGAACGTAGAAATTCCAACGAAATCTGCTTCGCCAAGTTTTACTCCAAAATTTGATTCAACGGTTACCACCAAATCAACATAATCAAGGCTGTCAAGGCCCAATGTGTCTTTCAGCACCGCATCTGGTTCGATTGTGTCTGCTTCGACTTCGAACTCATCAATTAAAAATCCGTTTATCTTTTCGATAATTTCTGCTTTGTCCATTTATATAGTAAACTTTTTTACGATTAATGCTGAATTTGTTCCCCCAAATCCGAAAGAATTCGACAAAAATATATTAAATTCTTTATTAATTGTATTTCTTGCAATATTTAATTTCTCTGAATCTTGATCTGGCGTGTGAAGGTTGATATTTGGGGCGATAAAATTGTTCTGCATCATCAAAATCGAGTAAATCACTTCACTTGCGCCAGCCATCCAGCATTCGTGGCCAGTCATTGATTTTGTGGAACTTACGTAAGGATTGCTTTCGCCAAAAATTTCAAAAATCGCCTTTGCTTCGTTTTCGTCGCCAACTGGTGTTGAAGTCGCATGGGCGTTGATATAATCTACATCAGAAGATTTGATTCCTGCCTGGTCGAGCGCTTTTTGCATAGCTGCAGAAGGGCCTTCGACATTTGGCGTTGAAATGTGTCCTCCATTGGAAGAAAAACCATAACCGATTACCTCAGCCAAGATTGTCGCGCCTCTTTTTACTGCAGATTCATAGCTTTCTAAAACCAAAGTTGCACCGCCGCCACTCGGAATCAATCCGTTTCTGGAAGCGTCAAAAGGACGAGATGCTTTTGCAGGTTCTGCTTCATCTGGAGAAAAAACGCCAAGGCCGTCAAAGCTGCTCATCGCATATTTGTTGATTTCTTGAGCGCCACCGCAGATTACCATTTCTTGCAAGCCACTTTTGATCAAATAATATCCCATTCCGATGGAATGCGAACCGCTGGCACAAGCTGCGCTGATAGTCATATTGATTCCTTTCAATCTGAAAATGGTAGATAAATTCATGGTTACCGTAGAATTCATCGATTTGAAAATGGCACCAGAACCAATTAAAGCCGTATCTTTTTTCTCACGGATAATATCAGTCGCTTCAATAATTGCTTTTGAAACACTGTCATTTCCATATAAAATTCCGACTTCGTTATTATCTAAATATTCATCATCAATTTTTGCTTGTTCTAAAGCTTGAATCGTAGCCATATAAGCATATTCAGTTTCTTCACCGATGCTTATTCGCTGTCTTCTGCTTAAGAGATTTTTTAAATCTGGCTTGGGAACAATTCCGGTTAAGGCGGAACGAAATCCGAATTCTTTGCGTTCTTCGTCATATCCGATTCCTGATTTTCCTTCGTATAAAGATTTTTTCACCTCATCGAGCGATGTTCCAATACAGGAATGAATTCCCATGCCTGTGATAACTACTCTTCTATCCATATTTTTAACTATTGCTAGTTTAAGAATAAATTCCTCCGTTGATATTGATGATTTCGCCTGTGATGTAGCTTGATTTTTTTGAAACTAAAAAACTCACCAAATCAGCAACTTCTTCTGCTTCGCCAAAACGATTTGCCGGAACCATTTTAATCAGTTCTTTTTCATCAAGCTGGCTCGTCATGTCTGATTTTATAAAACCTGGCGCCACGGCATTTACCGTGATATTTCTTTTGGCAACTTCTTGCGCCAACGCTTTTGTAACGCCAACCAAAGCTCCTTTTGCAGCCGAATAATTGGTTTGCCCAGGAGTTCCTTTTACGCCAGAAACAGAAGCCAAATTCACGATTCTTCCATATTTGTTGCGAAGCATTTTCTGGATGAAAAAATTCGTCACATTATAAAATCCGTTTAAGCTGGTGTTGATCACTTGCGACCAATCGTCGTGGTTCATCCACATGAAAAGTCCGTCACGAGTGATTCCGGCATTGTTCACAATTACCTCAACAATTGCCGCAGGATTTGCTTCTTCCCATTGCGTCAATGCTGCTTTTGCTTCCTCAGAATTAGAAACATTAAACTGGATAATTTCACCTGTATTGCCGTTTTCAACAACTTTTTTCAAAGTTTCTTCGGCTGCTTCTTTATTCGATTGGTAGTTGATCAAAATATGGTAGTCAGTGTCAATTGCCAGTTTTTGGCAAATCGCACTTCCAATTCCTCTTGAACCTCCCGTTACCAGAGCACATTTCATATATTGTTCTTAAAGTTATTATTTTTGAAATGGTTCTGCATTTTCAAACCACTGATTTCCTAAAACAGTTCCGTCAGGCTTTAAAAATCCCCATTTGCTTTCATTTTTTACTCTTGCAAGACCGTTGATAAATCCTTTTTGTTCGTCTTTGAACATGGCAAAAAGTCCAGCAGTAATTCCATATTGTGTTGGGATTACAAGTTTTCCTGACTCGTTGATGAATCCCCAGTTTTTGTCTTTTACAGGAGCCAATCCATTTTCGCTGAATATTTCGGCATCTTTAAACTGCGGTTCGATGACAACATCGCCTTTCATATTTGTATAACCCCATTTGCTTCCGATGTAAACTGGAGCTAAATTTTTCACGAATGCTCTAGCTTTGTCAAATTTTGGTTCGATTACCCAGTTTCCTTTTAAATCAATAAAACCAATTTTATCTCCTTTTTTAGCATACGTCAAATCTTGGTAAGAGAAATCCCAGATTTTTTCTGCGCCTTCGACAGCTTTGAATTTTCCTGCAATAACTAATCCGAAAGCTGCACCATTTTTAGCCCAGGTTGTATTTTTGAAATAGTTTCCGACTTCGTCATAAATTATTTCTACGACTACTTTTCCATTTTTATCGATGATTCCCCAGCGGTCATTATTTTTTACTCTGGCAAAACCATTTTCAAATGATTTTATGACATCATATTTTGGTTCAGCAACCACTTCCATCTTTGGATTGATAAGCCCTACTTTTTTTCCTTGTCTGATGATGGCAACACCTTCTTCGAAATCAAAAAGTTTTTCAGAATCTGGAGCTTTTAAAACTTCTCCTTTTTTATTGATGTAAACCCATTTTTTATCTTTTGAAACTAAGCAGATACCGCTGTTGAAATATTTTGCCTCATCAAAAGTGGCCGGGATTGCCCAATCTCCTTTTGGGTTTACAAATCCCCATTTTCCGTTTTCTTCTGCTGCAGCCAAACCTTCTGAAAAGTTTTTGGCTGTCTTAAATTTTGGCTGAATTGCAAATTCGCCTGTTTTGGAAATATATCCAAATTTCCCGTCTTTTCTAACTAACGCTAATTCTTGAGCATTTGCCAATTGCAGGCTCACCAACATAAAAAATAATAATTTTCTCATAACATAAAAATTTAATTTTCGATTAAATAATTTTTCACTTTCTGCACAAAAGGATACATTACCTGATCTTCTTTAAATTCAGGAATGATAGTCCTTATATCGTTATAAATCTTTTGGGTTGTTGAAGATATTTCGTTTTTATAGCCAAGATAATCAATGGCTTGAACAATTGTAATCAATTCAATAGCAAGTACTTCAAATGCATTTTCGATGACTTTTCCGGTGATTACCGCCGCATTTGTTCCCATGCTTACAATGTCTTGATTGTCATTGTTATTAGGAATACTGTGGACATACATTGAATTTGAAAGCATCTGGCTTTCTGCAGTCGTAGAAGTCGCTGTAAACTGAACACCTTGCATTCCGAAGTTGAAACCAAGTGTTCCAAGGTTTACAAATGGAGGCAAGATTTCGTTTATTTTTGAATTTAATAAGTAATTCAGCTGTCTTTCGGCAAGCATCGTAAGCTTTGTAATAACCAATTTCAATTTGTCCATTTCAAGGGAAATATAATCTCCATGGAAATTTCCTCCGTGATAGACATGCTTGTTTTTTACATCAATAATCGGATTGTCATTGGCAGAATTAATTTCGTTTTCTAAAACTTCACCGACATTATTAATAGTATCCAAAACAGGCCCAAGAATTTGAGGAACACAACGGATGGAATAATATTCTTGCACTTTTTCTTTGAAGATAGACTCGTTGTTTTCGCCAGTATATAAATGATCGGCACGTTTTCTTACCAATCTGCTGTCAGAAAGTGCATTTCTCATTCTTTCAGCTACTTCTTGCTGGCCTTTGTGAAGTTTTGTATTGTTCAATTCAGATGACAAATGGTCGTCATAGGCTCTTACGATTTCATTGATAGCACAGGAGAATTTCAGCGACCAGTCAAGCAATTTTTGGGCATTGTGGTGGTTTACAATCCCTATTCCGGTCATGACCGAAGTTCCGTTCATGAGCGCCAAGCCTTCTCTGATTTCTACTGAAATAGGCTTCAAATTTTCGATTTCAAAAACTTCTTTTGTAGCTCTTCTTTCTCCTTTATAAAAAACTTCGCCTTCGCCAATCAGCGTCAAGGCCAAATGCGCCAATTGCACCAAATCTCCGCTGGCGCCAACTCCTCCATGTTCAAAAATCAAAGGCGTAATATCGCGGTTGATAAATGCGGCCATAAGATGGATAACTGACGGATGAACGCCCGAATTTCCAAGGGAAAGCGTGTTCAATCTTGCCAAAATCGATGATTTGACATATAAAGGATTCAACGGATTTCCGGTTCCTGAAGAATGGCTTCTTATTAAATTATACTGAAGCTGGATTCGGTCTTCATCTTGAATTTTATATTGCGCCATCGGGCCAAACCCAGTATTTACGCCATAAATAATTTTATTTGCTGAAAATACTTTTAAAAAATCAAAGCTTTCTTCTACTCTCTTAATAACTTCATCACTGATTCCAACGGCATTGTTCTTGAAAATTACTGCTTTAAAATCTTCAAGACTTAGATATTCATTAATATTATTCATTCATCAATTTTAATGTACTTTATTTTAAAGTAAGTTAATTAATTTTTATTTTGAAATTATTGTGGTTAATTTGAGCCCTGCAAATGTAAGATTATTTAAGATTATTTTAAGACCAAAAATATATAAATATGTTAAAGGAAAGTGTGGATGTTTTGATAATCGGTGCTGGACCTTCAGGATGTGTTGCCGCAGGTTATCTTCATAAAAATAATGCCTCGATTAAAGTAGTAGAAAAATCAAAATTTCCACGCTTTGTAATTGGAGAAAGCTTGATTCCAAGATCAATGGAGCATTATGAAGAAGCCGGATTGCTTGACGCTCTAATGGTTAAGGGTTTTGAAAAAAAATTTGGAGCCCGATTTATCAGAGGCGAAGAAGTCTGCCTTTTTGATTTTTCAGATAAATTTACCGAAGGCTGGGATTGGACTTGGCAAGTTCCAAGAGCTGATTTTGACAACACATTGGCACAAGAAATCATTAGAAAAGGTATTGACCTTGAATTTGAAACAGAAGTTTTAGACGTGCAATTTGAAGGAAAAACTTCAAAAACTATTGTTCGCGACAAAGACGGAAATACAAAAGAAATTACAGCAAAATTCATCATCGACTCCAGCGGTTATGGCCGTGTTTTGCCGAGAATCTTAAAATTAGACGCGCCTTCTTCCATCCCTGAAAATTCTTCCATGTTTGCACATGTCAAAGATGTCAACAGGCCTGAAGGAAGAGAAGGGACGTTGATTTCTTTCGATATTTTAGAGACAAAAGTATGGCTTTGGGTTATTCCGTTTTCAGATGGAAATACAAGTATCGGTGTTGTCGGACCTACAAGTTATATCAATTCGCTTTCTGAAGACAAGGCAGAAGCATTGAAATCTGTAATCCAGCGTTCTGATTTTTACAGAGACCGTTTTGAAGGTGTCGACTTTCTTTTTGAACCGCACAAAATTGAAAATTATTCTTGTTCTGTAACCCAGCTTTGTGGCGAAGGCTATACTTTGACCGGAAACAGTTCTGAATTTCTAGATCCAGTTTTTTCATCAGGAGTTTGTTTTGCTACAGAATCAGGATTGCTTTCTGCAAAATTATTTTTGAAAGAATTAAACGGTGAAAAAGTTGACTGGGATAAAGAATATACAGAATATATGCGCCGTGGCGTAAATGTTTTTGCAACATATGTCAAAGAATGGTATACCGGAAATCTTCAAACATTGTTCTTCCACAGACCTGAAAACCCTGATGTGAAGCGCAAGATATGTGCTGTCTTGGCAGGTTATGTCTGGGATGAAGAAAATCCTTTTGTAAAAAAACACGATAATGTCATTAAGAACATGGCTTATCTTTTAAATAACGAAAAAAGCGCCCAATAAGGCGCTTTTTTTATGCTTTTAAAAATCTGAAAATATTATTTGTAAGCTTTCTTTACAATTTCTTTTCCTAGAGATTTTGCTGATTTTGCAAAACCTTCTCCGATTCTTGATTCGTTGCTAAAGTTATTACCCCATTGGTCACCAGGAGCTTCTTCACTCGTGATTTCTAAAAGAACGTTGTTTCTGTTTGCTGTTTCAACGAATCTATATTTCAAAGAAACCTTTGCAGCCTGCTTCATTACTGCAGCATCCCAACCTGGATAAACCCAAACTACATCAACAATAAGCGTATATTTTGCACTTTTCAAATCTTCTTGAATAGTAACATCTTTTTCACTTCCGTATACTTTATTTAAAAGCTCTAAAAATTTTGGATTCCAAATTGCTTCTCTGCTGGTTGCCCATTTTTTCTTCCAAACGTCACCATTTCCTTTGCTTTTCTTGTTTAAATCAGCAGTTCTTTCGGTAACATATTGCTCTTCTGTCAGGTTTTCTTTCAGCAGTTTCATGTCACTATAATTGAACTCTACATTCAATTCTTTTTGACCATTTAAAAACTTATAGTCTCCTTTAACTACTTTAATTTTTTGCGCCATTGATACGGCTGAAACCATAAGCAGGGCGATAATCATAATTTTTTTCATAAGAAATATTGTTTTTGATTTGTATGCAATAATAAACATTTTTTAAGTATAAAAATTGAGGTACTCTAAAATTTTTATATAATATTACGTTCAATTAAAATTAATTTAAACAAATTATGAAAAATATACTTTTGCTTTTATTTGTCATTTGCAACATTACCGTTTATGGCCAAACCGAAAAAAATAAAATAAACCAATTCTTAGATTCTTGGCATAAAGACGCCGCCAATGCTGATTTTAAAAGCTATTTCGAAAAAATTGCCGAAGACGGAATTTACATCGGGACTGACGCCACAGAAAACTGGAATAAAAAACAATTTGAATCTTTCGCCAAACCTTATTTCGATAGAGGAAAAGCTTGGAATTTTACTTCCTTAGAAAGAAATATTTATTTCAGCGCTGACAAAAAAACAGTTTGGTTTGATGAACTTTTAGATACCCAGATGAAAATCTGCCGCGGTTCAGGCATCTTAGAATTTAAAAACGGCAATTGGAAAATCAAGCATTATGTGCTTTCAATGACGATTCCGAATGACAATGTCGATGCTGTTATTGCTGTAAAAAGTGGCATTGAAAACAAACTTTTAGAAGAATTGAGAAAAAAATAAAAGTTTTTCATTCTTTATATGCTGTCAACGATTCTTTACCTCTTGTCATTGCTTCTTTGGTTCTTGTCATCGCTTCTTTGGTTCTTGTCAATGGTTCTTTACCTTTTGTCAATGCTTCTTTGATCCTTGTCAATGCTTCTTTAGTCTTTGTCATCGCTTCTTTAGTCTTTGTCATCGCTTCTTTGCCTCTTGTCAACGCTTCTTTGGTTCTTGTCAATGGTTCTTTAGCTCTTGTCAATGGTTCTTTAGCTCTTGTCAATGCTGGAAAGCACTAAATATCTGATGACAAGTTTTGAATATACGGCATCTTCCAAAAAAAACCCGAATCACTTGAAGCAATTCGGGTTTGATTTTTTATACACGTTTAATGAATTATCTAATTTGCTAATTGACTAATTATCTAATTAGAAGATAAATGCTCTAGCATATCTTTAGTCATGCTTTCCAAATCAAATTCGTGTTTCCAATTCCAATCTTTTCTCGCCTCTGAATCATCGATGCTTGACGGCCAGCTATCAGCAATTTTTTGCCTGAAATCGGGTTCATACGATATTGTAAACTCAGGAATATGCTTTTTGATTTCCGACGCAATTTCCTTTGGCGTAAAGCTGATTCCTGATAAATTATACGAAGATCTTATTTTTATAGTTTCCTTCGGAGCTTCCATAATGCTGATTGTGGCACGAATGGCATCATCCATATACATCATCGGAAGTTTTGTTTCTTCAGATAAAAAGCACTCATATTTTCCATCGCTCAAAGCCTTATGGTAAATATCGACTGCATAATCCGTCGTTCCGCCACCTGGAGGCGTCGACCAGCTGATCAATCCAGGATATCTGATGCTTCTGATGTCAACCCCAAAAATATTGTGGTAATATTCACACCATCTTTCACCAGATTGCTTGCTGATTCCATAGACCGTTGAAGGTTCCATGATGGTATATTGCGGCGTATCTTCCTTTGGAGTTGTAGGCCCGAAAACAGCAATGCTCGAAGGCCAGAAAATCTTTTTTATTTTTTTGTCTTTCGCTAGATTCAAGACATGGAAAAGCGAATTCATATTCAAATCCCAAGCAAAAGCAGGATTTTTTTCAGCTGTTGCCGATAATAATGCCGCCATCAAGTAAACCTCGTCAATTTCGTATTTCTCGATTACGGCTTGAATTTGGTTAAAATCCAAGGCATTTACTACCTCAAAAGGTCCCGAATTTACAAATTCTGGATTGCCTTTTCTGACATCGGAAGCAATGATCGCTTCTGCACCATGAATTTCACGCAACTTTTTGGTAAGCTCAGTACCAATTTGCCCGCAGGCGCCAATAATCAAGATTTTTACACTCATTTGGTGGTAATTTTATGCTGACAAATATAATAAATCCGAAAAATAAAAATCGCATTGAGACATTTGATTTTCATTCCTTTTTTGAAAGATTTGTGATAATCGGCATTTTTAAATTCATATTTCGCAATAAATAGGCTTGAATTGAATATCAAACAACTATGGATTTTTCAGAATTCCATTGGCTTTGAAATGAATCCTTAAAATTTTAAATAACTTTTATGAATTGAAGCAGTTTGCCTATTATTTTCTATCAGTTTTACTTTGTAACTTTGCTTCTCAAAAATTTTCTATGAAAAAGATTTTTTTTCCGCTACTTCTTTCACTTTCAGTGCTATTTTCTTGTAAAGATGACAGTGAAGCAAGACAGCAGGACATTGCCAGAAACGATAAAAGAAACGATCAGATTTTTTCTAAAATTGACAAAGCTTGGGATTTTGACATTGCGCCATTAACTCCTACAGTCCAAAATATTGTAAGCAATTGGTCAGAATGGCGTCTATTCAAAACAGAATTAGAACAAAAACCAAAAAGTTCTATCGGTGCTTTCAAGCAAAAAGCCAAAACGCTTTCTAAAAAAGTCACCGAGCTGAACAATAATATTCCAGCAACATTTGACAAGCCAGAAATCAGAAGCCGCTTGATGACGTTGGGAACCAAGATAAAATCATTAGATTTATATATCAATCTTGACAAAATTCCAGAGGACAAAGTGCTGAAGCTCATCCCAGAAGTCAATTATGAATTAGCATCATTGCAAGGCCAGATGGAAAAAATCATTACAAAAAGCCAAATTCGTTTGGAAGAAGGCGAAGCGGAAATGATTCGTTCCTTGAGCCATGATTCATTGGGAAGCCAAGCTCCAAAATTGCCAAGCCAAGCCAAACAGCCACGACTTGGCCCTCTTCAAACGCCAGCAGAAAATAAATAATTCGTCAAAAAAGTTGAAACCACCTATTTTAAATACCTACGGAAACTCTGTAAAAATCAAGCAAATCGCCGAAAGCATTGCTGTCAGGGAAAACAAATTGCATCTCAAAGGATTGGTTGGTTCTTCCATGTCTTTTGTTGTCAGTTCTCTTTTCGAAAAAAGTGAATTGCCTTACCTTGTAATTTTACAGGATAAAGAAGAAGCCGCTTATTATTTGAACGATTTAGAGCAGATTATCGGCGAGGAAGACGTGCTTTTTTATCCAGGTTCTTATCGCCGTCCTTATCAAATTGAAGACACTGATAATGCGAGTGTTTTGCTTCGCGCGGAAGTTTTGAATCGTATAAATTCCAGAAAAAGGCCGGCCGTAATTGTTACTTATCCTGAAGCGCTTTTTGAAAAAGTCGTGACTCGAAAAGAACTCGACAAAAACACCTTGAAAATTGCCATTGGAGATCAGATTTCCATTGATTTTGTCAATGAAGTTTTATTCGAATATGAGTTCAAGCGCGTAGATTTTATTACCGAGCCAGGAGAATTCTCGGTTCGTGGAGGAATTTTGGATGTCTTTTCTTTTTCCAATGAAAATCCGTTTCGTATTGAATTCTTTGGAAATGAAATCGACAGCATCAGAACTTTTGACGTGGAAACACAGCTTTCGATTGAAAAACAGAAGAAAATTACGATTATTCCAAATGTTGAAAATAAATTCTTCCAAGAAAACCGAGAGAGTTTTTTAAATTATATCAATGAAAAGACGGTTTTGTTTATTCAAAATACCGATTTGCTTTTCTCAAAATTAGACCAGCTTTTCAACAGAGCCACAGAGATTTTTGCCACAATGGATGCCACGGTAAAACACGTCGCTCCAGAAGAATTGTTCTTGAACCAAGAAGCTTTCATCAAGAAATCTTTAGATTTTACAGTAGTGGAAATGGGTTCAAAAGCGACTTACAGAACGCAGAAAACTTTTGAATTTCACGTCCAGCCGCAGCCGTCTTTTAACAAGCAATTTGATTTGCTACTGAATAATCTGAACGACAACCATTTCAACGGCTATAAAAATTATATTTTTTGTTCCAATGAACAGCAGGCGAAACGTTTTCACGATATTTTTTCTTCTTTGGATGAAGCCAATAGCGAGGATATTCGAAAGCAATATCACACGGTAGTTTTTCCTTTGTTCCAAGGATTTATTGATGAAGAATACCAGATTGCCTGCTATACTGACCACCAGATCTTTGAGCGCTACCATAAATTCAGCATCAAAAACGGCTATTCTAAAAAGCAGACGATTACTTTAAAAGAACTGAATACGCTTTCCGTTGGCGATTATGTAACGCACATTGACCACGGAATCGGGCGATTTGGAGGCTTGCAGAAAATTCAAGTGGAGAATAAAACGCAGGAAGCTATAAAATTGGTTTATGCCGACAATGACATTGTTTACGTCAGCATTCACTCGCTTCACAAGATTTCAAAATTCAACGGAAAAGACGGTTCTCCTCCAAAAATATACAAATTAGGTTCCAATGCTTGGAAAGTTTTAAAGCAGAAAACCAAAGCGAGAGTCAAACATATTGCCTTTAATTTGATTCAATTATATGCTAAGCGAAGGTTGGAAAAAGGCTTTAAATATGATCCGGATAGTTATTTGCAGGCAGAATTAGAAAGTTCGTTCATTTATGAAGATACCCCAGACCAGTTCAAAGCGACACAAGATGTAAAAGCCGATATGGAAAGCGAACGCCCGATGGACCGTTTGGTTTGTGGCGACGTTGGTTTTGGAAAAACAGAAGTTGCCATTCGCGCGGCTTTTAAAGCTGTAGATAATGGAAAACAGGTTGCAATCTTGGTTCCGACGACGATTTTAGCTTTTCAGCATCATAAAACTTTTACTGAACGTTTGAAAGAAATGCCAGTTTCTGTTGGCTATCTGAACCGTTTCAGAACGGCAAAACAAAAGGCAGAAACGCTGAAACAATTGGCTGAAGGAAAATTAGACATCATCATCGGAACGCACCAATTGGTCAATAAAAATGTAGTTTTTAAAGACTTGGGATTGCTGATTGTCGATGAAGAGCAGAAATTTGGAGTGAACGTAAAAGACAAATTAAAAACGATTGCTGCTAATATTGACACGCTGACTTTGACGGCTACGCCAATTCCGAGGACGTTGCAGTTTTCGTTGATGGCAGCGCGTGATTTATCTGTAATTACAACGCCTCCGCCAAATCGCTATCCGATTGAAACGCAGGTTGTCGGGTTTAATGAAGAACTGATTCGCGACGCCATTTCTTATGAAATACAAAGAAACGGACAGGTTTTCTTTATCAATAACCGAATTGAAAACATCAAGGAAATAGCCGGAATGATTCAGCGCTTGGTTCCCGGAGCGAGAGTCGGAATCGGCCACGGCCAAATGGATGGCAAGAAATTAGAAGAACTGATGCTTGCTTTCATGAGCGGTGATTTTGACGTTTTAGTTGCCACGACAATTATCGAAAGCGGTCTTGACGTGCCGAATGCGAACACGATTTTTATCAATAATGCCAACAATTTCGGGCTTTCAGACTTGCATCAAATGCGCGGCCGTGTGGGACGAAGCAATAAAAAAGCGTTCTGTTATTTCATCACGCCGCCATATTCTGTGATGACCGACGATGCTCGAAAAAGAATCCAGGCTTTGGAACAATTCAGCGAACTCGGAAGCGGTTTCAACATTGCCATGAAAGACTTAGAAATTCGCGGTGCGGGTGATTTATTAGGAGGAGAACAAAGCGGATTTATCAATGAAATCGGGTTTGAAACCTACCAGAAAATCATGAACGAAGCCATCGAGGAATTGAAGGAAAATGAGTTCAAAGATTTATACGAAGAAGACGAAAATGCGCCTCCCAAAGATTATGTGAAAGATATTCAGATTGATTCTGACTTTGAATTATTGTTTCCAGATGAATATATAAATAATGTTTCTGAGCGATTGAATCTGTACAATGAATTGAGCCTTTTGAAAAATGAGGAAGACATTGTGGCTTATGAAAACAAGCTGATTGACCGTTTCGGACCTTTGCCAAAGCAGGCAATTGCGCTTTTAAACAGCATCAGAATTAAGTGGGTCTCGACGCGATTGGGAATAGAGAAATTAGTCTTGAAACAAGGAAAAATGGTAGCTTATTTTGTGTCTGACCAGCAATCGGCGTATTATACTTCGAATCAATTCCACAAGGTTTTGCAGTTTGTACAGCGCAATGGAAACCTTTGCAAAATGAAAGAGAAAGAGACTAAAAACGGCTTGCGATTGCTACTTACTTTTGAGAATGTGAAGTCGGTAAAAAAGGCTTTGGAATTGATGGAAATGATATAAAAAACAAAAAAGCCGCTCTTTCGAACGGCTTTTTTTATTATAAGTTTTTCAAATCTTTAATTACCTTGAAAGCTACATCAACCTCATCTTCGCTTACTAAAATCGTAAATTCGTAAGACGTAGAAATTACTTCGTTGACAATGATTCCTTCCCAAGCCAAACGCTGGAAAATGAAGTAATAAACTCCTGGAGTTGACACATTATCTTTTGGCAATTTCACAGTAATCGAAGCTAGATTCTCATATTTTTGAAGTAATTTTTCTCCTTCAAAATGTCTTTCAACCAAATGTGCCATGCTCTCGCTGATCACAATATTTGTTTCGCTAACACCTCTTGAAGAAGTATAAAAAATATCTGAATGCTCATTTATTTCAGAAATAAGATCTGCTTGTTTATTTAATATTTTATCAGAAACACTGAAAGTAAAGTCTGTTAATGAGGAACGAACCGTGATTTCACCGATACTTTTTAATACTTTGATAATCTTGTGATTTAATCTGAAATCTAAGTCTTCAGAAAGGCGTTTCAAAGCCATTACAACTGCGCCTTGTTTTACTTCTTTGCCTAATTCTTGCTTCAAATCAGGAAGCATATTTCTTGAAAGGGAAGTTAAATTAATAATTCCTTGTGATAAAGCACTCAATAAAAAAGGCTTTGTCTTAATGTAATGTTCTACAACTGATGAAATAGTCTTCATATTTTTACTATATTATATTGGTGGGTTCGCAAATATACATTATAAAAACAATTTGTTAAGTGTATAACAGCTAAAAATGATAAAAAGCATCAATTAAATGTTCAATTTCGAAATTTTTTCCGTTTTTATATATAGAAATTACATCAAAGCGGACATTTACGTCTAAATCATTAGAAATCACATATTCATTTATGGCTTTCGCCAAAAGCTGGATTTTTTTTGGTTTTACAAATTCTTGCGGTAGTCCGAATTCTAAGGAAGATCTCGTTTTTACTTCAACTGCTGCTAAAATTTCGCCTTTTCTGGCAATAATATCCAATTCTGCTTTTTGAAAAACCCAGTTGGTTTCTAAAATTTCATAGCCTCCTTTTTGTAGAAATTCTACGGCTAGTTCTTCTCCAAGTTTTCCTAATTCATTGTGATCGGCCATTTTTAGACTTCTTTGATTGTTAGATTTTTAGACTTCTTAGAAGATGCTCTTAGTCAATCGATTATTCAAATTTCAAAACTGTTTCTTTGTCATTTACTTCGAAAGTAACTATTTTTCCGAAAATCAAGGCGCGATTATCTTTAATATGTCCTGCCGGAAAATTATAAGCTACCGGAATTTTATAGTCTTTCACAATATCTTGGATGATTTCTAAAGCGTCATGTCCCCACGGAATATCATTGTCATTCATCGATGTCATGCCACCGATGATAATTCCTTTTACGCCGTCAAGCGAACCATTGCGTTTCATATTCATCATCATTCTGTCAATATGGTACAAATATTCGTCAAGATCTTCTAAGAAAAGAATTTTTCCTTTCATATCTACGGCTGATTTTGAGCCTTGGATGCTATATAAAACCGAAAGATTTCCTCCGACTAATTCACCAGTCGCTTTTCCGTTTTTATTGAATTCGTGACGCGGAATGTGGTATTCCAATTTTTCGCCAAACAATGCTTTTCTGAAACTTTCAATAGCTTCTGGAGTTGCGGTTTTTGCGCTGATGGCCATGATGGCGTGCAAAGTTCCGATATCCATGTTGTTTATATGGCTGTGCATTACGGTGACATCGCTGAAACCTGCGATCCATTTTGGTTTTTTCTTGAAGTTGGTGAAGTCGATTCTGTCCACGATTCTCACGGTTCCGTAACCGCCTTTTGCGGCCCAGATTGCTTTTATATTTGGATTGTCAAGCATTTCTTGAAAATCAGTTGCACGTTGCCAATCGGGTCCGGCAAGTTGGTTTTGTTCTTTTCCGATGGTTTTTCCGATGATTACTTTTAATCCCCAGCTTTCTAGCAATTTTATGCCAGGTTGCAAAGTGGCTAAATCAATTTTTCGGGCTGTGGCTAAAATGCCGACGGTGTCTCCTTTTTTTAGATATTCTGGCATGGTGATTTTGGTTTGCGCTTGAAGAAACGTTGTGAAACTTAATAAGAGTGCGAGAATTAATTTTAGATGGTTTTGCCTTTGCATGTTGTCTTTTTTCTGTTAAACAAATAAACGAATAAAGTAGTTAAGTTGCAAAGCCTGCGGTTGCAAAGTCGCAAAGTGAGGCGGACTGACTTTTAAAAAATGCCTAGAAGTTTGAAAAATAGCCCTGATGCTGCCATTGTTTGAGCTCTTAAACCTGTGACCAAACAGGTTTAAAGCGAGTGGCTGCAGCAGGAATTTCATTTAAAGAATGCCTGTTGTTTGGCTTCTGCAAAAAGAAAAACCCTTTTAGACCAAAATCTAAAAGGGTTTTCGAAACTTAATCTTGAAATATTAGCAGAATTCTGCGTAAGCGTCTTTTAAGTTTTCAGCGATCAATTCAGCCGGACGACCTTCAATGTGGTGACGCTCAAGCATGTGAACCAATTCTCCGTCTTTAAAAAGCGCAACGCTCGGCGAAGATGGAGGGAAAGGGAACATGAAACCGCGAGCAGAATCCACAGCTTCTTTGTCAACTCCAGCGAAAACCGTCACTAAATGGTCTGGTTTTTTTTGTCCGTCAAGGCTGTGTTTTACACCCGGACGCGCGTTTCTTGCTGCGCAACCACAAACTGAATTCACGACAACTAGCGTCGTTCCTGATTTTGCGATAGCATTTTCAACCGCACCTGCACTATATAATTCTTCAAAACCGGCGTCAGATAATTCAGCACGCATTGGTTTTACCATTTCTTCTGGATACATAATTTTTTGTTTTAAAGTTTAAGGCTCTATTTTTCGCAAAGTTACAAAGTTTTCAGTTTGCTAAAATGCGTGTTGTCATAAAGATTTGTTATGATTTTATAGTTGGGTTTGATTGATGGTTATTTATACTATTAAAGCCTTTGAATTCTAGAAAACAAAGCCTTCAAAAATAAACCCGCTGGGCATTTTAAAATGACCTGAATGTCTTCAGAAAAGGAAGTTTCTTCGTCTAAAAATTTAAAAATCAGACTCGGATTTCCTTTCTTGAACATGGCAGAAAATATGGAACTGCCGACGTGATTTTTTTTGTCTAAAATATCCAAAAGCAATAAATCATAAAACCAGAATTTGTCTTTTTTATGGAATTTTCGAAGGTCATTTTCCTGCAGTAAAAAGGAAACTAGTGCTTTTGATTTTTTAGAAGCATTTTTAAAAGTATAACCAGTGCTGGCTTTTGTCCAGCCTCCGGAAGAACCGATGTTTATTATATTTTTAGAATTTTTATTCCAAAAAGGATAACTTGTCATTGGGATATTGCCTTTTTCCTTATCAAGAATTTCGTAGTTTTTTACACCTAATTTTTCAATATAATTCTTGATTTCGTCTTCGTATTCTTTTTCAGAAAGCAGGTCTTTTGAAAACAAAGTATATTCTAGCAAAGCTTCATTTTCAGAAAAAGGCAAGACATACATAAACCGCGTATTTCCTTTTTGGGCAACCGAAAAATCCATAAAAGTCGCTTTTTCTGGAGTGAAAACAGGTTCTGAACTTTTGATTTTCCAACCGATAAAATGCTGTTGCAAAAGCGGATATTTGTCTTGTGATAAAACTTCCTTAGGATTGAAAATGCTGTTGAAAAGTTTACTGCAAATGAAATTCTCTGTTTCTGTTTTGACTAAAACTTGATTGTTTTCTTCTTGAAACGAAACTACTTTTTGATTTAAAAATTCAACGTTTTCTTCCTTGGAAATAACTCCGAAAACGTAATTATAAAAATCCAATCCCTGAATCATTTTGTATTGATAAGGATTTAGGTCTAAATCTCTCGAATAGTTGTAATTGGAAAAAACTGCCGTATTCCATTTTTTAGTGACTAAATTTTCATAATCGCCGTTTGGCTTTTCCCAGAAACACCAAGTTCGATCATTGGTTTTTTTGGCGTCTGAATCGAGTAGGAGAATTTTTTTATCGGTGAATTTTTTTGAAAGTACCATTTGATAAACCGTCATCAACGCCGCCAATCCGGTTCCTGCAAAAATGTAATCGTACTTTCTCATAGTTCAAAAATAGTTTTCTTTTTTTAAACCATTAAGATATTAAGGAAATTTAAGGTTTTGTTTGACTTGCTTTTTCTAGAATTTGAAGCAAAGTTTTTGCACTGGTGAAAGACTCGATTTGTGTTAAAATTGAATAATCCGGATTTAGAATTGTGACTGTTGGATAAGTTTGATTAGAAAGTAATTCTGCCAATTCGTGGATTCCTGAATTAGTTCCTTTTGGCTTGAATTTGAATTTGTTTTTATTGAATTTGATGTCTTTTTTGTCTTCGGCATTGAAAGAAATGAAGTAGAAATTTTGGTTTAAGTACTGAACAATTTCTTTGTTCTTGAAAGTAGTGTTTTCCATCATTTTGCAGATTTTGCACCAATTTGTATGAATGAAAATCACGAAAGGTTTTGGATTTTCGATGGATAATTTTTCTGCGTGTTCGAAGGTGTGCGTGTTTAACTGGGCAAAGTTTTGATTTGCAAAAAGGAATAAAATTACAACTAGCAGACTTTTCATATGCACAGATCACAATTATTTTAAAACTTATATGACCTTATATGCCTTATATGGTTGGATTAGAATTACCATATAAGGCATATAAGGTCATATAAGGAAATGAGAAAATTGTCTTCCATTTAAATTCGTGTTCTAAAATTATTTATTTCAAAGTATAACGAACTCCAAAAAAACTTCGAATTCCCTGATTCGGTCCATAAACATAACTCGGATCAAACGTCAAACCATACGGATTTTCAGGCGTAACCAACACATTTCCATTCGGGCCATATTGCACATTTTCATCAAACGGATCATTCGCTCTCGCAATTATAAACGGATTTCCTTTATTCGGAGTCCAATTCAAAAGGTTTTTAATTCCCATATAAATCTCGATATTTTTCAGTTTGTTGTACGTAAATTGAATGTTTTGGATGCTCCAAGTTGGCGAATATTCCTTTCGTGGATCGTTTTCTCCAAGCAACGGCAAACGCATCGGTCCATAAATATTTCCGGTATAATCAATGTCTATGAAAAACTTCGGAATTCGATAGGAAATCGCCCACGTTCCAGAGAATTTTTCGGTCAAGATTTGTTTGGTTTTTATGCCGTTTTCCTTTTTGGAGACATCCATGTAAGTCGCTCCCAAAATCAGTTTTAATCCGTTTTGAAAAACCACATCAACGTTTGTGCTAATTCCCGTCGTTACTGCAAAACCATCTAAATTCTTGTAAATAATCTGATTCGGATTGGTGTCATAATCGGGGATAATCGAATTGGTAAAATATGTGTACCAAGCAGCAGTTTCAATGCCAATGTAAGTTCCGTCAGGCGTATAAATTTTCTTCAAATAATTCAAATTTGCATTGTACGACTGTTCTGGTTTCAATTTTTCTTCCACAATAACTTCGCGCGAACCCGTCAATGCAGCGTGTTCTTCGGTAAAAAGATTCACGACTCTAAAACCCGTTCCGGCATTCAAACGGATAATGTCATTGTCGGTCGCTTTAAATTTATAAGCAAAACGCGGCGTAAAAATGGAGCCATGATCAGAATTATAATCGTATCTCGCGCCAAGCAAAACGCTGTGTTTTTGACTGAATTTAATTTCATCCTGCGCAAAAACACTCGGAATCCAGATTTTGTCTGAAGTTTCTGTTGCTGGCGTGTTGTCATTATAATATTGATAGCGAATTGCAGTTCCAAACAGCAAATCATGACTGCCTAATTTTTTGTCCCAAGTCAATTGCCCAAAACCGATTTTCTGCTGTGCCAAATAAGGAACAGTGCCATAAACTGAGTTTTGATCGTGGTCAGTAATCGAGAAAGAAAACAGCATTTTTTCTTCAATCGGAAGTTCGTAAGCGCCTAACAATTCATACCTTTTGGTGTAAATACTTTCGCCGTAAACCTCGTTGCCGCCACGGTATTTTTTCTCCCACTGCATCTCTCCACCCCAGCGGTCTTCATAAAAATAACGTCCGGCGAGCGAAAATAATTTTCCGCTTTTTCGTCCGAAATTCCACTTTTGGAACACCGAAATTCGATGCTGCAAAGTCACATCCGTGAAATTGTCGTTGTTATTATCTGTAGGATCATTGTAATTGAAATAATTTACGCCCAATAAAACCGAAGATTTTTCACCAAGATTCGCTTTAAAACCTAAATCCAAATTCGCTTCTCCCCAAGAATTGCTGAATCCGTCAACTGAAAATCGCGGCGCGCTCGAAGGATTTTTGGTGATAATATTGATCAAACCACCAACAGCCTCGCTTCCATACAACGAAGACGCGGGACCTTTCACAATTTCTATTCTTTCTAGCAAAGAATTCGGAATTCCGGATAATCCATAAACCGTTGATAAACCGCTGACAATTGGCATTCCGTCGATTAAAACCAAAGTGTAAGGACCTTCCAAACCATTGATATGAATGTCGCCAGTATTGCAGATATTGCAGTTCAATTGCGGACGAACGCCGTTTACATTCTGCAAGGCTTCAAAGATATTTGCCGTCGGATTTTTCTTGAAATAAGTAGGCTTGTAAACTTCTACCGGAACCGGACTTTCCAATCGGCTAACGGGTTTTAAAGTTCCAGAAACTACAATTTCATCTAAAGAATTGGCGTCATTTTCTAATTCAAAATCTACAACCAGATCTTCCGTTTTAATCGAAATCGTTTTGCGGAGCGTTTTATTTCCTACGTAAGAAACCTGAATTTTATAATTGCCGCTCGGAATATTTTCAATTTTATAAAATCCCAAATCATCAGAAGAAGCAGTAAATTTTGTTCCAATAATTCGCACATCGGCGTCAGCCAAAACAATGCCGCCGGAAGTTATAATTCCAAAAATTGATTTTTTTTCTTGGGCTTCGGCTATTTGGAAAGCAATTATTGATAGAAACAAAATTATATTTTTCATTGGAGTAATTATAAATTTAGACAAATCTAAAAATTATATTTTAGTAATCAAATAATTTTATTAAATTTGTATAATAACTTATGTTTCATATGGGTAAATCATTAGAAGAAGTCCACGGGTCGGTTGCTACAGAAAATAAAAAGTCAGGTTTTAGAAAGATTTTGGCCTTTTTAGGTCCGGCTTATCTGATCAGTGTCGGCTATATGGATCCTGGAAATTGGGCGACAGACATTGCCGGAGGAAGCCAATTCGGCTATACCTTGCTCTGGGTTTTGTTGATGAGTAACATCATGGCGCTCTTGCTTCAAAGCCTTTCAGCGCGACTCGGAATCGTGACGCAGCGTGATTTGGCGCAGGCTTCCAGAGAAACTTATTCTCCTTTCGTAAATTATATCTTATATTTTTTGGCAGAAATTGCCATTGCGGCTTGTGACTTGGCAGAAGTTTTGGGAATGGCCATCGGGTTGAATTTATTATTCGGAATTCCGCTTTTGGAAGGCGTTTTGATTACCGTTTTAGATACTTTTCTACTATTGTTTTTGATCAATAAAGGAATGCGGAAAATGGAAGCGTTCATCATCGCATTGGTTGCCATCATTGGATTTTCATTCGTTTTTGAAATGATTTTTGCCGAACCTGAAATCGATAAGGTTTTTGCCGGATTGATTCCGTCTTTGCCAAATGAAGCCGCACTTTACATCGCTATTTCCATCATTGGTGCGACAGTTATGCCGCATAATTTATACCTGCATTCGTCTTTGGTGCAGACTCGAAAATTTGACCGAAGTGATGCCGGAATCAAGCAGGCTTTGAAGTATAATTTTATAGATTCAACAATTGCCTTGAACCTTGCCTTTTTTGTAAACGCTGCAATCTTGATTTTGGCTGCCGCGACTTTCCATAAAAACGGCTACTTTGAAGTGGCTGAAATTCAAGATGCGCACCAGTTTCTAGAACCGCTTTTGGGCAACAAATGGGCTCCGATTTTATTTGCCGTAGCTTTGATTGCCGCAGGACAAAGTTCAACAGTAACGGGTACTTTGGCGGGACAAATTATCATGGAAGGCTATCTGAATTTAAGAATCCAGCCTTGGGTCAGAAGAATTATCACGCGACTTATTGCCATCGTTCCGGCGGTTTTGGTCATTTGGATTTATGGCGAAGGAATTACTGGAAAACTGCTGATTTTCAGCCAGGTTATTTTGAGCTTGCAGTTGGGATTTGCCATAATTCCGCTGATTCACTTTGTGAGCGACAAGACAAAAATGAAAGGTTTTCATATCGGGAAATGGACTAGAATTGCTTCATGGTTGATTGCGACAACGATCGTTTGTTTAAACGCCAAATTAGTTTATGACGAAATCACAGGCTGGATGGAAGCTTCTGAAAATCCCACATGGATTTGGCTGACGATTGTTCCGATGGCTTTTGGGTTTTTATTTCTGCTTTTGTTCATTGTCTTCAAACCTTTCTTTGCTAAATCAAAATTAGAAATCCAGAACCATTCGCCGCATAATCTTGCTTTGAAATTCTCTAAAACCGGAAATTACAGCAAGAAAAATATAGCTATTTCTGTAGATTTTTCAAGATCTGACGAAGCTGCAATAAACAATGCGTTTGAATTGGGCGGCAGTGATGCAAAATATACGCTGATTCACGTCGTGGAAACGGTCGGAGCGATGATGTATGGCGATGATATCAAAGACCACGAAACGACAATCGATGAAAAATTATTGGAAGAATACAAAATGATGCTTAGCGAACAAGGCTTTAAAGTCGAAACAAAACTCGGATTTGGAACGCCTGATAAAGTGATTCCGAAAATCGTGAATGCTGGCGGTTTTGATATTCTTGTTATGGGAACCCACGGCCACACTGGTTTTAAAGATCTTATCTTTGGAACAACAGTTGACAAATTGCGCCATAAAATATCGATTCCATTATTTATCGTAAAGAAATAGCCTAAAACCTTATACCCCAAAAAAATGACTTTTTCAGAAGAAAATTACCTAAAAACAATTTACCACTTGACAAATGCGGTGGATTCTGACGTTTGCAGCACCAATGCCATTGCTGAAAAAATAGAAACCAAAGCTTCGTCAGTGACTGACATGCTTAAGAAATTGGCAGAAAAAGATTTAATCCATTATAAAAAATACCAAGGTGTTTCTTTAACTGATAAGGGAAAACTTGCTGCAAAAATGATTGTCAGAAAACACCGTTTATGGGAAGTTTTTTTGGTAGAGAAATTAGATTTTTCTTGGGATGAAGTGCATGATATTGCCGAACAATTGGAACATATAAAATCAGAAAAACTGATCAATAGGCTGGATGATTTTTTAGGAAATCCTACGGAAGATCCTCATGGCGACCCGATTCCCGATAGTGAAGGACGGATTATAAAAGTGGAAAAACAGCTGCTTTCTGAATTGACCGAAAAAAATATAGGAATTTGTGTGGGCGTGAAAGATACGTCTTCTGAATTCTTGAAATATCTTGACAAACAGGAAATTGCGCTTGGATCAAAAATTGAATTTGTTTCAAAAGAAAGCTTTGATCAATCCTTAAAAATAAAAGTAAACGGGAAAGATTTGATTATTTCTAATAAAATCGCGAGTAATTTATTTGTGAAACTGGTTTAGTGACAACCGCAATCATCACCACCACAATCGCCCGCTTTTTTCTTTTTCTTCCAGAAGAATTTCTTGACTAAGAATACTGCTGCAGCAACAACTAATAAATACGCTATTATTGACTGTAAATCCATACTGCAAAGTTAAAAAAGCCGTTTTTTATTTATCCCAATAAAACTATAAACTGTTTATTTCAATAATTGAAACGCAAGCAGAGAAACGCCATAAGCAAAAGCGCTCATGAAACCCAGCTGAAGCATCGGCCATTTCCAAGAATTTGTTTCTTTTTTTGTAATCGCAAGCGTGCTGATGCATTGCATGGCGAAGGCATAAAACAAGAGTAAGGAAATTCCGGTGGCGAAGTTGAAAATCTTTTTGCCGGTTATCGGATCTACTTCAGCTTCCATTCGGTTTTTTATGGTCACTTCTTCTTCGCTGTGGCTTCCTACGTTATAAATTGTGGCTAAAGTTCCTACGAAAACTTCTCTTGCGGCAAAAGAAGTTACAACAGCAATTCCTATTTTCCAATCATAGCCTAACGGACGAATTACAGGTTCAATTCCTTTGCCAATAATTCCGATATAAGAATTTTCTAATTGATAAGAAGCAATTTCATCTTGCAAAACTTCATCCGGAACACCCATATTTTGTGGCATTTCAGTAACAATCTGTTCTGCATTATTGAAATCATCTCCAGGTCCGTGAGAACCTAAAAACCATAAAATTATAGACAGCGCCAAGATGATTTTACCAGCGCCAAAGACAAACGCTTTCGTTTTTTCTATTACATTTATCGCTACGTTTTTAAACATTGGAAGTCTGTAATTTGGCATTTCTACCACAAAGTAAGACTTGTTTTTAAACTTCAATATTTTATTCAATATATAAGCTGAAAAAACAGCCATTCCAAAACCTAGGAGATATAAAATCATCAACGTCAATCCTTGCAAATTGATGAATCCAAAAAGTCGTTCATCTGGAATTATCAGCGCAATTAAAATCGCATAAACCGGAAGCCTTGCCGAACATGTTGTGAATGGCGTAACTAAAATGGTAATCAATCGTTCTTTCCAGTTTTCAATATTTCGCGCTGCCATAATCGCTGGAATTGCACAGGCAGTTCCTGATATCAAAGGCACGACGCTTTTACCGCTTAATCCAAATCGCCTCATGATTTTATCCATAAGAAAAACTACGCGACTCATGTAACCGCTTTCTTCCAAGACTGAAATGAATAAGAAAAGAAAGGCAATTTGAGGTATAAAAATCACAACGCCGCCAATTCCTGGGATAATTCCTTCGGATATTAAATCGGTCAAAACGCCTGGCGCCATATTCATTTTTGCATAAGAACTAAGCTTTGCAAAGCTTTCGTCGATAAAATCCATTGGAATACTTGACCATGAAAATACGGACTGGAAAATCAGCATTAAAATGGCGAAGAAAATTACGTAGCCAAAAACTTTATGCATCAGAATTCTGTCTAAACCTGCACGAATTCCTTTAGCTTTTGTGGCATCCACAGTTTGCCCTACTTTCAAGACATCGTTGATAAACTGGTATCTTTTGATGGTTTCCTTCTGCTGCATTTTCTTCAGCTCAGGATTTGATTTTGCAAATGATTTTTCGGCAATTTCCTGGCGCTGCAAATTTCCAAAGTTGACGTCTTGTGTGATTACAAGCCACAATTTATAAAGCAATTCCTTTGGAAAAGCATGTCGCAACTTGTCAAAATATTCAGGATCAATGCTCGAAGCGTTCAAGCATGGTTCAGAAGAAAGGTTTTGATACTCGGCAATACGATTTTTTAAAGTATCGATTCCTTGATTTTTTCTTGAACTGATCAAGGCGATTTTGGTATTCAATTTTTCTTCCAAATAAGGAATATCTAATGAAATTCCTTTGTAATCCATTCTGTCCGCCATGTTTATGGCAAGGATTGTCGGGATTTCAAGGTCTTTTATCTGCGTAAAAAGAAGCAGGTTTCGTTTTAAATTTTCCACTTCAGTCACCACAACGGCGACGTCTGGAAAATTGGGATCGTTTCTGTTTAGAAGCAATTCGATAACTACATTTTCATCGATTGAACTTGCATTTAAGCTATAAGTTCCAGGTAAATCTAAGATAGTTGCCTTGGTATTTTCATTTAATTTGCAATAGCCAATTTTCTTTTCGACCGTGATTCCGGGATAATTTCCCACTTGCTGTTTCAGGCCTGTCAGCTGGTTAAAAACGGAAGTCTTGCCCACATTTGGGTTTCCGATCAAAGCAACTTTTAAATTTTTGTGGCTCATATTTATTTATTCAAAACTTCAACATTGATTTCTTCGGCCGTTTCCTTTCGGATGGCGACATGGCTGTCATTTACATTGATATACAACGGATCTCCCAACGGCGCTACTTGAAGCAATTCCACGAAATTTCCCGGAAGGCATCCCATTTCCAGAAGCTTTAACGGTATGTTGTCAATATTAAAATCGAGGATAAGCGCTTTTTCGCCTATTTTGAGTTGTGAAAGTGTTTTCAAGTCTTATTTAGATTGAATTCAGATTGCAAAAGTAACGATTTTTTTTGGGTTGCACGATTTTAAGCCTGTGGTTTTGGGTTTAAGGCTTAGCACTTTCAGGAATAGCGCTGCTTTTTTTAAACGAAACACTCTTAGCAACTAAAAAATCCAAAGCATCAAAATTACTAGTGCCAATAATAGTTGCCGAATTCGGATCTGCTTCGCAATATTCTAAAAACAAATGGATTTCTTCTGGTTTCAAATGCAAGGTTTCTAAGAAAAAATTTTGGTTGAAATTGGCAGTCACATAGTCTTTAAAAGGGATTTTTGGAGTCTCTTTTTTCTCTTTATTTTTACTTTTCAATAATCTATTTACCTTCTTTCCTAAACCTATTAAATCTACTCCAAGTGTTCGTCCATCATATACATATTGGTTTTTTGGAGAAGACATTCTGTCATCAAAATAAGGCTTGTCGACTATTTCCTGTACATAGGATTCATTCCAAATATTCGCTTTTTGCTCAATGACTACCTCATCGATTTCAATTGGCTTTTTGACCAAAAAAACTTCCAAATTATTTCTTGAAAGCATTTCTGGATTGAGATAGATGGTTTGCGTCAAATAATCAATTCCAAAAAAGACCAGCTTGTCTTTCTCATTTGCAGCAATTGAAAAGTTTCCATTTGTATCTGTAATTGCGACTTGTTGCGTATTTTCATTAATAATTTCAATTCCCTTTATAGGAAAATTATCGCTTTTGACATTCCCGTTTAAACGTTTTTCTGTCTGCGAAAAAGAAATTTGGGCTTTACAAAGAAGAATTGCAATTATTAATTTTACTTTCATTGTCGATGTGTTTTAAAATGCAAAAACTTTTAGATGTAAGTTCTTACATTTTGATACCGCACAAGATTACAAATAAAATTTTATCGCCCTTATTTTTTATGTTTTTTTTGGGTTTAACTGATTCTAAAACGCTCTTTATTTTACGTCGGTTTTTAGGGGGTTTGTTTTGCCTTTGTTCGAGAGTTGTTCGGTAAAATGACCTTTTTACCGAACAAAGTGCAACAATCCCCGAACGAACCCCGAACAAAACCTCTAAAAAAGCATGCTTTTTATTTGGAAATTCTTTCAGATGCCAAATCTAAAAATTGCTTGCCAAAACAATATCGAAGCTTTCAAAAAAGACTTGAAAGAACATCAGCAAGGCAAATCACACGATCTTACTTTTTACAAAATAGCGGCGAAATTTGGTGTAGAAAAATGGACTTTGCAAATGCAAAAAATGACTTGTACTTAGTATGACAAATCTGGGAATGAAATGCTGGCAGAAATCGTTCCTTCGCCTGCAAAATAAATCACAAGTAGCTCCTGCCCTATTTTATTTATTGAAAAATTCTAATTTTCTTAGAGGAAAGGTCTGCAAAAAAAGTATTCATAAGCAAAATACATCCAAAGAAAAGATGCGGAAAAATAGTGCTTCCGAAGAAACCGAATAAAAAAGGCGAAACAGCCAAAAGCCAGCCCAAGAATAAGTCGATTTTCAAGTGTGCTTTTTTGCTGATGATTTTTGCAAGTCCCAATCGGTGAGAGGTTATAGAATTCACAAGCAAAACTGCCAGTCCTACCGTAAAAATAATTTTACTTTCAATAGCGTCAGCCTTAAGATTAAAAATAAATGGAGATGCCATCAAAAGTGCGGCAAGTGAATAATCGATATAATTATGCAGTGCTATTTTTTTAAATTTTCTTAATTTCATGATGCTCTGGTTTTTATATTACAAAATTTGGAAAATTAACATGGATTCATTTTATATTATTTTTTAAATATTTTATATAATGCCACGAAATTTTAGCTATGCGAGTCGTATAACATTAAAATAAAATCTTATAACCCCGACAAAATAGAATGCTCTACCTTTATTTTTCATTAATCTCTAAAAGACACGTCATGAAAAATTTATTTTATATTGCCCTATTATCTATTGCATTTGTTTCTTGCAGAGATACGAAAGCTGAGAATGCCGCCTTAGAACAACAACGTGAACTTGATTCGATTAAGCTAGTGATGAAAGAACAAAAAGAAGCTTTGGAAAAACAAAAAACCATTGATTCGATGAATGCTGTTGTAGCAGCAACTGAAGCACGCGCAGCATCTCAAGTAGCTGCAGCATCGGCCAGAAATTCTGCCGCAGCGCCAGCCGAACAAAAGAAAAAAGGATGGAGTTCAACAGCAAAAGGAGCCGTAATTGGAGCTGGAGCTGGAGCAATCACAGGTGCAGCAGTTTCTAAAAAGAAAGGGGAAGGCGCTATAATTGGCGGTCTTGCCGGAGCCGCAGTTGGTGCTGGAACAGGTGCAATCATTGATGGAAAGAAGAAAAAATAATAACTCTGACAAGTTATGTTAAACTGGGTATTGTATTTTGCAATGCCCTTTTTTTATGCTTTAAAACATATGGAACATAGGATTTCGTTAAAACAAAAAAGACGGCTCAAAAACCAAAAAGGTTTATTTACCTTTAGGCAATATTTCAAAACCTCATGCCAACTTAACAAATTCCATGAAAATTATATTCCAAGTTTTACTGTTTAGCTTATCAATTGCTTCTTTTGCCCAAAAAAATGAAATCATCGTCATTGGAAACGTGCATACGCCAATGGACCGATACAATGCTGATACACTTTATACCATTATGGAAAAAGTGAAGCCTGATATTATCTTGCATGAAATCGACAACTCCTTTTTTACAAAAGATTTCAAATTTAAAGAACCTTCAAAAGAAAATGAACAGAATGCTTCAGAGCGTTATGCTGCAAAAAATCCGAAGGTGATGCTTCGCCCTTTTGAATTTGAAGGCAGAAATGAATACAGAAGAGAAAATGGAATCAAGCAGTCAGAACAGCCAACGATGCGAATTTTAGACAGCTTGTACATGTATGGAAAATTGACAGAAAAACAGCGCACCATTGTCACAGAATACAGAAGGCTGACAGAACAGTTGAATTCTTTTGGGTATCTTTCTGTGATTAATTTCAATAACCCAAAGACAGATAGTATTTCAAAGCTTCGACAATATTACCAGCATTATGAAGTCAGAAAAGTAATCAATGAACAGAAAATATTTTCAGATGTTTTTGTAACCACGACAACCGGAAAAAAAGTGAGCCTTAAAGAAGGATATAATGCTTTTTGCGATTTCTGGGACTTGCGAAACAAGACGATGGCAAAGAATATTTTGACGTATGCCAAAGATAATCCGGGAAAGAAAATCGTGGTTTTGACAGGTTATTTTCATCGCTATTATTTATTGGAAGAATTGAAAAAGAATGCTAGCAAAAATATTGCAATCAAAGAATTTTACGAATAAATAGCCATCCAAAATTATATAAGATGATGTCAGAAAAAGAAAAAATGATTTCAGGAGAGCCTTACTTTGCCAATGGAAAAGAGCTTTTTACAGAAAGGCAAAATGCAAAAGAGTTGGTTTTTGAATTTAACAATTCACATCCAAATGAAATAAAGCTGCGAACTGAAATCATCAAAAAACTCTTCGGAAAAACTGAAAAAGGGTTTTATATAGAGCCTCCTTTTCGCTGTGATTATGGCTATAATATTTTCATAGGAAAGAATTTTTACAGCAATTATAACTGCACGATTTTAGACTGTGCTCCTGTAAAAATCGGCGACAATGTAATGTTTGCACCAAATGTGAGCATTTTTACAGCAGGCCATCCCATTCATTTTGAAAAACGAAATACAGGAATCGAATATGCTTTTCCGGTTACAATCGGCGATAATGTTTGGATTGGCGGCAATGTGGTCATCAATCCCGGAATTATTATTGGAAACAATACAGTTATCGGCTCAGGAAGCGTTGTTACAAAAGACATTCCTGACAATGTAATTGCTGTGGGAAATCCGTGCAAAGTGGTTCGTGAAATTACAGAAGAAGATAAATTATACTACTTCAAAAAAATGAAGCTTTAATACAACATTATGGATTATTTCAAGACTTATAGCTTATATTTATAAATATATACATCTACCATGAATACTGATAAAGACATAGCGAAAGACATTGATACAATTGGGCAAATTCCCATTATCACAAACATACTCAATGCCGTTTGTCAGGCAACTGGCATGGGTTTTTCTGCTGTTGCCAGGGTCACAGATACTAAATGGGTAACTTGCAGTGTTCGAGATGATATTTCTTTTGGCTTAAAACCTGGCGATGAACTTGAACTAAAGACTACGATTTGCGATGAGATCAGGCATCACCACAATGCGGTAGTTATTGACCATGTCGCTGAAGATCCAGATTTTAAAGCGCATCATACGCCTGCAAAATATGGCTTTCAAAGTTATATTTCAGTTCCAATCATTCGCAAAAATGGAGTCTTCTTTGGAACATTGTGTGCAATTGATCCTCTTCCACGCAATTTAAAATCTTCAGAAGCTTTAGCAACCTTTCAACTTTTTGCCGAACTGATTGCTTTCCATTTGAACTCGATTGAAGAATTAGACACGGCGCAATCAGTATTAGAAAATGAGCGTGAACTTCGTAAAATCAGTGAAGAGAATCAAAAAATATTTACTGATGTGCTAGAAAAAGAAGTGGCAATTCGTACCAAGCAATTAGAAGAAAACTACAATTCACTTGAAAAACTAAACAAAGATCTAGAGTCATTCGCTTATATATCAAGCCATGACTTGCAAGAGCCTTTGAGAAAAATTCAGACTTTTGTCAGCTTGATTGTTGAAAAAGAATTTGAAAATTTATCAGATCAAGGAAAGGATTATTTCAAGAGAATAAGGAATTCTGCCGAACGGATGCAGACCTTAATCAATGATCTTTTGGCTTATTCCCGAACTTCAATCCACGAACGCAAGTTTGAAATAACCAATTTTAAAACTGTAGTGGAACAGGTTATCGATGACTTGAAAGAAGAAATGGAGCTGAAAAATGCCAATATCGAAATTCAAGAAATGTGCGAAGGCAATATCATTCCGTTTCAATTTCGACAACTGTTATACAACACGTTCAGCAATGCTTTAAAATTTTCAAGAAATGGCGTAAATCCTATAATTACCATCAATTGCAAAATTGTTGACAAAGAAAGTAATTCAGGAAACACTGAAAAAATGTGCCATATACAGATTTCTGACAATGGAATCGGCTTTGACCAAATATATGGCGAAAAAATATTTGAACTCTTTAGAAGCCTTCATCCCAGAGAGGAATATAACGGCACAGGAATTGGTTTGGCGATTGTCAAAAAAATTGTTGAAAATCACGGAGGCACAATTACCGCAAGTGGCGAATTGCAAAAAGGCGCAACATTTGATATTTATATTCCGGCGGCTTAATTATTCTTCTCCTGACAAGAATTTGATGTCTTCCAGCAGTTTTTTTACTTCCTCTAAATTTGTTCCGTCATAAAAACCTCTGATGCGTTTCTTTTGGTCTACCAAAATAAAATTTTCGGTGTGAACCATATCATACAATTCGCTTGAATTGGTAGTTTTTACAGCTAAATACGATTTTCTGGCGATGTAATAAATGTCTTTTTTATCGCCTGTAACTAAATTCCATTTGCTGTCAATCACCCCTTTTTTTAAAGCATACGCTTTTAAGACTTCTGGCGTATCAACATCAGGCATGACAGAATGCGAAAGCAGCATCACTTTTGGATTATCCTTGATCTGGCTTTGCAACCAAGCCATATTTTCTCCCATTGGAACACAAATCGACGGACAGGTTGTAAAGAAAAAATCAGCTACATAAATTTTTCCTTCATAGTCTTTTTCTGTAATTGTCTTTCCGTTTTGATTGGTAAAAGAAAAATTATCAATAGTATGGTCGCGCTTTATAAATTGAACGGTAGTGTCCACCATTTCTGGATTTACATCAGCAGGATTATAAATTTTCAAAGTCTTTTTAGGCTTTAATGCATTATAAAAAAGCGTGAGAATTATAGCAGAAAGAACAATAAAAACGATAAAGAAAATTCTATATTTTTTAAAGAAGGCAATCATGGAAGAGTAATTTTTGCGAAATTACGAAGTAAACGCATTCGCAAATTGTTTTTTAACACTAAAATCAATCTATAAAATCATTAAGTTTTTAAATTTGTCATCAAACTAAATATTTCAATATGAATAAAATTTTGAATAGAAGAATGCTTTCAATGACAGCGCTTGTTTTAGCGTCACTTGGAGCTAATGCGCAAGAGTCGAAAAATCACGGAATCCAGCTACAATACATGGATAAAAGTGTAAAACCGAATGATGATTTTTTTAGTTTTGTAAATGGAACTTGGATTAAAAACACTGAAATTCCTTCTGACAGAACCACTTGGGGAAGCTTTAATGAACTTGTCAAAAACACAGATCGTGACGCTTTGGCAATCTTAGACAAATCATCAAAAGACAAAAATTTAAACCCAAAATCAGATCAGGCAAAGGCAGTAAACCTTTACAAAACAATTTTAGACACCGTTTCAAGAAACAAACAAGGAACTGCGCCGCTTAAACCTTACTTGGCAAAAATAAATGCCGTGAAAAACATAAAAGATCTTCAGTCATTGATGATTGAAATGGAATCTTTTGGCGGTATCGGCTTTTTTGGCGTTGGCGTTGGTTCAGATGAAAAAGACAGCAATAAAAATATCGTAAGCGTACATGCCGGCGCTTTGGGGCTTCCTGACAGAGATTATTATGTTTCTGATGATGCTGATTCTAAAGAAAAACGAGAGCAATATGAACTTCACGTTGCCAGAATGTTGCAATATATGGGTGAAACACCAGCGGATGCAAAGAAAAATGCTGCTAAAATTTTAGCATTGGAAACAGCTATGGCAAAACCAAGATTAGACAGAGTTGAAATGCGCGACAGCAGAAATTCTTATAATCCGATGACGGTTGCGGCACTTCAAAAATTATTGCCTTCAATCAATTGGGAAACTTATCTAAAAGGCGTTGGACTTCCAAAAATCGAGACAATCAATGTTACGCAACCAAAATACCTGACAGCTTTGGAAGGAATTTTCAAGCAAAACAAAATTGAAGACTTGAAAGAATACATGAGATGGACTTTCTTAAACCAATCGGCAGGATTGCTTTCTACTGAAATCGAAAAGGCAAATTGGGAATTTTATTCTAAAACTTTGAGTGGCGCTTTAGAACAACAGCCAAAAGACGAAGAAGCATTGCAGACTGTGAATGGTTTCCTTGGGGAAGCTCTAGGCCAATTATATGTTGCTGAAAAATTTCCGCCAGAAGCAAAAGAAAAGGCCGAGAAAATGATTAAAAATGTAATTCTTGCCTTTGAAAACAGAATCAACAACTTGCCTTGGATGACTAAAGCGACAAAAGTGAATGCTGTTGCAAAGTTGCATAAGATTAGAGTAAAAATTGGCTATCCAAATACATGGAAAGATTATAGCGCGGTAGCTGTTACAGGTCCTGAAAACGGCGGTTCTTATTTTGAGAACATGAAAAACCTTTTAAAATGGAATTACAATAAAGATATCGAAAAATTAAACAAGCCTGTTGACAAAGACGAATGGTTCATGTCGCCACAAACAGTGAATGCTTATTTTAATCCGGCTTATAATGAAATCGTATTTCCAGCTGCAATCTTACAGCCTCCATTCTATGATTACAAAGCAGACGAAGCTGTAAATTATGGCGGCATCGGAGCCGTAATCGGACACGAAATCTCTCACGGTTTCGATGATTCAGGAGCGAGATACAATGCTGACGGAAATTTAGTAGACTGGTGGTCAGAATCTGATTTGACACAGTTTACAGGAATGGGAGGCGCTTTAGCTGACCAATACAGCGCATTGCAACCGCTTCCAGGAATTTATGTTGACGGTAAATTCACATTAGGAGAAAACATCGGAGATTTAGGTGGCGTAAATGCCGCTTATGACGGATTAAAATTATATTTGAAACAAAATGGAAACCCAGGATTAATTGACGGCTACACTCCTGAACAGCGTTTCTTCATTTCTTGGGCAACCATCTGGAGAACAAAAATGAGAGACGAAGCCATCAAAAGCCGTGTAAAAACAGATCCACATTCTCCAGGAATGTACAGAGCTTATGTGCCATTGCAAAACATGGATTCGTTCTATGATGCTTTCGGAATCAAAAAAGGCGACGGAATGTATGTAGAACCAGACAAACGAGTTAAAATCTGGTAATAATTTATGGAAAATCCCAAGTGAGAGCTTGGGATTTTTTTGTGTATGGGGTTGTTGTAAATTTTATCCTGCAAAATTTATCTTACATAACTGCAGTTTTTACACTGCAGCTTTATTAATTATTAATAGAGGAACCTAATTTACCTTAGTAAGAGTCACATTTGTGGGAATAGTAAAATCCCTTGGTTCATCCGCTGCGAACCATTCTTTTTTGGCTGGCTCCACTTTCCAACTCGCCTGGGCAGGACTTCCGGGCAGGATGACCATGTCAACATAACCAAAAACGCCCATCTGGTAATTCACATTCAACGGGCCTGCCACATCATAAAGTCGACCATGAAGAATATTGGGAACTGTAGCATCTGCAAAAATTACGCATGGCCAAGGAGAACCTGTCACGCCAATGTTTTTTTCCGATGTATAGATAATTGTTTCGTTCGGCAACCCATAATTCTCTACTAATTTATAATGACCCCTAATTTCATCTATGTAATATACTGGGTTTCCTGTTGCAGAATAGGGCTCCTTTGTTACTTTCCATAGCCTGACCAAAAATGTCTGACTGCCATTTTGATATTTCCAAGTACCCAAAAATGGAAGAAAATTATTCTGAACGTCTTTGTAGTATTTTTGGGTGAAGTTTCCTTCCTTAAACTCTTCTGTTGGAAAATTGCTGATATCCACAGTCACCACATTTTGTGCCACTAGAGCTTGGGCTCCGATCATTGCTAAAATTAATAATATTTTTTTCATATTGGCTTAGATTTAAAACTGCAGTTTTCAGGCTGCAGTTTTTTTTTAATTATTGAAGAGGGAACTAGTTAATCTTGGTAAGAACCACATCTGTGAGAATGGTAAAATTCCTTGGTTCATCTGCTGCTAACCACTCTTTCTTGGCTGGCTCCACTTTCCAAGTAGCTCTAAGTGGACTTCCCGGCTGGACGACCATGTCAATATATCCAAAAATACCCATCTGGTAGTTTACATTTAATGGGCCTGCCACATCATAAATCTGGCCATGGAGTTTGTTGGGAACAGTAGCATTTGCAAAAATTACGCATGGCCAAGGAGAGCCTGTCACGCCAATGTTTTTTTCAGATGTATAGATAATTGTTTCATTAGGCAATCCATAATTTTCCACTAATTTGTAGTGTCCTCTTATTCTATCGCTGTAATACACAGGATCTCCAGTAGATGAATAAGGCTCTCTTGTCACTTTCCAGAGTCTGACCAAAAATGTCTGACTGCCATTTTGATACTTCCAAGTACCCAAAAATGGAAGAAAATTATTCTGAAGGTCTTTATAGTATTTTTGGGTAAAGCTTCCTTCCTTAAACTCTTCCGTGTAAAAATTATTAAGGTCAACAGTCACCACATTTTGTGCCACTAGAGCTTGGGCTCCGATCATAGCTAAAATTAATAATATTTTTTCATATTGGCTTAGATTTAAAACTGCAGTTTTTAGGCTGCAATTAGATTTGTTACTGAATTTAGTATTGTTGAAATAATTGATAAATCAATTCAGCTCAGTAGATTGTACTTTTTCAACGACTTCCCATTTTCCATCTGTCTTTTTCATTACTACTACGCCTGAAAACAAGACCGTCCATCCCGAAGCCTTAGAAAAATAAAAGAAGCCTAAATTTTCATCCAGAAATAAGGGTTTTGATAGAAAATAAAAATAACGGTAGCCCTTGGTTATTAAGTCAACTTTGTTATCTAAACTAATTTCGCTGTTGATAACTTTGATGTCAAAGTTCTTGAAATCTGATTTTTTCCAAGCTTCATTTACTGTATCGTTTTTGTACTTTTCGTATAAAAAGAGAAAGTCCGTATCTCTCAAGATCATAGAAGTAGGACCTGAACGCTTTCCATTTGATGTTGGTCCTCTTAATGTATTAATCGTATATTTTACGGACGCTTTATCCTCATATATAACAATTTTTGTAATGCCTTCTTTTTTTATCTCCTGTTCCATATAATCCATAAGAATTTTATTAGATGTACAAGAGGCTAGTGACAATAACGAAATGATAAATAGTTTTTTCATAATCGGCATATATTAAAACTGCAGTTTTTAGGCTGCAGTTAGATTTGTTACTGAATTAATTTAGTATTGGTGAAATAATTGATAATTCAATTCAGCTCAGTAGATTGTACTTTTTCAACGACTTCCCATTTCCCATCTGTCTTTTTCATAACTATCACGCCTGAAAACAAGACTGTCCATCCCGAAGCTTTGGAAAAATAAAAGAAGCTTAAATTCTTATTGTGAAATAAGGGTTTTGAAAGGGAATAGAAATAACGGTAATCCTTAGAAATCAAATCATTTTTACATTCCCAATAATCATAGGATTTACAAATCGCTATATCCAAGTTATTAAAATCTGATTTTTTCCAAGTTTCCGTTATTGTATCATTTTTGTATTTTTCATATAAAAAGAGAAAGTCAGTATCACTCAAGATCATAGAAGTTGGGCCTGGATGCATTCCATTTGATGTAGGTCCTCTTAATGTATTTATTGTTTTATTTACTGAAGTCTTATTTTCATGAATTACAATTCTTGCAATGTCTTCTTTTTTTACCTCCTGTTCCATATAATCCATAAGAATTTTATTAGATGTACAAGAGGCTAGTGACAATAGGGAAATGATAAATAGTTTTTTCATACTGTATTTTTTAGTTACACGGAGATGTCCTTGAACCTATAGGCGTAATGGTTTGGCCGCTTGAATTTAAAGCGCTTTGGTTTAATAGCTCAACTTTTTCAAATCTAAATTTCATTCGATCCTTATCTGCCTGCGGTAAATTATTATAAGGAATTGTTCCTTCTAAGCCATACCAAGCCACATCAGTATACACCTGGTCTACAACACCCAATGGGCCGTTTGGGACAGGGTAGCCCGTAACCATTTCTTGCAGGGCGGCGCCTATAATTTTCACATAGGAATAAGCAAGCTGGTTGTGCTGCGATATGCCGTCGGTAAAAGGGCTCGGGCTTGGATTTTTTATTGAAAAATAATAGTTCCACAATTCAGGAAATGTTGATAGCGGCGCACAATTTCCGGTCTGGTTGCAGTCATCTATCAAGCTTAAAAAGTAAGCGTGCACAATTTCATGCAAAATTGTTCCCGCTATGGCCAGATCTGTACTGCGCATAGTTTCGGCAGGTATCACCTTGATAATATAGTTGTAAGGGAGAATGCCCCCTTGAGCATTTCGCTTCCAATTAGTCCCAGCTATAGAATCTTCATTATCAGGTCGAGCAGACACGATATCTAAATTATAGGGAGTGTTTGCTCCTCCTAATTTAGATATTATTTTTGCAATATCATTTTGCGTTAGATTTTTCAGCCTATCCAAAACCGCCTTGCCGCAGTCATCTAATCCTTCGCCATTAATTCTTTCTTCAAATATTTCTGAATCTTCCTGCAATTTATCCTTTATTATCACCGGCGCAGTAATAATCGGCGGGTTCGGCGGATAGTAAGGATTTGGTCCACCGCTTCCGCCTGAACCGCTTCCACCTCCTGAAGATCCCGGGCCTGAACCGCCCGGCATGCTGCCATCATCCCCACCGCCAGTTTCACCACCGCCCGTGCATCCCACAAGCATCGGCGGGCCATCAAACGTATTAGTGCATCTTTCACCAGCCAAGTGCACTTCTCCACCCTGCCTGCAGAATGTGAATATAATATAATGGCAGACTATTGGCGCTGTCTTGCCAGAGTCAGAAGCATCAAAAACAATTGGCGTGCCTTCAACATCTGCCGTAAAATTGACAGAACCGTGTTCTGAAGGCACTATAAGTGAAGTAAGATTGTACTTTAAAATAAGCGCCCTTGTATCCTCGCCGTTATTATCTACCTGAATTACCAAGTTTTCAAAATAGGACGGGTCTGAAATATCGCGCTCGATGCGCAATGTGTAAGAAGTTATGCTGTCGGTTTCAATGACCTTTGCATCATCAGAAGCAATAGTAAAGCCATATTGATCTTCCATCGCTGATCGTGCTTGAAACGAAGATTTGTTTTTCTGCTGTCGCTTTGCTACTTTTCCATACGCCTCAGAAAATTCAGGACGCTTTAAAAGTTCTTCAAAAGAAATCTCTTTTACTAAATGCTCTTCGTGCTCTTGGGCATGTGCCGAAGGCGTTTCATCTTCATTACAGCCAATTGCCGCGAAGAAAGTTGCAAAAAGGCTGATCTTGAAAATCTGCCGAAGTTTTTGTTTCATAAATTATTTGTTTTAACGGTTAAAATACACTTTCATGGCTTAGATCAGAGTTACGGTGGCTTGACTCGCACTGCTGCCTTTTTTACAGAAAACAGATTGGGTCTTTCCATTTGCTGTCTGACAAATATATGTTAAAATGCAATACTTCGGTTACGGTTTTCCCGTAATTCATTCTTCTAAAATTGTCCCTTCTTTTATATAGAGTGATTTATTTACAGAAAGGTTGGGAAAAAGAAAATATTTAAATTCCCTCCGAATTCAAAATAAAAACACAACGCTTATATTTCTTACAATTCAAAAAACTCCCCCGCCATGCCAAAAGCAAGCATCGCCTACCTATATAGCATGGCGAGCCTACCATTATAGCATAGCATGCCTACCCATATAGCATGGCACGCCTACCAAAAAAGCATAGCGAGCCTACCTTTTTAATAAGCGAGCCTATCAAAACCAAAGGCGAGCCTACCCCAAAAGGTAGGCTCGCCATGCTATATAGGTAAGTCCACCTAGCTTTTATTTAGGCTGGCTTACCTTTTCTCTGTGTTCGTTATTTATTTTTCGGCTGTATCTTCTGATTTCCCTGACCTGTTGGCAAACGGGTGTTGTAAGCAATATAGCAAAAGCATACATCGCCACAATTCTATAAACAACTTCACCGCAGTATAAAGCAATAGCCAGAATAAAATTAAAAAGATAAGCAACAAAGGTGTGTCGCACTTCAACAAGACACTGGCTGACTCCAACAAAGCCCCGCCAAGACTTGAAAAACAAAAAAAAATCCGTCTCGACTCCCGAAACGGATTTTTTTATATCAAAAACTACTTAGCGTCTTGGCGTCTTAGCGAGAATAATCCTTTTCATAGTTCCCCAAAACTATGCCCCAAAACTCCAACAACCTTCCCACTGTCAATAATCTTCCCAACAGAAGTTTTACTTTCATCAAAGCCAACTAAAGGCAATCCCAAAGACAAAGCTTTGCCATTATAATATTCTTTCCTGCTCGGATGCTGTGGATTTACGCCATTAAAAACCTCATCCCAAGCCTTCTTTTCAATAATTTTTTCGATAATTCCAATGCAGTCGTCCAATCCAATCAAGTTAATCGGCGCATCGGGATTTGCAATTCCTGTCTTGCCAGATAAATAATAAATCGGATGGCGTTCTGCTCCATATAAACCTCCAAAACGAAGGCTTGTAGTTTTAAAATTCTTACTTTCAAACAAAATTTCTTCTGCTCTCAGCATTTGCCTTGCGCTTTCAGTAACTGGATTTTCTGGTGTGCTTTCAGTAATAATTCTAAAACTTTCATCATCGTCATAAACTGAAGTTGCACTTACAAATAAAACTTTCTCCACCGAAGATTTCTCAATTTCCAGAATCAGATTTTTAATTTTATCAGTAAAATCTTCCTTCAAACCAGTACCAATTTTCGGCGGAATATCAATAATCAAAATTTCAGAATCCTCTAAAAATCCAGAAATATTTCCTTCAATGTCAACATTAGAAACTGAAATCAAATAAGGATTTAATCCAAAACTTTCTAATTTCTCTATTTTTTCAGGAGAAGTTGTTGAGGTTTTCAGCTCATAGTTTTTTGCCAATAAAGATTTCGCCAATGGCAACCCTAACCAGCCGCAACCGAGTAAACTAATTTTGGACATTGACATCTTGATTTATAGGTTGAATGCTATCTAAAATCGCTTCGGGAATTATTTCTTCCTTGAAATTAGATTTGATTTTCTGTTTTAAAACCACAGCGTCATTTAAGACAAAAGGTGTCGGCATCATCCAATTTTCACGTTTTGCAACGGTAAATAGTTTGTTCGACAATAAATCAAACGAAGATTCCATCAATTCCATATCTAAAACAGCTTTTGAATCCACGCTGAATTGCAGTTCTAAAGGCTCATTATCAGTCACATAATAACTCAATAATTTGCGTCCGTTTCGCTTGAAAGCTGAACCTTCTTGATTGATATGTTTCACGCCGTTGGTTCTTAAATTATGGAAAGTAAGATTTTCATGGGCAAAAATATCATAGCGGTTTACCTTTCGATTCGGAGTGATTTTTATGGTAAGATAACGCTGGTTTCCGGACACAAAATCTTTTACAAATTGAATTGTCGGGCCAGCCAAATCTTTTGCAGGCGCATTTGTCGCATGCGTAAATTTAGAGTTGTATTTGCTGAATAAACTATAAGCGTCCAATTGCTCAGCATTTCCTGGATTTTCGCCTAAATAAGCTTTCGTCCAAGTGTCAAGATTTTTGTCGTAAGTTACCCAAAGCGCTTTGTTTGTGTCATTGTCATAAACATACAAAAGGCTGTTTTGCTTTGCTTTTCCTTCTTCGTAATTGGAATCAATATGCGCCTTGATTAAAAATCCCAAAGCAATAAAAAGCATCAATAGCGCCCAATTTCCTTTCTTTGGATAATAGCCAAAAATCGGCAACAATAAAGTGAATAGCAAAACAGTCAAAGCAGCGCTTCCTACTAAAATTTTCAATCCTAAACCAATCGGGAACATGGTGATAAATGGAGCCAAAATTATAAATGAGGGAATGCTTAAAACCAAATTTAAGATCCAATTATTTTTTTGCGTAATGACAAAACCGCCAAGCATAAGGATACTGCAAAACACCGGAATGATGAAAAATCCAGCGCCAGGAAGAAAAAATGCCAAGCCCAAATTAATCAGAATCCAAAGGAAAATCGGCGCCACGGCAAAACTCATCGCTTGATTTTCAAAGTAAAATTTCTTGTAAAAAGCAAAGCTGATCGCCAAGCTTAAAAATACGAAGAAACCGATATAAGAATGCCCGTTGTAAGTAAATCCGTGGAGAATGTCCTTGTACTGCGGATAAAATTCATTGATAGCCTTCCATCCTAAAAAAGCCACAGCAAGTGAAACCAAAAGCGAGGCAAAAAGCGGTGAAAATCCTCTCAAGATTTCTCTCGGAGACAAAGCTCGTTTTCCAATTCCAATAAATACGAAGAAAATGAAGAACAAACTTGCAACAATTATAAAAATAAAATTCCAAGAAAACGGATAGCTGACAAAGGCAAAAGGCGTATTGAAATAAACGTAATCTTCAGTAGAATTTAGCGAACTCAAATCGGCATTCGCAAAATAATTCAACAGCGGAACCAAATAAGTTCCTTGGTGCGCCAAAGTCGTCGGACTCAAATTTTGCAAGTCGTCTTGCTGCGTATGATAATTAAAATGGTCGTCAATAAAAGCAAAATTGAAACCCTGAATTTTTGCTTCTTCCCTGAAAACTGTCAAATCGGTATCATTCGGAAGCATCTTATAAATGCTGTACATCAAAGAATTTGAAACTGGATAACCCGGATTTGCTTTGGTAAATTCTTCCACCATTTTCGCATTTCCCTGGTTGGTTTCCATCAGCATATACGATGGTCCGGCGCTTCCTCTTGCTTCAAAATTCAATACCAAACCAACTTCTTTTGCCCACGGATGTTCGGTTACAAACAAAGCGGCTCCGTTTAAACCAAGTTCTTCTCCGTCAGAAAATAAAATTATAATGTCGTTTTTATTAGGAGATTTTGAAGCTAAAAATGCGCGAACTGTTTCTAAAATCGTTGCAATTCCAGAAGCATCGTCACTTGCGCCAAGCGAAGAAGAATGCGGCGCGCTGTCATAATGCGATAAAAGCAACAACGCTTTTCCGTTTCCAGAACCTTTGATTCGTGCTAAAATATTTTTTGATTTCGACAGATTTCCCCATTCTGTCAATGAATACCCTTCTTGTGTTGTAGTTTCAAGTCCGAGATTTTGCAGTTCTTTTTCGAGATTTGAAGCAACGGTCTTATGATTTTCTGAACCGATATAATGCGGTTCTTTTGACATAGCTTCCACTTGTGCCAACGCTCTCTTGGTTGAAAATTCCTTTAACGGAACCTCATCTTCTGAAATTGATTGTGGCATCAGGGCGTAAAAAACACCGTAAATAATACCTGCGACAAGCAACGCAGACAGAAGAAATTTATAATTTTTTTTCATTACACCTGAGGAGTTTTGGCGTTAAATATCTTTCTTGACTATCATAAAAATATCATTTTCTAAAGCCAAATATCCTTGGTCGTATAAAAAATAATACGTATTTCCTGTTTTTGTATGGAGAATATTCGTAAAAAATTCAAAGTCAAAACCCTTTGCCAGAAGCTTAGATCGTGACGTTTTTGTTTTTCCTTCTATGTTTATATCGCTTAAGATTCTGTAATTTTTGCGCAACTTATTGTTGATATTACGCATATAATTATTTGAATCTTTATTTATTTTATTGTTGTAAGCATTTCGGCAACCGTCAGAACAGAACTTTTTGTCCTCACGTCCGTTGATTTTTTCCTCGCATTCTAAGCATGATTTTGGCATCTAATTTTATTTGGGTTGTGATCAGCGATTATCCTAAAAAGAAATAAATCTTTATGTAATTTAACTTAAAATAGACAACAAAACCTTACAATTTCTTTTCCTACACAAACATATATAATTTTTTCTACTTCAGCTTTTTAATTTTATATAAATCGTCTCTTCTATCCTTCAAAATTCTCACGCTTCCCATTTCGTGAAGTTTTTTTAACATATCTAAATCAACATCGGCAATCAAAGTCATTTCAGTATTTGGCGTAGCTTCTGCCTTGATTCCATTACTAGGAAACGCAAAATCTGACGGCGTGAAAACTGCAGCTTGCGCATATTGGATATCCATATTATTCACTTTCGGGAGATTTCCTACGCAACCCGCAATTGCCACATAACATTCGTTTTCAATCGCACGAGCCTGAGCGCAAAGCTTTACGCGCGTATAAGCATTTTGAGTATCCGTCAAAAATGGCACAAATAAAATTTCCATTCCTTCATCGGCCATCAATCTCGCCATTTCTGGAAATTCAACGTCATAACAGATCATAATTCCGATTTTCCCGCAGTCAGTGTCAAAAGTCCTGATTTCTGAACCGCCTTTCATCCCCCAATATTGGACTTCGTTTGGCGTGATGTGGATCTTGGTATACATTTCTGAAGTTCCGTCGCGCTTGCACAAAAAACCTACATTATATAAGTTTCCATCTTCGGTAAAAGGCATGCTTCCCGTGATAATATTTATATTGTAAGCAATGGCAAATTCTTGAAATTTCTTACGAATTGGTTCAGTAAAATGCGAAATTTCTCGAATCGCATCAGCTTCCGTCAAATGATTATAATCGGCCATTAACGGCGCAATAAACAACTCTGGAAAAAGAACAAAGTCACTATTATAACCAGAAACTACATCTATAAAAAACTCAGATTGCTCAAAAAGCGCTTCCAAATTTGCCAACGGACGCATTTGCCATTGCACTAATCCTAAACGGATTACACTTTTTCTGGCATTGATTAGTTTCGGACTTTTTTCGTAGTAAATGTTGTTCCATTCTAATAAAACGGCGTATTCTTGAGAACTAACATCTCCTTCCAAATAATTTTTCATGATCTTCAAAACATGGAAATCATTACTCAACTGAAAAGACAAAACCGGATCATAATATTCTTTCAAGCGTACTTTGTCAATATATTCTTTTGGCGTAACATCATCTGAATATTCAGAATATTTCGGAATTCTTCCAGCAAAAATTATGGATTTCAAGTTTAAAGTTTCACATAATTCCTTTCTTGCATCGTATAATCTTCGTCCCAAACGCAAACCGCGGTATTCCGGACTTATAAATACATCGATTCCATACAAAACTTCACCGTCGGGATCATGTGTTGAGAAAGTATAATTTCCGGTAATTTTTTCATAAGTGTGATTTGAACTCGCTTTTTTATAATTGACCAAAATCGAAAGTGCCGATCCAACCACTTTGTCATCCACCAAAATCACGATTTGCCCATCAGGAAAAATATCCAGCAGATTTTTTATTTCGTCCTCTCTCCAATAAGGCTCATCAAGTTCTCCATATGAATGAAGCATCGATGTTTTCAGCTGTTTGTAATCTTCAATTTGTAAATTTCGTAGCTCTACTTTATTAATTTCCGTCTGCATAAAATGTGCTTTTCCCCGAAAGTTACGCAATATATTTTCCGTTTGCAAACGCTTACAAGCATTTACAACCGAAAGTAAATGGTTGATAACCGACTAATTTTTTGCAGTCGCCACATCTTTGCAATGTCGAAATTCAATAACAATTTTAAAATTCAATTTCAACAACAACGAAAAGTATTAATTTAAATTTAGAAGCCATGAACGCATTAAGAAACAAAGTACAATTAATTGGAAACGCAGGAAAAGATCCAGAAGTGAAAACCTTTGAAGGAGGACGAAAATTAGCGACAATTTCCATCGCCACAAGTGAAAGCTACACCAATGACAAAGGTGAAAAAATTACCGAAACACAGTGGCATAATCTTGTCGCTTGGGGAAAAACAGCCGACATCATTGAGAAATATGTCGTAAAAGGGAACCAATTTGCCGTGGAAGGAAAATTGACGCACAGAAGTTATGACGATAAAAACGGCGAAAAAAGATACGTCACCGAAGTGGTTGTGAGCGACGTTTTATTGCTAGGAAGCAAATAATAATGAAAGTCCGAATTTTTGCCATAAGATTGGTTTCTGAGAAATTTATTTCAGACCAAAAGTCACTTAATGATTTTTTGGAAAGTATTGAATTTGTAAAATCAGACACGCATTTTGCGGAAGACGAAACTAATTATTGGTCGGTTTTGATTCATTATGAAGAGAAGAAATCAGAAAATAAGCCCGAAAGAAAAGTTGGCGATATTCAAGAACAAGATTTAGAGCCTGAACAATTAGGGATTTACCAAGAATTGAAAACCTGGCGGGCTAAAAAGGCACAAGATTGGAATATTGCGAGTTTTATGATTTGCCATAATTCGGAGTTGCTGAATTGCGTGGTAACCAAGCCAAAAACAATTTCTGATTTGAAGAAAATCAAAGGCTTCGGAGATTTAAAAATTGAAAATCATGGAGAAGAAATACTTACAATTATAAACGCCAATAGAAATTAAATGTTGTCAAAAATCCATTCGTTTCGGCGGATGGATTTACCCAAAAATATCTTTGGCAACACGATAAGTATTAGCATGCGCTTCAATAATAATTTTTATTTCAGGCGAATAACCGCCACCCATGCTGCATTGTACAGGAATTTCAAATTTCCTGCAATTCGAAAAAACAATCTCGTCACGTTTTTTGCAAGCGTCGATCGAACAGCCTAATTTTCCGAGTTTATCAGAATCTAAAATGTCCACGCCACTTAAATAAAAAATGAAATCAGGTTTTTCTTGCTCGATTAATTTTGGAACAAATTCGCTTACAATCTTCAGATATTCATCATCAGAAGCATTATCCGGAAGCGCAATATCCAAATCAGAAATTTCCTTTTTAAATGGATAATTTGATTTTCCGTGGACAGAAAAAGTAAAAACATGTGGATTATTCTGGAAAATTTCAGCAGTTCCGTTGCCTTGATGAACGTCTAAGTCTATGATTAAAATTTTAGAAGCAAGTTTTTCATCTAGCAAATATTGAGCGCCAATTGCTTGGTCATTCAATAAGCAAAAAGCTTCGCCGTGGTCAGAATAAGCGTGATGCGTTCCGCCAGCAATGTTGAAAGCGATTCCGGTTTGAAGTGCTTTTTCAGTTCCTAAAATTGTTCCGTTTGCAATTCGCAATTCCCTTTCAACCAATTCCGAAGAAAGCGGAAAACCAATTTTTCTAGCTTTTCTTGGATCTAAAGTAAGATTCAATAAATCATCCACATATTCCTTTGTATGAATGGCTAAAACATATTTTAAATCAGGAAGATCTGGGGAGAAAAAATCACTTTCAGAAACAATTCCTTCGTATAACAATTGCTGTGGCAAAAGTTCATATTTCAGCATCGGAAAACGATGGCCTTCCGGCAAAGGATGTTTGTAAATGGGATGAAAAGCGACTGGAAGCATTCTGTTTTAGTTTAAATCAGAAACATCTTCAAATTTTCGCATCACATATTCCTTCTTTTTTGAATCGTAATAACTCAAAATATAAAAATCTTTATAAGGAAAAACAGATTGCAATGTCACTTCGTTTTCGCTTAAAAATTGCGCAATAAAATCAACTGCAAGTCCTTGCTGTGGTATATTTTGATGTTCAAATTTATCATCAAACAAAGCTTCAAAATAAGTAGATTGTAAATTCTCCTCGTCAAAAAAACTGCTTACGTCACCGCCTGCTCCTGTCGCCACAATGGCAACTCCAGCTGAAATTCCGACAAGAATCCCCCCTGTTGAACTGACATTTCTAATTCCGCCCACGGTCAGCATTAAATTATTTGGCGTTTTATAAACTGAAATTCCTACTTCTGAATTAGAAAGTCTTTCTAGAAATTTCTTGGTGTTTTTCATAACTCGTCCGGTTTGGCCTCCCGTCTGGCTAAAAAGGGAGGAATTTCTGAAAGAAATCGTGTCTTGCAAATCAGCATAATATTTTTTAATTATTTCACCAGATTTCAAATCTACCGCTGAAATTGCTAGCTCTTCAGCATTCGTCTTAAATTGGTATAATTTATTTTGATAAAAATAAGAGTTCGATTTTCCGATCTGTTTAACCAAAACTTGCTGTGGAATAATTTGTTGTGAGATTGAGAATGATGTAAGGTCAATTTCAAAGATTTGCGTCTGTGTATTCGAGTCAAAAGTCAGAATCATTTTGTTTTCGTTGACATACATTTTTGATTTACCAACACTTTCAAATAATGGATTTAAAACTTTTGTCTCAATCATCGAAAGTCCTTCCTCAGCGATTAATTCATTGAAAGTTTTTGTTTTTCCTTGTGAATTCGTAAGATTATAAGAAGAAAAATCTAAAGTCTTTTCTTCCATTTTGCCTTTATTTAAGATATAAAATTTAAGCTTGTTTTCTTTCTTAGGCAAAGTCAAGATATAAAAGGAATTATTTTCATTGAAAGTATTCAAGATGGTTTCCTCTTTAAATTCAAATTGAAAATTATTAATAGAATTTATTCTGTTTTCAAAATCAAAATAAACAGATTGCATCTTTTTTAAATCTTCAGAAGCCCAATATAAATAAGGATTTCCGGTCTCTTCAAAACTATAACCAACCATATATTCATAGTTTTTATCTGGTCGGTTTATCGAAAGGCTATCTGAAAAAAACAACGCTTGATTGTATTTTAAAACTTTCACTCTTTCCTTGTCAGTAGCAAAAGCAAAAATTTGATTTTTAGGATTTACAGCGTTTAAAATCTGGTGGTTATTTCTTGAGTTTCGCAATTTCAGCGGATGTGAAGAAATCAAAGTCTGGCCAAAAATAGCCATGGAAAAGTGAAGAACAAAAACTGTCAATAGTAATTTTTTCATAGCCTACATTTTTTATTTTCTTGCTCAAAAACAATACCGCAACTTTAAGAATCCATAAACTCTTGAAATTTAGTAAAAAATTCACCAACATGAAAACCATCCATCAATCCGTGATGAACATGAACCGAAACCGCCATTGAACGTTTTCCATCTTCGGCAATTGTCATTTTTCCAATAGAAATCTTCGGACAGCTATCTGGAAAAGTAAAACTTCTGGCATGTGAAAGTGAAGTGAAATCAACCCAAGGAACTGCCGAAAAATGAATAAGATTATCCACTTCAAAACTTCTGGTAAAAAGTCCGGGGGTATTTCTGACTCTTTCAATTTCTTCCAAAGCACTTTTTTGAAATGTATCAAAATCTGCAAAAAACGGAATTAGGGAAAATCCAAAAGTATTATCTTCCCTCGTCAGCGTTGCCGAAGCGTCAATTCTTTCAAAAATATAAATTTCGCCATTGTCAATTCTATAACGGAAATTCTCCACAGCATTTACAGCCGAAAGCGTTTTATGAAGGTAGTATAAAAAAAATGAAACTCCGTTTTTCTTTGAAGTTTCATAGGCTTTTGTGCAGTCGATATTGGCTACAATTCCAAAGAAAGGCTCTTCGAATTTACTAAAAAACTCAAAGTGTTCTTTTCGTGGCCAAGTGTTTAAGTCTAATTTTGTTTTCATTTTATTGTTTGCCACAGATTACAGGGTTCAAAAGATTTTTAAAAATTTCTTTTAATCCTGTAATATTTGGCTTTTAAATTTTCATAGCAAAAAAGGCAAGATTTCAGTGATTTTTTCTACAGCTCTAAAGTTGTTATGCTTTACTTCGTGGTCAATTTTTTCATGCGCCCAAGTCGTGTGAAACGGAATATGAACCGCATGACCGCCAATTCCCAAAACCGGCAAAACATCTGATTTTAAAGAATTTCCAATCATAAAAAATTCTTCTGGCTGGATTTCCAAACGGCCAATTAAATCGTGATAATCTTTTTCCTGTTTGTCCGACATTACTTCAATATGGTGGAAATAATGACCCAAACCAGAATTGTGCAGCTTTCTTCTTTGGTCCAATAGATCGCCTTTTGTAGCCACGACCAATTTATATTTTCCGTGTAAAGCCTGCAACGTTTCTTCGACTCCGTCTAATAATTCGATTGGTCTTTGCAGTAATTCTTTTCCGTATTCCAAGATTTTATCGACAACCTGAATGCTGATGGTCTTGTTCGAAATTTTCATCGCCGCTTCAATCATCGAAAGAATATAGCCTTTGATTCCGTAACCATAAAGAGGCAAATTATCAATCTCCACTTTAAAAAGTTCCTGGGAAATCCCCTGTTTTGAAAGATAATCATTCATCAGTCCACAGAATTTTTCTTCCGTTTCCTGAAAATAAGGCTCGTTCACAAATAAGGTGTCGTCGGCGTCGAAAGCGATTACTTTTATGTTCATACGTTTATTTTTAAACACAGATTTCACAGATTTTCACAAATTTTTGAGTAAAATCTGTGCTAATCTGTGAAATCTGTGTTCTATTTTTTTAATTTATCATCTCTCCATTCCCAACCTCAGCATCAGGATTCACGAAAACCAATTTCCCTTCCGCATTTGTAGTCATCAAAATCATTCCTTGACTTTCCACACCACGCAAAGCTCTTGGAGCCAAATTCACTAAAACGGTCACTTTTCTACCCACAATTTCTTCTGGAGTAAAGCTTTCAGCAATTCCAGAAACGATGGTTCTTACGTCAATTCCGGTATCTACTTTCAAGACTAAAAGCTTATTTGCTTTAGGCATTTTCTCTGCTTCCAAGATCGTTCCAACACGCAAATCCATTTTTGCGAAATCTTCATATTGAATCAAATCTTTTTGAGGTTCTACTTTTTTACTTTCTGCTTTGTTGGCTGTTTTTGTAGCTTCCAATTTGTCTATTTGTTTTTGAATTTCTTCGTCTTCTATTTTAGCGAAAAGCAATTCTGCCTCGCCAATTTTATGTCCGCCCGGAATTAAATCGGAGTTTTCAGAAATGTCGTTCCAACTTAAACCTGAATTATTTTTAGCTTCCGCCAAAACTGCAGTTTCATCCATAATTCCAAAAGTTGAAATTGAAGAAGGAGTTGCATTCAAGATTCTTTTTAATTTTTCAGAAGTAAAAGGCAAAAAAGGTTCCGCCAAAACGCTCAAAGCACCCGCAATCTGCAAAGCAACATACATTTGTGTTTTCACCCTTTCCGGATTGTCTTTTATCACTTTCCAAGGCTCTTCATCTGCCAAATATTTATTTCCTAAACGTGCCACATTCATCAATTCGCCCAAAGCTTCTCTAAATCGGTAACGCTCAACAGAACTTGCAATTACTGCAGGATACGCTTTCAATTCAGCCAAAGTCGCTTCGTCTACTTCAGAAAATTCGTTTGGAGTCGGAACAATTCCGTCATAATATTTGTTCGTCAAAACCACAACTCTATTGATGAAATTACCAAAAATGGCGACTAATTCATTATTATTTCTCGCCTGAAAATCCTTCCAAGTAAAATCATTATCCTTAGTTTCCGGAGCATTTGAAGTCAAAGCATAACGCAAAACATCTTGCTTATCTGGAAAATCTTCCAAATATTCGTGCAACCAAACCGCCCAGTTTTTAGAAGTAGAAAGTTTGTTTCCTTCCAAATTCAAGAACTCGTTTGCAGGAACATTGTCCGGTAAAATATAACTTCCTTCCGCTTTCAACATTGCTGGAAAAATGATGCAATGGAACACAATATTGTCTTTCCCAATGAAATGAACCAACTTCGTATCTTGAGATTTCCAATATGGTTCCCAATCTTTTCCTTCTCTCAAAGCCCATTCTTTCGTCGAAGAAATGTAGCCAATCGGTGCGTCAAACCACACATATAATTTCTTTCCTTCCGCACCTTCAACCGGAACGTCAATTCCCCAATCCAAATCTCGGGTTACGGCACGAGGCTCTAAACCGCCGTCAATCCACGATTTTACCTGACCGTAAACATTCGGTTTCCAATCATTTTTATGTCCGACTAAAATCCATTCTCTCAAGAAATCCTCATATCGATCCAAAGGCAAAAACCAATGCTTTGTTGCTTTTAAAATCGGAGTTTCTCCAGTAATCGTCGATTTTGGATTAATCAAATCAGTCGCATTCAAAGTTGATCCGCAATTTTCGCATTGATCTCCGTAAGCACCATCATTACCACATCTTGGGCAAGTTCCAACCACAAAACGATCCGCTAAAAACTGATTCGCTTTCGCATCGTACAATTGCTCCGTTACTTCCTCAATAAAATCGCCGTTGTCATATAATTTTCTGAAAAATTCAGAAGCTGTATCGTGGTGAATTTTCGCTGAAGTTCTAGAATAATTATCAAAAGAAATTCCGAAATCCTGAAATGATTTTCTAATGATTCCGTCATATTTATCAATCACTTCCTGTGGCGTAATTCCTTCTTTTTTCGCCTTCATCGAAATCGCCACACCGTGTTCGTCACTACCGCAAATGAACGCCACATCGCGATTCTGCAAACGCAAAAATCGAGCATAAATATCAGAAGGAACATAAACTCCCGCCAAATGCCCAATGTGAATCGGGCCGTTAGTATAAGGCAAAGCCGCCGTAATCGTATATCTTTTCGGATTCTGTATCATCTTTTTCTTTAAATAAGTATGCAAAATTAATCTATTACCGCTGAAATACCTAAAATATATTCTTTGTCATTTGAAGCGAATCGTCCTTCTTTTTCAGGAATTGCAATTCCCGCTGTTCAGCACTATCTTTTATTTTTTAAAGAAAAAAACAAAAGGATAGTCGCTGACATCGGGGCTAGTTGAGAAAGGTTTTCGCTTTTTTGGAAGCCTTCCGACAAATGCGTGAAAACTGCTGCCAAAAAAAGAGATCCACAGATTTTTAAAATTTTTTAAATCTGTGACAAAAAAGTGGCTAACAGCGCATCAAGGAATTAACACAGAAATTAAAACTTTATCTTTGCATTTCAAGCATTTAAAATTATGGCAAAAGGACCCGAAAAAAACACAAAAAATAAGGCTTTGCACACCAAATTATTAAACCGAAAAAAGGCAAAACTCCAAGAAGAGAAAAGAGAAAAAGCCTTGCGGATGAAAGCTTTGGTGGCCAAAATGAACGAAATGAATCAGCAAAAGAATAATGATGAATCTGACGCTAAATAAAATTAGCGTATTTAATCTTCCTAAAATAGAACCATTGTAAATTGGGCTTTCACGAGTAAAAACAGCGCAAAAGCTTCATTTCCTTCAAATATATTTTGCAATCTTTGAACTTCAAAAAAGAGATTCATGAGTAAGACAAAATTAACCGTTACAAAAAACGGATTTATAAAAATTGACGGCGATTTCGAAATCGTTGATCCAGAAGGGAAAGTATATGATTTGCAAGGCAGAACTGCGCTGGGACTTTGCCGTTGCGGCTTGTCAGCAAACAAACCCTTTTGCGATGGCGCACATAGAAATGGTTTCGAACACGATGCCACTGCGTTTGATTTGCCACCGATGAAAGCTAAATAAGAAGTTTACATTTATACAGAAAGCTACATTTTAATAATGTGGCTTTTTTTGTTTCAAGTAAATCCAAAAAATATTTTGTTGCTCAACTATTTAATTGAAATTTGCACCTACTTTAAAATTTAAAAATATGGAATTCGGGAAAATAATAGTTTCAGAAACAGCAATGAACAGCGAGAATCCGCACGATGTGATTCTGTCAAATATTTCGATAATCAATTTAATGCGCGAAGAAAAAGTCAACGACGATTTGATTCACGAAGATGCTTTGATGAGCTATTATTTAGATTATTATTGGACACAGCTTTCCGAAGGAAATTTTGCGCAGTTCGTTCACAAATCAGGTTGGGACAAAGAACTGAACGAACTTATCGAAGAAGGTTTGGCGTTGATTGGAGCTGAAAAACATTTGGAATTGTTCCAACAGCAATCCAAAAAAATAAAATTAATGAGCAGCGTGAAACTCAATAAATTTCTGAAAGGAAAATTAGAGGGCGTAAACCCAGTTAGAGATTCCTTAAACAACGACACTTTTTTTGAATTGGAAGAAAACCTCATCACTTTAAATGCCGACTTCTTAAAATCACACCCAGATTTTGAAGTACTTTCTGTAGACGACATTTTTGCAACTTTAGAAGAATTCGTTGGGCATGAAATAAAGAGAGTTTAATCTTATTTGTCATACTTTTTTTTTGCAACCAAATTTTTTTGAAAGTACTATAACTATCCTAAAATCTAGTTTTTTTGTCAATTTACTCTTATTATGAGAGATTTTACTCTTATTATGAGAGTTACTGCTCTTACTATGAGAGCCATGTATCTTACTATGAGAGGCCGAGCTATTACTATGAGAATCAGGACTATTACTATGAGAGAGCTATATATTATTATGAGAGTTCAAGCTTTTATTATGAGATTCCGAACTCTTATTATGAGAGTAGGAAGCGTTAAGATGAATATTTAAAATCCAGTTTGCTCAGTGTAATCCGCCAAAATCCGCATCCGAGAAACTTTCCTGCATAAAATTTCTACAAAATTCCCACATAATATTTGTCATTTTCAAATAACTAAAGTTTTGCCTATTTTTGCACCCGATTCTAAAAACAGAATCACAATTCTCACTTAAAACGTTTATAGCATGCAACTGTACAACACCTTAAGCGCAGAAGAAAGAGCCGAGCTGATTGACCAAGCCGGGAAACAAAGACTGACTTTGTCTTTCTATGCGTATGCCAAAATTGAAGATCCTAAAAAATTTCGCGACGATTTATTTATAGTTTGGAATGAACTTGATGCCTTGGGACGAACTTATGTCGCCCAAGAAGGAATCAACGCCCAAATGTCTGTTCCTGCAGAAAATTTTGAAGCTTTCCGTGAAACTTTGGAAGCTTATGATTTCATGAAAGGCATCCGATTGAATGTGGCCGTGGAACATGACGACCATTCTTTTTTGAAATTGACAGTAAAAGTCCGAGATAAAATTGTTGCCGACGGATTGAACGACGAAACCTTTGACGTGACCAATATCGGCGTTCACTTGAAAGCAAAGGAATTCAACGAAATTTTAGAAGATCCAAATACGATTGTAGTCGATTTCAGAAACCATTACGAAAGTGAAATCGGCCATTTTAAAGGAGCAATTACGCCAGATGTAGAAACTTTCCGTGAATCGCTGCCAATTATCAACGAGCAGTTGAAAGATTTTAAGGAAGACAAAAACTTGGTAATGTATTGCACCGGAGGAATTCGCTGCGAGAAAGCTTCGGCTTATTTCAAGCACCAAGGATTTAAAAATGTCTTCCAATTAGAAGGTGGGATTATCAATTATGCCAAGCAAATCAAGGAAGAAAACATCGAAAGCAAATTTTTGGGAAAAAATTTCGTGTTCGACCACCGATTGGGCGAAAGAATCACTGATGATATTTTATCGCAATGCCACCAATGCGGGAAACCGTGCGACAATCATACGAATTGTGAAAATGAAGGCTGTCATTTATTGTTTATCCAATGTGACGAATGCAAAGCAGCAATGGAAAACTGCTGTTCGACTGAATGCCAGGAAATCATCCACATGTCATTGGCAGACCAAGTAAAAATGCGCCGTGGCATTAAAAATGGCAACATGATTTTCAGAAAAGGAAAGTCGGAAAACTTGAAATTCAAACATTCGGGAGCTTTGTCAGACGTAGCTCTAGCCAAAGCAGACCTCAGCGAAAGCGAAATTGCAAAGCCAAAAGACATCCGCCAAAAAATAAAAACCAAAAAGACTTTGATCGGAAAAGCAGAACATTATTTTCCAAAATCAGAAGTCGGGCAATTCTTGATTGAAAAAGATACGCTTAAAATCGGCGACAACATCTTGATTTCCGGACCAACAACTGGAAACCAGACGCTGCAAATCACAGCAATGTATGTCAACGGAAAGCAAAGCGATGAGGCAAAAGAAGGCGATAAAGTGACCTTCAGTCTGCCATTCAGAATTCGCCTTTCTGACAAATTATACAAGATTTTAGAATAGAATATTTCTTCCATTTTTACGTTAAACCTATTTCATGTGAGTGAGATAGGTTTTTTGTTTATCTTAGATACTTTGCAACTTTGAGCCTTTGCAACTTAAATTTAAAAAACACTATCTTTACGCTCAAAACATTTTACGAATTTTAAGTTGCGTAAATCGCGACATCTATATAAAATTATGGCCTGTACAAGTTGTTCAACGTCTGATGGTGGTGCACCAAAAGGCTGTCAAAATAAAGGGACTTGTGGCACCGATAGCTGCAATAAATTAACGGTCTTCGACTGGCTCTCAAACATGAGCCTTCCCAACGGAGAAGCGCCTTTTGACTGTGTAGAAATACGCTTTAAAAACGGAAGAAAAGAATTTTACAGAAATACAGAAAAACTGACTTTGAGCATTGGAGATATTGTGGCAACAGAAGCATCTCCAGGCCACGACATTGGAATCATCACTTTGACCGGAGAATTGGTCAAGATTCAGATGAAGAAAAAAGGCGTGAACCACAAAAGCGCAGAAATAGCAAAAATCTACAGAAAAGCCTCTCAAAAAGATATCGATATTTGGTCGGAAGCTCGTGCAAAAGAAGAGCCGATGAAGGTTCGCGCTCGCGAATTGGCAATTGCCCAAAAACTAGAAATGAAAATTTCTGACATTGAATTTCAAGGCGACGGATCAAAGGCGACTTTTTATTATACCGCCAATGATCGTGTCGATTTTCGTATGCTGATTAAGGATTTTGCTAAAGAATTCAGCACTAGAATTGAGATGAAACAAGTAGGTTTTCGTCAAGAAGCGGCTCGTTTGGGCGGTATCGGTTCTTGCGGAAGAGAACTTTGCTGTTCGACTTGGCTTACCGATTTCAGAAGTGTAAATACTTCTGCGGCAAGATATCAGCAACTGTCATTGAATCCGCAGAAATTGGCGGGACAATGCGGGAAATTGAAATGCTGCTTGAACTATGAATTAGACACTTACATGGATGCTTTGAAAAGTTTTCCTGATTTTGACACCAAATTGCATACCGATGCCGGCGATGCGATCTGCCAAAAACAAGATATTTTTAAGGGACTAATGTGGTTTGCTTATACGAATAATTTTGCCAACTGGCATGTTTTGAAAATAGAGCAGGTCAACGAAATTATCGCTGAAAACAAGCAAAAAAGAAAAGTGGCTTCGCTTGAAGATTATGCTTTGGAAGAAGTAAAAGAACCGCAGCAAGATTTCAATAATGCGATGGGACAAGAGAGTCTGACGCGTTTTGACCAGCCGAAGAAAAAGAAAAGACCGAACAAAAAACGCAAAGAAGGCGAAGCTGTTGGAAATGGTCCGGCGATTCAAAAACCTGCCGGAGAAAGAACGCAGAGCCAGAAAATTGTTCCGAATAAAAAGCCGAATCCGAATGCCAATCCACAAGGAAAAGCACCAAATGCAGGACCAAGGCCAAACCAGAATCCGAATGCAAATCCGCAAGGAAAAGTAGCAAATTCAGAACAAAAGCCGAATCCAAATCAAAACGCCAATCCGCAAGAAAAAGCGCCAAATGCAGGACCAAGGCCGAATCCAAACCGAAATAATAATCAAAAAAACAGGCCTCCAAGACCTGCAAACGAGAATAAACCTGATAACAAAATAATACCCGCTAAGAAAAATGATCCTGAGAAATAGTTTCCTGATTCTTTTTGCAACATTGCTGTTGGTTTCCTGCGATAAAAAAAGGGTTTTCGACCAATATAAAACGGTTGGTGACGCTTGGCAGAAAGACAGCATTGCGAGTTTTACTTACAATAATCAAGATACGACGAAGGCTTATGATTTGTTCGTAAACCTGCGTTCTAACAATGATTATCCGTTTAACAATATCTTTTTGATTGTCTCGATGGAAGCTCCGGGAGGCATGACAAAAGTGGATACGCTTCAATACCAAATGGCAGAAGCAGACGGAAAATTATTAGGCGAAGGCTTTTCAGACGTAAAAGAAAGCAAGCTTTATTACATAGAAAAATATAAATTTTCAGCTATCGGAGATTACAAAATCGGAATCCAGCAAGCCGTTCGTCAGTCAGGAAAAGTGGCGGGAGAAAAGGAATTGAAAGGAATCACGGAAGTAGGCTTTAGAATAGAAAAATTAGATTAACGTTATGGCAGTTAAAAAAAACAACACCGCAGTTAAGGATTTAAAATACTATAATAAGAAGTTCTGGAAAGTCTTTTTATATGGCACTTTAGGCGTAATCCTGTTCTTCCTTTTTGCTTCTTGGGGACTTTTCGGATCAATGCCTTCCTTTGAAGAATTGGAAAATCCGGAATCCAACTTGGCTACCGAAATTATTTCTTCGGATGGAGAAACTATTGGTAAATTTTACAACGAAAATAGAACCGCGATTAAATATTCTGATCTTCCAAAACATTTGGTCGATGCCTTAGTTTCCACGGAAGATGAGCGTTTTTATGAGCATTCAGGAATCGACGGAAGAGGAACTCTAAGAGCCGTGAGCAGTTTTGGAACAAGCGGCGGCGCGAGTACAATTACGCAACAGCTTGCCAAACTTTTATTCCACGGAGAAGGTTCAAAATTTTTGCCTTTTCGTATGGTTCAAAAGGTAAAAGAATGGATTATCGCCATCCGTTTGGAAAGACAATATACAAAGCAGGAAATCATCGCCATGTATTTCAACAAGGCTGATTTTGTGAATAATGCGGTAGGAATCCGTTCGGCTGCAAAAGTTTATTTTGGAAAAGAACCGCGTGATTTAAAAATTGAAGAAGGCGCAGTTTTAGTGGGAATGCTTAAAAATCCATCGCTTTTTAATCCTATAAAAGAGAAAAGAAAACAGAAAGTTTTTGACCGAAGAAATACGGTTTTGGGACAAATGGTGAAAAATGGCCATTTAGAAGAAGCTGCAAAAGAATCTTTGTCTAAAAAACCATTAGTTTTAGATTACCATCCTGAAAGCCACAATGAAGGAATTGCTACTTATTTCAGAGAATATCTTCGTGATTTCATGAAAACCTGGGCAAAAGAAAATCCAAAAAAAGATGGAAGCGGGGAATATGACATTTACCGTGACGGATTGAAAATCTATACTACGATTGACTCAAGAATGCAATTGCACGCTGAAGAAGCAGTGACGGCACACTTGACAAACTTGCAAAAAGAATTTTTCAAGCAGGCAAAAGACAATAAAAATGCTCCGTTTATAAAATTATCTGACGCCGAAACAAATTCATTGATGGACCGCGCCAGAAAAGCTTCTGAAAGATGGAGACAGATGAGCGCTCAAGGAAAAAGCGACGAGGAAATCACAAAATCTTTCAGCGTAAAAACTGATATGACCGTTTTCACTTGGAAAGGCGAAAGAGATACCATCATGACGCCAAATGATTCTATCAGATATTACAAACATTTTCTTCAAACCGGAGTTATGGCAATGGAACCGCAAACTGGCCATGTTAAAGCATGGGTTGGCGGCATCAATTACAAACATTTTCAATACGATCACGTTGGCCAAGGCGCAAGACAAGTAGGTTCTACTTTCAAGCCATTCGTTTATGCAGCCGCAATCGAACAACAAGGATATTCGCCTT
>Ga0247809_1000015_pt1 | contig 155258 bp, 127 predicted proteins | sample UWRJL104311B1_FD_180951 | JGI IMG/M metagenome (GOLD analysis project Ga0247809, IMG submission 180951) | Plant litter microbial communities from Arlington Agricultural Research Station in Wisconsin, United States - UWRJ-L104-311B-1 | ecosystem: Environmental > Terrestrial > Plant litter >... | reverse complement strand
AAAAAGTATTGTTAATAACAAGTCAACTGGATCAGATTATGTAAATGGTGACTTAGGTATTATCTATATAATGAATGCTCCGAGTGATACTCGTTTTGCTAAGACTAAAAATACAAATTTTCTCATTCCGGGAGCCGTAAAAAAAATCCCTAGTGTTTATGTACAATATGCGGCAGATAATGTTGGTTTAATGGCAGATGTAAGGTTTCCGTCTTTAAGTAAATATATGGATGGATCAAGAATCGATTTAACAAGCCAAAGAGGTTCTAGAGATATTATATTAGCGCGTTCTGCAGATACCTATTTAATAGCTGCCGAAGCAAAAGTGCGTTTGGCAAAACAGGGTGCGGCAACATTTGCTGATGCTTTACCATACATTAATGCTGTTCGAAATCGTGGTGCTTATAAAGCTGGTGAAAATCGTGCAGCTTATGCAGATGGATCAGCATCATGGACAGCTGCAGGTCAGGCTGGTATTCCAATTTCATATATCCCTCAAAATTCGTATTATGAATCTAATAATATTGCAGCTACAACAGCAGCCACTACTTTAAATATCACTAGTATTAATGCATTGCCTGCAGAAGATATGGCTGTCATTACAAAATTAGGGTATGGAAGTGATTATGATCGTATGTTATGCTTAGTGCTCAATGAACGTACAAGAGAGCTTTGTGGGGAATTTCATCGCTGGCAGGATTTAAGCAGAACTAAAACTTTGGTTGCAAGAGCAAAAGCTTATAATATAGAAGCGGCTCTAAACGTTCAGGATTTTCATGTTTTACGACCTATTCCTCAAACTTTTCTTGATGGTATATATGCAAACGGACGACCATTAACTGCTGCAGAAAAAGATGCGATGCAGAATCCTGGTTATTAATACATTTTTATTTTTTTAAACCGTCTTAATTTGAGACGGTTTTTTATTTAATAAGCAGGTTACAACAGGATTGTTATCAATGACTTAATGAATAAATTTGAATATTAAATTTTTCAAAAGATAGTTTAGACTTTTAATAGTAATTGATAAAAATTAAGTGGTTTTAATTTTAAGGGCAGTAACATTTGTTATTGCCTTTTTTTATTTCAGCATGGAAGGGCAGGATACCGATATCGATTTAGTACCTTATCTTTAAAGCTCCAGTATAAATTAATGCTCATGATGTATTTAAAAAATCTGTTTTTATTTTTAATATTCTTAAATATTCAACTTATCAATGCTCAGGTTAAATTACCTGCTTTGGTTAGTGACAATATGGTTTTGCAGCAAAATGCAAAAGTCAATTTATGGGGATGGGCATCTCCAAACGAAAAAATAACTATTCAGCCCGGCTGGCAAAATGATGCTATTCAAATTATAGCGAATCCAGATGGAAATTGGAAGGTTCCGGTAGATACGCCACAAGGCAGCCAAAAACCGTATTCGATAATTATTACTGCTTCCAATAGAATCGAACTCAATAACATTCTTATTGGAGAAGTATGGATTTGTTCCGGACAGTCGAACATGTATTTTCCTGTTGGAAAAGAAGAAAAAACATGGAAAACCGGAGTTGTCAATTATCAGGAAGAAATTAAAAACGCCAATTATCCTGCTATCAGGCTGTTCACTGTTTTGACTAACGCTTCTCCAAAACCGCTTGACGATGTTTCAGGGAGCTGGGCGGCATGTTCACCTAATTCAATAAAAAAATTTTCAGCTGTTGCCTATTTTTTTGGAAGAGATTTGTATCAAAAGCTAGGAGTTCCAATTGGTTTAATTTCGACATCATGGGGCGGTACAAAAGCCGAAGCCTGGACACCACAAAATGTTTTAGAAAGCAATGCCGATTTCTTAACGATTTTGGAAGAGGATGCAAAAAATGAAAAAGTATATCAGGAAAAACTGGAAACTTATTATCTCAATTTAAGAAATGCACAATCAGCTGCTAATGTTTTAAAAGCAGAAATTAAAAAGCCAAAAAAAGAAGCTAATAAAACTTCGTATGTACTTTATAATGCTATGTTACATCCAATTGTAAATTACACAATTAAAGGTGTAATCTGGTATCAGGGAGAAAGTAATTCAGGTAAATCAAAATTGTATCAGACCTTGTTTCCTGCTATGGTAAAAAGCTGGCGCGACGACTGGAAACAAGGTGATTTCCCTTTTTACTATGTCCAAATAACACCTCATAAAGGACAAACTCCAGAGATTAGGGAAGCGCAGCTGCTTTCACTAAAAACTATTGCAAACAGTGGAATGGTTGTCACAACAGATGTTGGTAATGCAACTAATATCCATCCTGAAGACAAACAAACAGTAGGGCATCGACTGGCTTTGATTGCTAGGGCGAAAATATATGGTGAAAATAAGTTGGTGTATTCAGGACCAATTTACAGCCATCTTAAAATCAAAAAAAAACGTATTCAATTGTTTTTTGATAATGTGGATTCGGGTTTTAAAAAACCTGCTGAAAATTTGAAGGAATTTGAGATTGCGGGTGAAGATAAAATCTTTTATCCTGCCAATGCCAGCATTGATGGGAAAACAGTTATTGTTTCTTCCGAAAATGTAAAAAATCCAGTAGCCGTTCGTTTTGCATGGAAACCCATACCGGAACCTAATTTATTCAATGCTGAGAATTTACCGGCATCACCTTTTCGTACTGATGACTGGATAAGTGAGATTTCTGTAAAATAATTTTAATCCATTTTTTAATCTCCTTAAAATATAAATGTCAAAAACATACCTAAAATATTTTATACTCAACTTTTTCATAATATTTTTCTGTTCGGAAATATCAGCACAAAAGGATATCAAAAACAATAAAAAATATGTTGCAGATAAACCTTTATTTCGTGACTCTATTTTTGACGGAGCTGCTGACCCTACTATTATATGGAGTAAAAAGGATAAAAAATGGCTGATGTTTTATACCAACAGAAGAGCTAATATTGAAGGAAAAGGTGTTAGCTGGGTTCATGGAACTCCCATTGGTATTGCCGAATCAGCAGATGGTGCCCATTGGAAATACAAAACCAATTGCAACATTGGTTACACCATTAAAGATGTTACCTACTGGGCTCCTGAAGTCATTGAAAATAAAGGAAAATACCATATGTACCTAACCATTGTTCCCGGAATTTTTGAAGATTGGTACCATCCGAGATATATCGTGCATCTGACAAGTAAGAATCTGATGGACTGGAAATTTGAATCACAATTAAAACTGGCTTCCGAACGTTGTATCGATGCTTCAGTGTTTCAAATGCCTAACGGGAACTGGCGTATGTATTACAATAATGAAAACGATGGAAAATCGATTTATTATACCGACAGTAAAGATCTTTATAATTGGACAGACAGCGGAAAAAAAGTCGTAAAAGACAGAGGCGAAGGTCCGAAAGTTTTTAACTGGAAAGGAAAAAACTGGATGATTACAGATCCGTGGAAAGGTTTGGCAGTTTTCTCCTCTGATGATTTTATAAATTGGAAACGACAGGAGAAAAATATTCTTCAGATCCCGGGAACGGGAGAAGATGATAAAGTAATTGGCGGACATGCTGATATTATTGTAAATGATGACAAAGCGTATGTCTTTTATTTCACACATCCCGGAAGAACACTTGAAAACAAAGGAATCGACAGTTTTGAAACCAGAAGAAGTTCCATACAGGTTGCAGAATTAGAATATATAAATGGCGAAATTAGCTGCAATCGCGACAAGCCTGTTCAAATTAACCTTAAAAATTAAAAAAAATGGCAAATAGTACAATTAGAAATGCTTTTAAAATGAAATTAAAACCCGGTTTTGAAGCTGAATACAAAAAGCGACACGATGAAATTTGGCCGGAATTAGCAAGTTTACTTTCGGAAACAGGAATACAGGATTACAGTATTTTTTTGGATGAAGAAACCTTAATTCTTTTTGCGGTTCAAAAAATAAGTCCTGATTTTGATTTTGATTTATTGCCAAACCATCCAATTGTAAAAAAATGGTGGGCGTATATGGGGGATATTATGGAAACGAATCCTGATAATTCGCCAATAGCGGTAGAGTTAAAGGAAGTTTTCCATTTAGATTAATTATTTTTGTATTATTCAAAAAAACAACTAATGCAATTTAAAAAAAACGCTCTTTTCATTCTTGGTTTTATAGCAATTGGTTTTTGGGTTAATGCTCAACAAAGAACTGTTACGGAATTAAACAAAGGATGGAAATTCGCCAAAGGTCAAAATGACAAAGCTTTTGAAAGTAATTTTAACGATACCAAATGGCAAAACGTAACAGTTCCGCATGATTGGGCAATCTACGGTCCGTTTGATAAGGAAGTTGACAAACAAACTATCGCCATTGTTCAAAATGGAGAAAAATCAGCTACAGAAAAAACGGGCAGGACGGGTTCATTGCCTTACATTGGCGAGGCCTGGTACAGAAATGAATTTTCAGTTCCGAATTTTGATAAAAACAAAAAAGTCATTCTTCTTTTTGAAGGTGCCATGAGTGAGCCAAAAGTATTTGTTAATGGCCAAAAAGCAGGAGAGTGGAATTATGGATACAATTATTTTTATCTTGATGTAACCGAATTGGTTTCGGGCAAAGAGAAAAATAGTCTTGCTGTTCATGTTTCTAATTTAGGATTATCATCAAGATGGTATCCCGGAGCAGGTTTATACCGAAAAGTAAAATTAATTGTAAAAAACAAAGAAAGTATCGATCAATGGGGAACTTTTATTACTACACCTGTGGTTACAAAAGATTTGGCCAAAGTAAATATCAAAACAAAAGTTACAGGGGAGAATCTTAAGATTGTCATCAAAATAAAAGATGCCAACGGAAATGAAATTTCTCAAAATAAATCAGATGTCCTTTTCGGAAATGAATTTGAAGATAACATTGCCGTAAAAAATCCAAAGTTATGGAGCCCTGAAACGCCTTATTTGTACACAGCCGTTACTCAAATATATTCCGGAGATGTTCTAAAAGACGAAACGAGTACAAGATTTGGAATCCGTACCATAAAATACGAGCCAAATAAAGGTTTTAGCTTAAATGGAGAAATCAGAAAATTCAAAGGAGTTTGTCTTCATCATGATTTAGGACCTATTGGAACAGCCATTAACAAGGCGGCTTTGCGCAGACAATTAACCATTTTGAAAGATTTGGGCTGTGATGCCGTTCGTAGCTCACACAATATGCCGTCATTAGAGCAGCTTGAATTATGCGATGAAATGGGTTTTATGTTTTTAGCTGAAACGTTTGATGAATGGGCAAAACCTAAAGTTAAAAATGGATATAATCGATTTTTTGAAATCGATGCCGAAAAAGACATTATTAATCTGGTTCATGCTACCCGAAACCATCCTTCAATAGTAATGTGGAGTTCAGGTAATGAAGTTCCGGATCAATGGGGTGCTGAAGGTGTAAAAAGAGCAAAATGGCTTCAGGAAATTTTTCACAGAGAAGATCCAACACGGCCCGTTACCGTAGGCATGGATCAGGTAAAAGCAACAATGGAATCAGGTTTTGGTGCTATAATGGATATTCCGGGACTGAATTACCGTGTCCATTTATATGAAGAAGCATTCAAAAAGTTTCCACAGGGATTTATTTTAGGTTCAGAAACGGCTTCAACAGTAAGTTCACGAGGGATCTATAAATTTCCGGTAGAAAAAGCAATTTCCAAGCAATATGATGATTTTCAGAGTTCTTCGTATGATTTAGAATATTGCAGCTGGTCTAATTTACCCGAAGATGATTTTATTCTTCAGGATGATAAACCCTGGGTAATTGGTGAATTTGTATGGACGGGTTTTGATTATTTAGGAGAACCAACTCCTTACGATGAAAAATGGCCCTCGAGAAGTTCGTACTTCGGAATGAGCGATTTAGCCGGTTTGCCAAAAGACCGATTTTATTTGTACAGAAGCCGTTGGAATACTAACGATAGGACTTTACATATCCTGCCTCACTGGAATTGGGAAGGCAGAGAAGGGCAGACAACACCGGTTTTTGTGTACACCAATTATGATAGCGCAGAACTTTTCGTGAATGGAAAAAGCATGGGAATTCAGAAGAAGAATAATTCAACTCCACAAACCAGATATCGTTTGATGTGGATGGACGTAAAATATCAACCCGGAACAATAAAAGTAGTTGCACTTGACAAAGACGGAAAAGCAGTTGCCGAGAAAGAAATTCATACCTCAGGAAAACCATATCAGATAAGACTGGAAGCAGACAGAAACACGCTGGAAGCCAATGGTGAAGATTTATCTTTTGTAACGGTTTCAGTTGTGGATAAAAACGGAAATATTTGCCCAACTGCCACTGAGCAATTAAAATTTAATGTTACAGGTAAAGGAACATACCGTGCAGCTTGTAACGGAGACGCCACTTCATTAGAACAATTTCATTTACCGACTATGAAATTATTCAGTGGTAAATTGGTTGTTTTGGTACAATCGACAGAAGAAGCCGGAAAAATAGAATTATCAGTTACAGGTAAAGGATTAAAAAGTAGTAAAATTGCTTTGAATTCGAAATAATATATTGACCTCTTGCCACATTACTGATTAACTTTATTCTGCGAACAATCTGCGAAAGTCTGTGTGAAAAATTACACATAGATTTTCGCAGATTTTTTTATAAATGATTGTTTTCCGTAACCCTATGCTACAGGACAGTATAACTATTTTTATTAAATATATTTGAATTTGTCGAAACAACAGAAATTGAGCGAATTAATTTAAAAGAGAGTCTGTCAGTCTTGCAAAATATAAAGTGATTTTTCTAAATTGCAAGAACAATACTTTTAAATCAAAAAGAATTATTAGATGAAGCCAAATAAAATAACATTCCTATCATTAATTTTACTGGTGTTTTTCGCAATACAAAGCTGGTCGCAGGATACCAGAACTTTTAAAGTTTTTCAATTTCCATCTAATAAAATCCCAACTATAGATGGAAAGGCAGATGATTGGAAAATGGTTCCTGAAAGTTATACAATTGGTATGGATCAATTATGGGATGACAGTAAAAAACACGCTAAATCAGATAAAAAAAATCTGGATGTAAGCGTTAAAGTTGCCTGGGTAAAAGGAATGAATCGCCTGTATTTTTTGTATGAAGCGTATGATGATTATTGGGATTTTTCTTTACCTGGTCTTCACAATGATACTTTTGAAATTATAGTTGATGCCGATCAGTCAGGTGGACCATTTATAGACAGGTTTCATCCCAATACTGCATTAACCAATACAATGGATGCTTATTTTTCGTATCACGGAGTTCATGCTCAGAACTATCATATTTTTACTCCTGCTGAAGGAAAAGACTGGACACTTGTTTGGGGAAGTCAGCCCTGGATTAAGGAACTTCCGTATGCAAACGCAGCTTCCAATTATAATTTTAAATACGGAGAATCAGGAAAACTTACATTGGAATTTTGGATTACTCCTTTTGATTATGCTGGAAATGATCCTTCGAGAGCTGTGGAATCTATTTTAGAAGAAAATAAAAACATAGGTCTTTGCTGGGCAATTATCGATTATGATGATGTGAATAAAGAGGCGAACAACGGCTTTTGGAATCTTTCAAAAGAGCATAAAATGTATGGAAATGCATCATACAGCCTTCCTTTTAAATTGATGCCTTTAGAAAGTCAATTCAAAAAGGAAATCAATGCAAAATGGACTTTCAACGTAATTGATAAAAATAAAAGAACAGTCGCTTTTATCAATCAGTCTGAAGGTGAAATTGAATCCTACAAATGGGATTTTGGAGATGGAAACACTTCATCAGAAAAAAATCCGGTTCATGAATATAAAGAAGCCGGAAAATATATCGTGGTTTTAGATATCGAAGGTCCGAAAGGAAAATCGAGATTATCTAAAATTTGGAATGTAGCAGTAAAATAGTAGAAAAAAAATAAAAACTAAGAATAATGAAATCTAAACTATGTCTTTCAATAGCTTTATCTGCTATGATTTTTATAAGTTGTAAAGCTCAAAAATTACAATCGACTAAAATTGTCTTAACCAATAATTCTGATGTAGCGTTATCTCAAAAAGCAATTTCAATAAAAAGAAGTACGCTTAAACTGAAGGGTACCGAAAAATATTTTCCAATAGTTTTGCAAAATTCAGATACAATTCCTGCTCAGGTAAACGATCTTGATGATGACGGAAAATGGGATGAGTTGTTTTTTACAGCTGATTTTTCAGCAAAAGAAAAGAAAACAGTAACTCTTAAATGGTCAAATACAGATCCTAAATATACAGTAAAAACAAGTGCCAGATTCGGAAAGCGTGAAGCTGAAAATTTACCGGTGCAGCCAGCAACCGAAGAAGTTTTAATGGCTAATCAGGTGTATAAAAAATTAGGGTTCCAAAAATACCAGACCGATGGTCCAACCTGGGAAAACGATAAAGTAGGTTTCAGACATTATCTGGATGGAAGAAATTGTAAAGACGTATTTGGAAAGAGAACTCCAGGAATCACCCCTGAAAACGTTGGTATTGATAGCAAAGGAACCGTAGAAGATAATTACCATCAGATGCACGATTGGGGCAGGGATATTTTTCCTGTTGGAACTTCAGCCGGATTAGGCGGTTACGGGTTGCTTGTTGGAAATGACGTCAACAGACTTGGAATTTTGATCAATGATACAGAGAATAATGTCGAAAAAACAACTTTTAAAATTGTAAGTGAAGGTCCTATAAATTCGGTTTTAATTTATAAATATCAAAACTGGCAGGCTTCTGGAAATAAATATCAGGTACAGGAAACGGCTTCTATCTGGCCGGGAATGTACGGCTATAAAAATACAGTTTCACTAAATGGATTAAAAGGAAATGAAACCTTAGCGATTGCACTTTCTAACATCAATAACCAAAATCCTTTACAGGTAATTGAAGCGGGAGATTATGTTTGTTTTATTCAGCATGATAAATTAACCTACGAAAGACAATGGATATTGGGAACGGCTATTATAATTCCGAAAGAGAGTTACCAGGGTTATATTGAAGCTCCTAAAACAGGTAAACTAACGGATTCGTATTTGATAAAAGTCAACACAAAAAACAATCAGCCAATCAGTTATTATCCAATCGCAGGCTGGGAATTGAGTGCCGATAAAAACTTCAAAGATTCAGCCTACTTCACCAATTATGTAACCAATTTGGCGAAACAGCTTTCTGCGAAAATAAAGGTTGAAATAAGCAAATAAATAGATTACTACTAACTAAATATCTAACCATGACCAATTATAAATCAACCAAAATTGCAGTATTATTTGCTATTGGTATTTGTACAGCCGTAACTGCTCAGACAAACGATGCCACAACACCATTACATTTGATGCAGCCCGATTATCCTACGCCTTATATTATTCCCGAACAGAAAAATATAAAAGCTGTATTAGACAGGGTATACTTTTTTTTAGATAAAAACTCGGCTTCTAAGATTGTGAATGCTACAACAAAAGCTGAAATTACAGATTATAAGAAAAATAAGGACGACATCATTTTTGAACCGGGTGCTTTTAGGCTGACCAGTTACGAATGGGGAGTTACTTACGCCGGAATGTTGTTGGCTTCTAAAGCTACAGGAGAAAAATATTTTGCCGATTATTCGAATAAAAGAATAAAGCTAATCGCTGATGTAGCCGAAAATATTCAGGAAAAAAACATCAAAGACAAAGACATGTTAAAGACGCTTCATCCCGAAGCATTGGATTTTGCCGGAGCGCTTTGTGCAGCCTTTATCAAAGCCAAAAAAGACGGACTGAAAGCCAATATCGATCCTTTGGTAAACAATTATATTCACTTTATTAGTAAAGAACAATTCCGATTAAAAGATGGAACCTTAGCCCGAAACAGGCCTCAGGACAACACACTCTGGTTAGACGATATGTTTATGAGTGTGCCTGCATTAGCCCAAATGGGAAATCATACCGGAGAAGTTAAATATTTTGATGATGCTGTAAAACAGGTTAATCAGTTTTCTAAAAGAATGTTTAATGAACAAAAAGGTATTTACATGCACGGCTGGGTGGAGTCGATGGAAGTGCATCCGCAGTTTCATTGGGCGAGGGCAAACGGCTGGGCAGTAATGACTTTGGTGGAATTACTGGAAGTTTTACCTAAGAATCATCCGGGATATCCACAGGTTTTATTACAATTGCAAAAACATATCGCCGGATTGGTACAATATCAGCACGGAACTGGTTTTTGGCATCAATTACTCGATAGAAATGATTCGTATTTAGAAACTTCCGCAACTGCCATTTATACCTATTCTATTGCCAGAGCGATTAATCGTGGTTATGTTGATAAAATGACCTATGGTCCGGCTGTTTTATTGGGTTGGAATGCAGTGGCTTCAAAAGTAAACGATAAAGGGCAGGTAGAAGGAACTTGTGTTGGAACCGGAATGGGTTTTGATCCTGCATTTTATTACTATCGTCCTGTAAATGTATTCGCAGCTCACGGTTATGGTCCGGTTTTATTGGCTGGAGCCGAAGTGATTCTGTTGTTGAAAGACAGCCAGTTTCAGATAAATGATAGTGCAATTCAATTAAAAATAGAAGGAAAGGATAATCTTCATAAGTAACGAAGTTAAAAGTTAAGCGTTAACGTTTATGCAATGTGTTGAAGTCATTTCTCGCAAAGTTTTTTCACGCAGATTTAAAGGATTTAAGCGGATGCACGAAGATTATTTTTCTATAATCTGTGTAAATCTGCAAAATCTGCGTGAAACAATTTTTTTGATTCTTTTAAATAAAACTTTGCGATTCTGCGACTTTGCAAGATTAATTCATTCCTAAAATATTATAATTTATGAAACTCAGTCCAACAATAAATATATTTTTCCTGTTATTTACCATAACAACTTTCAGTCAGATTGGAAAAAGATTTCCATCGGAGAGAAAAATTATAAAAGATCCGGTCACAGGTCAGGAATTGATTTTTTTAACGACTAAATCAGCAGGTGATTCTAAAACATATCCCACACATCCACAATGGACAGCAGATGGAGAATGGCTGATTTTCAGAACGAAAAGAGCTAATGGAGAAGCAGTAGCTGTCAATGAAAAAACAGGGATAATGGTTCAGGTTACCGAAGGAGGTTATACCGGAACGTTATGCATGGCTCAAAAATCGATGAAATTGTATTTTATGCGCAAAGCGGATGGCGATAAAATACAAATTATGGAAGTAAATCTGGAAGCTGTTTTTAAAGACAGTCAGGCTGGAAAAATGAAACCTGTTTCGGCTTATGAACGTGTTTGCGGTATAACAACTCCTGAAATGGGCGCTTCCGGCGATATGGCTCTGGATGCTGATGAAGAACGTGTTTATTTTAGAATTGGAAAAGAAGAATCGGCAAGACATATCGATCCAGGCATAAAAATCGAAAAAAGTTTTGGACCAAGAAATATGGGAGCAGGTCCGGGTGGAATAGGGGGCATGAATTTGAAAACAGGTGAATTCAATCATGTGGTTTCGGTGCCTTTTCAGGTTGGCCATATCCAGTCGAATATCTGGAATCCGGGTGAGATTGTTTTTTGCTGGGAAACCGGAGGCAAATCGCCTCAAAGAACCTGGACAGTTATGGCAGACGGAACGGGTTTAAGACCTTTATATCCCGAATCTGATTTTGAATGGGTGACTCATGAAGCAGTGATTTCAAAAGATGAAGTGGCCATCGCAATTATGGGACATCGAAAAATCGATATCCAGAAAGATGCTCCTGTTGAAATTGCTAAAAATGGTGAAATCAGAAATCCGGTTAATCCGGGTCAGGAAAGTAATTGGGGAAATACCGGAACCCGCGAAAAACCTACAGGGTTGGGAATTATTAATTTAAGAACCCGTGAAATGATTATTGCCGGACAAACCAAAAGCGGCAGCGGATTGTGGCATGTACACGGTTCTGCTGATGGAAGATGGGCTGTGGGAGATGATTTTTTGAGAAGTTTATATTTAATTGACAGAAAAACAAACGAAATGATGATGCTTACGACGGGACATAAGGAAACTGCTGCAGATCATATTCATCCGACATTCAACAGGGACGGAACAAAAATCCAAATCCAGTCGGCGATGCTTTCGGCTGATAATCGTACCATGAATATCTGTATTGTCAATGTTCCTAAAGAATGGCTAAAACGTAAATAATAGTCAAAAAATAATAACAGCATACAACAGGATAGTGAAGAGTAAAGGAAAAACTAAATTTGATTTTACAGTGGAAGCTTAAATACACAAAATGCTAAGAAATAATCGTTTTATTTTCAGGTTTTTGACTAAAGGAATATTTCGAACTATTTAATAAAGTACATATTTCGTTTGGAAAAGCGAAAGACCAAATTGGTCAGATAAAAGAAAACAAATTACGGAAGTACAGGATATTATATTGCTATCAGCCAAATTAAAATAAAACCTCATAAAATTTAAAACCAAAAAAGTAACAATGAAAAAAATCTTAACTCTGGCAATTTGCTTTCTGGCACTATCCCAGTCTGCATGTTCACAAAAATACAGTAACGACACCTTTCCGGACGGAAGTGAAATTACCCCGTGGTTTAAAGATTATACCAAACTTCAATTAAAAGATCTAGGGAAACAATATACCATTACCGATTTTGGCGTAAATAAAGACAGTACCAAAATTCAGACTGTTGCCATTCAGAAAGTGATTGATAAAGCGGCGAAAAGTGGAGGAGGCGTAATTGTGATTCCAAAAGGGGTATTCCTTAGTGGCGCTTTGTTTTTTAAACCTAAAACAAGTTTGTACGTTTCTGAAGGCGGAACTTTAAAAGGTTCTGATGATATTGCCAATTATCCAATTATGGCTTCAAGAATGGAAGGTCAGAATCTCGATTATTTTCCGGCTTTAGTCAATGCTTATGGTGTAGATAATTTCTCTATTTCAGGAAAAGGTACCATCAACGGAAATGGCTATAAATATTATGAAGCTTTCTGGGCAAGACGAAAAATTAATCCAAAATGTACTAATCTTGAGGTTTCAAGACCAAGATTAGTTTTTGTATGGAATTCAAACAACGTGCAGTTTCAGGACGTAAAACTGATTAATTCAGGTTTTTGGACGAATCATTTTTATAAATGTAATAATGTAAAATTACTTGATTTATACATCTTTTCTCCACATTTAGAAATTAAAGCACCAAGTACAGATGCCATTGATATTGATATTTGTACAAATGTATTAGTGAAAGGATGCTTTTTGTCTGTCAATGATGATGCGATTGCATTAAAAGGAGGAAAAGGACCTTATGCTGATCAGGATAAAAACAACGGACCAAACTCAAATATCATCATCGAAGACTGTCGATTTGGATTTTGTCACTCCGCATTAACAAACGGAAGTGAATCCATTCACAACAGAAATGTAATTATGCGTAATTGCCAGATTGACGGAGCAACTAGAATGCTTTGGTTAAAAATGAGACCAGATACGCCTCAAAGATATGAGTACATCAGGGTTGAAGATATAAAAGGACAGGCAAAAAACTGTCTGGTTGTGTTGGCATGGAAACAATTTTTCGATTTAAAAGGCCGTCCTGATGTTCCATTATCTTATGGCGATCATGTGACTTTAAAAAATATCGATATGAAATCGGATACATTTTTTAATGTAGAAAAAGACCCGAATGTTCGTTTGTCTAATTTTACTTTCGAGAACCTGAAAATTGAAGCGACTAAAACAGCTATCGACAAAAGTATTGTAGAGGGTATTACGATGAAAAATGTGGTGATAAACAATCATCCGGTTGAGTAATTCTTTCTAAGAATTTAAAGAAGCAGGAGTTCAAAGTTGTAACGGAAATGGTTGTAAACTTTGAACTTTTGTTTTTTAGAAGACCTTAAATATGATTAAAATGAATAAAAATATAGTTACCGGATTCCTTTTACTGCTTAATTTTTTAGCCATCAACTCTTATAGTCAGGATAAAAATTCAGTTGATTTTTCAATTGCGGATTCTAATCAATTAACGTCAATTTATATTGATAAAAACACGGATAACTTAATTGTCTGGGCTGTAAACGAATTGGCTGATGATGTAAAAGAAATAACCGGAAAACGGCCGAAAATAATTCAATCTGATAAAATATCAAAAAAAGGAATTTATATTGGGCAAGTTTCTTCCATTCTTTTTAAATCCAAAGCAAATCAAAAAGAATTATCCAGTCAATGGGAGAAATTTTCAATCAAAAAAGAAAAAGAAAACCTTTTGGTTGTTGGGAGCGATGTTCGCGGAACGGTTTACGCCATTTTTGAAATTACAGAACGTTTAGGAATTTCTCCATGGAAATGGTGGGCAGATGTCAATGCCATAAAAAAAGAAAAGCTGTCCCTGAAACTTCCTCAAAACGGAATAGTTTCATCACCATCAGTACAATACCGAGGAATATTTCTAAACGATGAAGACTGGGGATTGGAGCCTTGGGCAGAAAAAACATTTGAACCGGAAGTCGGGAATATTGGTCCCAAAACCTACGAGAAAATTTTTCAGTTATTGCTCCGCTTAAAAGCCAACACGATCTGGCCGGCGATGCATCCGTCAACAAAAGGTTTTTTTACCCTTTCGGGAAATAAGGAAATGGCACAAAAATACCATATGATAATTGGCTCTTCACATGCGGAACCAATGCTTCGCAACAATGTGGATGAATGGAAGCCGAAATTGCATGGCGATTACAATTATTTCACCAATAAAACCCAGGTTGACAAATACTGGCAGGATCGTTTGGATGAAGTAAAAGCTTTTCAGAACGAAACGATTATGACTTTAGGGATGCGTGGCGTTCACGACAGCAAAATGGAAGGTGCCAAAGATTTGAAAGAATCAATCGAAATGGTTGAAAAAATCATTGTAAACCAACGTGAAATGCTTTCAAACACTTTCAAACAACCGCTAAAAGACATTCCTCAGGCCTTTGTACCTTACAAAGAAGTATTGGAATTATACGACAACGGACTTAAAGTTCCGGATGATATAACGCTCGTTTGGCCCGATGATAATTACGGCTATATCCGTCGTTTGAGTAATGAAGAAGAACAAAAAAGGGCAGGAGGAAGCGGTGTTTATTATCATATCAGTTATTGGGGACGACCTCATGATTATCTTTGGCTGAGTACAACACAACCGGGATTAATCTGGTACGAAATGACCAAAGCGTATGAAAACGGTGCTAAAAAAATGTGGATTGTAAACGTTGGAGATATAAAACCTGCAGAATATGACACCGAACTTTTTCTGGATTTGGCCTGGGATATTAACAGCATAAAATCGGATGGAATCAATCGGTATTTGAAAGATTGGATTTCCAGAGAGTTTTCTCTCCAAATTGCAGAATATTTAGGTCCTGTATTCGAAGAATATTACAGATTGGCATTTCTCAGAAAACCGGAATATATGGGATGGAGCCAGACAGAACCTACAACGCAAATAAAGCTTTCTGATTTTACGGAAGAAGAATGTCTTGAAAGAATTAAGGCGTATGATGATTTGATTGACCAGGTAGATATGTGGAGTTCCGCAGTTGCTGTAGATATCGGACCTGCTGTTCCTGATGGTAGAGAAGATGCTTATTTCCAATTAGTAAGTTATCCAATTGAAGCGGCGGCCAATATGAACCATAAATTTTTATATTGGAATCTGGCTGCAATGACAACCGATTTGAAACAAAAGGAAGATTATTTGAATTTATCGGCGAAAGCCTATGAAAGAATTGAAGAACTGACGGATTATTATAATACAAAAATGAGCAATGGAAAATGGAACAACATGATGTCCATGAAACCAAGAAACTTGCCTGTGTTTGATTCGATAAAAGCGGCTGCGACTTTACAAAAAGGTACTTTAAAACCAGTTTCTAAACCAATTATTACCATTAATGCAAATAATTTTGTGACTAACAAAGCGGAAAAAAACTACAAATGGAAAACGATTAACGGCTTAGGATATAGCAATAATTCGGTTACCTTGTTTCCGTTTAAGCATTCTTATTTTGATGAGAAGCCCTCGATTTCCTATGAATTTGAAGTTGAAAAAGACGGAGATTACGAAATAGAAATTCATTTGCTGCCAACTCACGCCAACAAGTTTGATCATGAAATTGAAGTACAAATTGACGCAAAAGAAACAAAATCATTTTTGATTAACACGAAAGACAGAGATAAAACCTGGAAAGAAAATGTGTTGCGAAACAGCGCTATAGTAAAATTACCAGTTACTATAAAAGAAGGAAAGCACAGTATCAAAATTGCTGTAAATCAAACCGGAATTGTTCTGGATTATACAACTATAAATACTAAAATCTAAACCCATTATCTTAATCATTCAAAACGTCAGTTCGAGTGTTTTTTAGTGTAGAGAAACGGAACAAAAAATGTATCGAGAACCGTTTTTTATGAAATCGTTGTTAAAGACTAATTTCATTACGGGTTTGAAATCTAAGTTGAATCAAAATTTAAAATTATGAATGTAAAAAAGCAATTTTTGATTGTATTATTGATTAGTTTTTCTATTTCGTACAGCCAGAAAAAGCAAGTTAAGGAAGTAGAAAAACCTAATATTATTTTGATTATTGCTGATGATGCAGGGTGGAATGATGTTGGTTATAATGGTTCGGAAATAAAAACACCCAATATCGATTTTCTGGCTAAAAACGGTGTGCAATTAAATCGGTTTTATGCCAATCCAACCTGTTCTCCTTCCCGCGCCAGTTTATTCACTGGAAGACCTGCAAGCCGTATGGGAATTGTAGCACCAATAAGCGATAAAAGCCAGTTTAAACTGCCGGATTCTATTCCGACCCTGCCAAAACTATTGCATCAAAACAATTATCAAACAGCTCTTATCGGCAAATGGCATTTGGGATTGCAGCAAAGCAGCGGTCCAAAAGCGTATGGATTTGATTATTCGTATGGCTTTTTACATGGGCAAATTGATCAATACACACATCTTTATAAAAACGGAGACAAAAGCTGGCACCGAAATGGTGATTTTATCGAAGAGAAAGGCCATGCCACCGATTTAATTACAGATGAGGCTATTCAATGGCTTTCAGAAAAAAGGGATTCCAATAAAAATTTCTTTTTGGAAGTTGCTTACAGCGCGCCACATTTTCCTTTGCAGGAAGAACAAAAATGGAAAGATCCTTACATGAATTCCATAAAAGACAGTTCGCGGAGGGATTTTGCCGCTGCCATGAGTCATTTGGATTACAGTATTGGAATATTATTGGAGAAATTAAAAGAGCAAAATCTGGATAAAAATACTCTGGTTGTTTTTATGAGCGACAATGGTGCCATGAAAGACTGGGATTCAAAAAACGAATACAACGGCATTCATCCATCTAATACTACTCTTGGAGATAATACACCACTTAGAGATTGGAAAACTTCTAATTATGAAGGTGGAATCAGAGTGCCATGTGTTTTTTACTGGAAAGATCATTTAAAAAAGTACAAAAACGAAAGTTATATTTCGATAATAGATTTGCTGCCCAGCATATTGTTTGTGGCAGGAGATAAGAATCTTCCCAAAAGTATTGAAGGTAAAAATGTATGGTCTTCCATTGCGGAAAATAAACAAATCGAAAATCAGGAAATTTACGTTAGGGGACATCTTCAGGAATCGCTTATACAAAAGCCCTGGAAAATAATTAGAACACGACATGCAGATCCTGTTCCAGCCGAATATGAACTTTATAATATCGAAAAAGATCCTCAGGAAAAGAATAATCTGGTACTGCAGAATAAAGCTATAGCAGGAAAAATGACAATTGCTCTCGAAAATCAATTTAAAAAGGATGCTAAAAGTGTAAATTATGAGAAAATCAGGTAGTCACAGTCCTTTCAATGCTATTATTAATAAAAAATAAAAAGAATTAATTTTTTGTAATGTATTGATTATTAAGGGGAAATCAACTAAAAAAAATATTAGTAACGCAATACAAAAAAACTGTGATAATTTTAACACAAAACTTACGTTAACTATAAAGCAAACTTTTATTTTTGCTACTTAATTTAACATATATAAGCATGAAAGATCTATTAGTAAAAATCAACGCCGAACTTGAAACATTCAAAACTGAATCTGAATCATTATCTGAAAAAGGTGTTAAAGCAGCTGGAGCAAGAGCACGTAAATCATCTTTAGAGATTGAAAAACTTTTAAAAGAGTTCAGAAAAGTTTCTATCGAAGAATCAAAAAAATAATATTCTTATTTACTTATGAAAAACCTCGTTTAAAATTTAAACGAGGTTTTTTTATGGATTTTTTGAGTTAAAGGTTTTGAATTATAAGTTAAGGATTCGTCAGTTCGAGTTGAGTAATAATTTGCGATAGAAAATTATTACGAAGTATCGAGAACCCTTATATCTTTAAGACTTCTCGATACAATTTTATATATTAAAGCTATCGCATTAATGTATAAAATCACTCGAAGTGACGGGTAAAGCTGCTTAACTTAATGACATTGCCCTCTACTCTGAAGAGGTTCTGGGTGAGGAAACATTTCATTGCGCCTAACTTATAACATATAACACATAACTTTATTTCGGAATTTCAATATAGTCTTTAAGTCCGCAATCTTTTATTTTTTTGAGACTCTCGGCTACTGCAAGCGCATTAAAAGCAGCTCCTTCAGCTCCCGTGTGCGTATGATCTTTTGGGAAAAACGGTTTCACTTTTTCTTTTCCTAAAGTTTCATATTTCAAGGCAACAATTTCATTGAGATCAATATAAAAAGCACCTTGATTTTCTGCAGCTGTTTTAGACCATTTTCCATAAGAATCACTTCTGCGTTCCACTTTATCATTTGGCCATTCGTTTCTTGGCGTCTGACTTAAAACAATCGGAACAGCGCCTTTTTCTTTACTTTCTTTAATGAATTTCTCCATGTACCAGCCAAAAGTATGAACCGTTTCTGTTAAGCTGTCGCGAACGACCTGTTGTGTTTCATCACCGTTTCCTTTTAGTGAGCCTCTGAATTTTTCTTTATCAACCGCTCCGGCATCATTATGACCAAACTGAATCATTACAAAATCACCCGGTTTCAATTGATTTTTAACTTCATCCCATAATCCTTCTTTGGTATAAGTACGTGTGCTTCTTCCGCCTCGTGCTTTATTGATGACTTCAATTCTGGTGGTATCGCAATATTTTGGAAATGCTACTCCCCAACCCACAGCATTGGGATTATCGCCATTGTTTGCCATTGTAGAATCACCAATTAAAAACACTCTTTTCTTAGCTGGAAGTACAATTTTTGGGTCTTTTAAAATATATTTTTTTAAGGAATTTTTGCTTCCCTTCAGTTCATTGACAATTAACGAAGCTGCCAATACAGCACCTTTTGCAGATGGATGTGTATGGTCTTTTTTATAGAAATAAGTTCCGGTTACTTTTTGTTCGCCCAACTTTTCCATTTCAACAGCCATTTTATCATTCAAATTGATAAAAGTTACCTTTTCCTTCTCTGCAATTTGTTTGGCCCATAATCCATAAGAAGTATCATTACGTGGAACTTTTCTATCTTTCCAGTCATTTCTTGGAATAGGGGAACAAATGATTGGAATAGCACCTTTTGATTTGGCTTCACGAACTACTTTTTGAATGTACCATCCATAGGTATGTACCGTTTCGTGTTTTTTGGTCAATATATTATCAATTTCCTCAGTTTCATTTCCAATTCCTTTGATGGTTCCTCGTGCGCGAAGACTGTCGTTTAATGCTCCGTTATCATTATGCCCAAACTGAATCAGTACATAATCGCCTTTTTTGAGTTTATTCAAAACTACAATCCATAATCCTTTATCCTGAAAAGTCCTGCTGCTGGTTCCGCCTAAAGCATGATTTTCGATATTAACTTTTGTAGTATCCAAAAACTGCCCAATATAATCTCCCCAGCCCCAAAGACCTCCGTAACCATCACCTCTTCCATTTTTTACGGTGGAATCTCCCACGGTGTAAACGGTAGGTTTATCGTTTTGTTTTGGCGTAAAATTGAAAAATAATAAACCTAAAAACAGTATTGTAATAATTTTAATTGATTTCATACGAATTGTAAATTGTAAAATGTGAATTTTAAAAAGCAAATCTAAACCTGAAACTTTTCTAATTCTTATCTCTAAAATCAAACCACAAATTCATTTTTATTCCCTCATCTCCGCTCTTTATACGAATATTCGTGGGCTGACTTTCGGGCCCCTGGTGTTCCAAAGGTTTGAAATCTCTCATCGCCGGAATTTCATACATAAACGAAATATCTCCTTCCGGGAATGTAGGCTGAGGGTAACTTCCTGCGAAACCATTTTTAGGCAAATCAGGTGTAAATAATCTTAAAAATAAATTATCAGATTCGCTGAAAACTTTAAACGATGATGCGCCTGCTTTTAAGTTGGCACCTAATAAGTTGGCATGATACCCTTTAAACTCAGGATACACGAGATTTTCAAAACTTTCGCCTGTTATGGTGGTGTTATAATCCTTCTCCCAAATACCGTATGTAGTTCCTTTTAATCTGTTTTTCCAAACGTGGTAAGGACCTTTTCCAAACCATTTCATTCCAGTTACTCCTTTTTCAGGAAAACTAAAAGTAATTCCCCACGAATTTATTTTATCTTCAAAAGCAGCACCGTCAAAACCACCATTGTTTTGTGAATTTTTCAAAGCAATCAATTCCATTTTGAATCTTCCATCCGGTTCCATAATCCATTTGATAGAAGATAAACCGCCCGCATACAATACTTTGCAGATGGCTTTGTCACCTTCCTGTGAAACCTGAACTTCTTTTAGTTTGGCTTTCATTCCAATCGGGCGAGGACCATTTGTTAACGGAATAGTGGATGTTCCATTTTTAACAGAAGAAATTTCTCCTGTCAAAGCATCAAGAGTTACGGTTACATCGCTTCCTTTTAAAGTGATTTCATTACCATTTTTTGTTGCTGAAGCTTTTGCTTTTGTATTTTCTACCGCTAAGAATTTTTCAGCATAATATTTTGCTTTGTGAATAGGCCATGTCCAGGTATAAATTTCTTTATTGAACTGATCATAAGCTGAAATGGATAATATATCACCTTGGGCAAAATTATTGGGAACAGCGAATTGAATTTTACGTGTTTCTCCGGGATCGATACTCGGAATCTCAATTTTTCCTGAACTTATTTCTTTTGAATTTCCGTTAGAGTAAAGCACATCTTTATCAGATTGTAACACCTTAAATTCCATTTTGCAGGAATTCAGATTACTGAAAAGATAATCATTGGTAATTAAAAACGATCCGTCAAAAGCAGGGGTAACTTGTTTAGGCAAAAACTGTATAGGTGCCCACACTTCTTTTACGGTATAATAACTGCCTTCTTTTTCACGGTGTGGTCCTAAAATTCCGTCCGCAGCTAATGAACCTTTTGAGTCGAATTTAGTATCTCCTGTCCAGTCAGAACGAAATACGGCTTCGTCTAACATTGCCCACATAAATCCTCCGGCAAAAAGCGGACTTTGTTTGTAGCGTGTCCAAAAATCTTCAAGAGCAGCTCCGTGTCCGTTGTCGTAGGTTCCGTGCATAAATTCTGTTGGAAAAAATACATTTTCACCATTGTTAAAACGATGCATTCCAGTTAAATAAGTTGGATAATGATGTGTATCCCAGCCATTAAAATCAGACCAAGGGTGAATCACGATTCTTTTTTGTGGATCATTATCTTCGAAAACTTTATCAACATTGTAATTCCATCCGCCTTCGTTGCCATTATCCCAAATAATTACCGATGGATGATTCACATCACGAACAACCATTTCGGTAACCAATTTAGTTCCGGTTTCGGTATCGTAAGAGTTTTGCCAGCCAGCTAATTCATTCAGAACAAAAAGACCTAATGAATCACAAACATCTAAAAAGTGCTCGTCAGGAGGATAATGTCCTCTAACAGCATTCATGTTCATGTCTTTCAGTAATTTCACATCCAAATCACTGATTCTCTTGCTGGTGCTTCGTCCGCCTTCCGGCCAGAATGAGTGACGGTTTATACCTTTCATAACGATTTTAGTACCGTTTACATAAATTCCGTCTTGTTTTTTGAATTCTAAAGTTCTGAAACCAATTCGCTTATCGTATTTATGAATGATGTTTCCGTTTTGTTTCAAAACAAGTTCTAAATCATATAGATTTGGACTTTCCGGGTTCCATGGCTTGATGTTTTTCCATTGTGCTGCAATTGATTCCTTCGTGCTTTTTGCTTTAATCGGGAAAGTAAACGTTTGAAGACTTTCTCCGGTTAAAGTTTTAAGTGTAGCTTCTAAAGTGGTATTTTTAGAAATATTTTTAAGATTCAGATCAACCGTAATCGAACCGTCCATTTTTGGATTTACGGCAATATGCTGGATATTGGTTTTAGGAGAAACTTCCAGCCAAACCGGACGGTAAATTCCGCCAAACAGCCACCAGTCAGCTCTTCTTTCGGCTGCGTTTACCGATTTATTGGCAGAATGTTTCCAAACATGCACTTCTAAAGTGTTTTTAGAACCAAACTTCAACAATGAAGAAATATCATATTTGAATTCATAAAAACCTCCCTGATGAATGGCTCCGGCCAATTTTCCGTTGATTTTTACTTCGGTATCGGTCATCGCACCTCCAAAAGCAATCAGGACCTCTTTATCTTTGTAATCAGCAGGAATTTCAAATTCGTATTTATACAAACCTTCTTCTTTGCTAGGCTCTTTTTGGTTCAGTTCTTTGTACCATCTTCCATAGGTATATTCTCCAAAACCTTCTAATTCCCATTGGGATGGAACATTTATTTTAGACCATTTTTGACTGTTGTTTCCTCCGGTACAATAAAAATCCCACTGTACAGGATGTTCAAAATCTTTTCCGGAAAGGTAGACTTTATCAGTTTGCTGAGCTGCGCCATTTTGGTATGAAAATAATGCAATGGCAGCAATAGCAAAGTTTTGGATGGTGTTTTTTAGTAACATAAAAAGTTATTTCTATAATGGTTAGTTGCCATCTGGTTTAGTAATTTCAAAACGATCACTCATTGGAAGTGTCCAGCTCGAAAAGTAATTTGGTTTCTTTGGATTATAATTTGGAACTTCTTTTTGAATTTGTTTTTTTAACGGAATGTCAAGTTCGCGAATTCCCTTAACAACACAAAGTGCAATTTCGTTTGCCCCAAAACTATTAAAATGAGTGTTATCTTCCAAAGCTTTTACTTGTCCGGGGAAAGTATTCGCAGGATATTGCACAAAAGCTTTTCTGGAAGGCTCATCGCCCCAGACTTCGTATAATTCGGTTGTCATTTTGGTAACATCAATAAGGGCAACATTATTTTTTTGTGCCACAGATCGCATAGCAGCTGGAAAATCACCATGTGTTTCTTTTAGCGTACCATTTTCATTAAATGCTCGGCGTTGTGTAGGTGTTACCAGAACTGCAATTGCTCCCTTATCTCTGGCAGCTTGTACAAATTCAGCTAACAGTGTAGAGTAGGAACCCCAGGCACTATTTCCTTCGCCTTTAATTTTTTCGTCATTATGGCCAAATTCCACAAACAGATAATCTCCTTTTTTAATGAGGGAAAGAATCTTTTTTAAACGATTTCCACCTTTAAAAGAACTTAATGCAGAACCGGAAACCGCATAATTGGCAACGACAACACTATCATCAAAATAATTCGTGATAAATTGTCCCCAGGAAGCCCAGGGTTCAACATCCTGATCGGTAACGGTTGAATCTCCAGCCAAATAAACGACTGTTAAATTATCCTTTGGAGTAATTTTTATACTTTGAATATTGATGTCGCCTAAGAATTCCAGTGTAAGTTTATCGTCCCAGTTAAAAATATCTTTTTCCCTGTCTTTAAGTGAAACATTTTGATTGTCATCAATTTTTGGAGTTCTGACATTCACGTTGAAAACTTTTGTAACGGGTTTTCCTTTTTTGATGGAAAGCTGATCCAGCATTAATCTTCGTGATTCTGCTTTTATAGTGATATTTGATTGTCTTTCTGTGCTTCCCATAACCACTTCAATCTGATAATTTCCTTCGGGAAGTTTTATCGAAAAGTAAGTTGGTTTAGTGGCTGAAAATGTATTAGGATTGATTTTTACATTGGAAGCTGAATTAATATCAAAACCATAACCTGTAGCAGGATTGTAAGTTAAAGGATTGTTTATGACAATCCCTTTTTTGTTTTTTGATTGAGTTCCAAAATTAAATAACTGATTTTCAGTGTTTTCATCAGGAGTCGTTTCAGTTAAAGAATTGGTATTCAGAGCAAATAAATTAATCTGTGTCGTAAGACAAAAAACAATCAAGAAAGAAGTTTTAATTTTTATCAAGGTCTTTTTATTTTAATTATTATAAATTCAAAACTAATGGTTACTCTTTTATATAGTATCCTGTACTATGATGTTAAAAAATTGAAAGAATATAAATTATGATATTGCAAAAATCAGGTATGTACAGGATGCTATCCCGTAAAAAAACAAAGAAATTGCGTTTAAATTATCAACGTAAATAAGTATTGATTCATTATACTTGCTTTTTGATACCTAATAATTATGAAAACCAAAAACTATTCTTTTCAAACTCTTATTGGCTTATTATTTTTGTTTCCTGTATTAATTATGGCACAGGAAAAACAGGCTATACGTAAAATACATTACGCTCCTGAAGGCAATAGTTTTGTTTTAAAAAATGGTACCCGAAAATTCAACCGCGCGCTTTACGGATCTAACACAGGTTTTAGGGTTGAAACCGGAGATTTGCCGGAGTTTGCCATGTATATGCCGGGAATGGGAGGGAACTTTAAATTAGGTTTGGTGAATGGTAAAGACAGTAAATGGATTACCGAGGCTTCAAAAATTGACACAAAATATGTGTTGGGAACCATGCAATACGAAATTCAGGATCCTATTTTAGGGAATGGAAAGCTATTCGTACAGGTTGTTGCCTTAAAAGAAAAAGAAGGTTTTATTGTGAAAGTATATGGTCAAAATCTGCCTAAAAAATTAGATTTAATTTGGGTGTACGGTGGTGCAACAGGCAAAAAGTTCAGTCGTGACGGTGATATTGGTGCAGATCCGGAATCGGTTTTTTATTTACAGCCTGAATATTGTCTGAATAATAAATACACGTTAAAAAAGCAATCCTTTTTATTAGAATATGGTTCAGAAAGCAACAAACAGAAAACAGGAAATAATAAAAGACTTGTTGGTTATTTTCCTTCTTCCGATGTAAAATTAGCCAATTCGAAGCAGCAAAAAACACCATTAGAATTGTACAGTTCTAATCCGGAAACTTTGACACTTATTACAGGAAAAAGTACGTTTTCAAAAAATGAAATGTATTGGCTGTTTGCAAGTGAAGATCTAAAGTCAGATGTCTCTCAAATAGGAATAGCAAAATTATATGACAAATCAGTACAGGAAACACATGTTTTAGCCAATAGAGTTAAAGTAACAACTCCTGATCCTTACATCAATACTTTGGGTTCAGCGCTTTCCATAGCTGCTGACGGAATTTGGGAAAGCCCGGCGTATCTTCATGGAGCAATTGCGTGGAGAATGCATCTGAATGCCTGGCGTGGTGCTTATACCGCAGATCCGTTGGGCTGGCATGATCGTGCGAAAACGCATTTTACAAGTTACAGCAATTCGCAGGTTACCACTCCTGATAGTGGTCCTATTGTTTTGGATACCGTTCGAAATTTTGCCCGCCAAAAAGAAGAAATAGGGACATCAATGTTTAGCAGCGGTTACATTAGCCGTAAACCAGACAATAATACAATTGCCCATCATTACGACATGAATCTGGTGTTTTTCGATCAGATGCTGCGTCATTTTAAATGGACGGGTGATACTTCGTTTATGAATGAAATGTGGCCCACGATCCAAAGACATTTAAACTGGGAAAAGAGAAATTTCGATCCGGACAATGACGGACTTTATGATGCGTATGCTACTATATGGGCAAGTGATGCTTTGCAATACAGTGGCGGAGGCGTGATTCATTCTTCGGCTTATAATTACTATGCGAATAAAACGGTTGCTGAAATTGCAAAAAAAATCCAGAAAGATGAAAATCCGTTTTCTAAAGAAGCAGATAAAATTCTAAAAGCGTCCAATGACCAGCTTTGGATTCCGAACAAAGGAATTTTTGCCGAATATAAAGATGCACTTGGAAACAGATTATTGCACGATGTTCCGGGAATATGGAGTATTTATCATACGATTGATTCTGAATTATCGAATCCGTTTGAGACTTATCAGATGCTTTCTTATGTGAACAATCAAATTCCACATATTGCGATTTCGGCAGAAGGATTAGATAAAAAAGACCTTTACATGATAAGTACTACTAACTGGCAGCCTTATACATGGTCGATTAATAATGTGGCTTTGGCAGAACAATTGCATACTTCATTGGCTTTCTGGCAAGGCGGACAAACTGAAAAAGCTTATACCATGTGGGAAAGTGCTTTAATAGAAAGTATGTATTTAGGAGCTTCTCCCGGAGGATTTGAACAGTTAATGTATCAGGATGCTATTCGAGGAGAATTGTATCGTGACTTTGCAGACCCGATTGGTATGGTTTCACGAACATTGGTAGAAGGACTTTTCGGAATTCAGCCGGATGCTTTGGCGGGAGTTTTAACAATTCAGCCTGGCTTTCCGTCAAAATGGAATCATGCAGCATTGGATATTCCGGATGTAGCAATTGATTTTAAAAGAGAAAACAAAACAGATTCTTATCAGATTGAAAATCGTTTTGGAACAAAAATGAACCTGAAATTGATTGTAAATGCACCTTTCGAAAAAGTTCAGGATATTATTGTTAACGGAAAATCTGTCGCCTGGGAAAATATTTCGGAAAGTATCGGAAATCCAAAAATTGCAATTGAAGTTCCTTTTGCTGCTATTTTTGATGTAAAAATTAACTGGCAGGGAGATACTTTAGAAGAAGTCAATTCAAGTTTGCCTTTAACATCCGGAGAATCTCTTTCTATAACAACATCGAAGGCAGAAATAGTTTCAATCTATGATCCACAATCTATTTTGGGTGAAATTTCAAAAACAAATAAATCCTATCAGGCAATTGTTTACGGTAATAAGTTCAAAACCTTTTTTGTTCAGTTGAAACAAGGCGATTTATTGTGGTGGAAACCTATCGAATTGGATTTGAAACCTAAAATCGAATCTCAAATTATTGAGTCAAAAAATAATAATGTAGAAGTTTCGCTAAAAAATAATTCGAAAATCAAGATTGAAGGAAATGTAGTTTTTGATGCTTCGGCAAAAGAAAATCAGCAAAAGATTGTTTTAGATGCCAATCAAAAAGAAACCGTTGTAATTCCGTTTCAGAAATTAGTTCCGGGAACTAACAATTTTTCTATTCAAACAGATTCGAATACAGTAAAGGAAATCACTTTTACGAACTGGGATATTCCGTTTAATAGTTCAAAAAAGGCAGAAACAGTTTCGCTTTCTTCTTTCTTTAATTCGAAAGTAACAGATGTTTTTAATCAGAAATATTTATCTCCAAGACCACAAACCGTGACTTTACAGCTTCCTACAAACGGAATAGGAAATTGGTGTTACCCGAACGTATCGGTAAATATTGATGATTCAGGATTACGAGGAAAGGCAAAATCAAACGGAGAGATTTCAACTCCATATGGTTTCTCTTTTAAAACCCCTTCTGATCAAAATCAGAAAAACATCGTTTTTACCTCGCAGTGGGATAATTTTCCAAAAAGCGTTAGTATTCCTTTAAGCGGAAAAGCTTCTCACATTTATTTTATGGTTGCCGGAACTACAAATCCGATGCAGAGCCGAATCGTAAATGGTGAAATTCAGGTTAATTATACAGACGGAACATCTGAAGTATTACAATTGAAAAATCCGGAAAACTGGTGGCCAATTGAGCAGGATTACTTTGTTGATGGATTGGCTTTTACAACTGACGCACCAAAACCTCCAAGAGTATATTTGAAATCGGGCGAAATTTCGAGAACTTTTAACGATTTTAAAAGTATAAAAGGTTTCTCAAATTTTGGTGTTGATGGAGGAGCTGCAACGATTTTGGATTTGCCTTTAGATAAAAATAAAACATTAAAAAACATGACAATCAAAACTATTGCCAATGATGTAGTAATTGGTTTGATGAGTGCTACGCTAATACGATAAGTTGCAAAAAAAAAATAGCCATTTTTGATGAACTTATTAATAAAAAGAAAACTATAAAATATGAAGAAAATAATATTTGTATTGATCATAATGATGATGTTTTCTTTTAATAAAAAAGAAGAATCAGCATTTTCGTTAACAGGAAAGACAAATAATTTTGAAAATGGAAAAGTGCTGTATTTAAAAGATAATTTATCTGAAAAAATTATTGATTCGGCTATCGTAACCAATAACGAATTTTTATTCAAGACGAAAATCTCTAAATTTCCTTCAAGGGTTTTGTTGTATAACAAAGAATTCTCCCAGTGGAGAGATATTTGGATTGAAAACAATAAAATGATTTTTGATGCCTCTCAAAGTGATTTTAAAAATGCTAAGGTAAGTGGTTCTGCGTCTGAAAATTTAGTACAAAAACTTTATGAAAATGCAGGTGGATTGTCTTTCGAAGAAAGAAATAAACTTGAAAAAGATTTTGTAAAAGATAACCCAAATAGTGTTGTAAGTGCCTTTATTCTATCTGTTTTTTCCAGAGATTGGGGAAGAGAATTTACAAAAGAATCTTACGAACGATTTTCCGGAGATATAAAAAAATCGGAATACGGAAATAGAATCTCTAACTATATTACATTGAATCGGGATGTCGAAATTGGAGATCAATATTCGAATGTTGTAATGAATGATAAAAATGGAAATCCGAAAGAATTATCCAAATTACTTGGAGAAGTGACACTTTTAGAGTTTTGGGCATCTTGGTGCGGTCCGTGCAGAAAAGAAAATCCTGATTTAGTAAAAATTTACGAAAAATATAAAACAAAAGGGTTTCAAATTGTAGCAATATCATTAGACAAGGATAAGGAAAAATGGCAGTCTGCAATCGAAAAAGATGGTTTGTCATGGAGTAATTTTTGCGACTTTGAAGTTTGGGAAAGCAAAGCCGCATTAATGTATGGCGTTTATGCAGTTCCTGAAAATTTTCTTATTGATAAGAATGGGAAAATTGTTGCCAGAAATATTCGGGGAGAAAAACTTAATGAGAAATTAGCTGAATTGATAAAATAAGTAATAAGAGCTAATTAATAAAGTTACAAATACAGTCATATAAATAATTTATTTTAAAATTTAAAACCATGAAAAAATATTCTATTATTTGTTTTTTATTGTTTTCTGTTGGAATCACTGCCCAGCAAAAAATAGACCGAAAAGCATTGGTAACAAGGCATAATATTCAAATTACCGAAATAGATACTTTAGCTTCCTTAACGGTTGGAAATGGTACTTTTGCTTATACCGTTGATGTTACGGGATTGCAAAGTTTTCCTGAAAAATATCAAAGAGGGATACCGCTTGGAACACAAGCGGAATGGGGCTGGGACAGTTATAAAAACACTGAAAATTATAAATTTTCTGAAACTTTAAGAGAGGTAGATCAATATGGTCGTAAGATTTCGTATTCAACACAAATTAAAGAACCTGTACGAAAAAAAGAAGCAGTCGAATGGTTTCGTCAGAACCCACATTTATTGCAATTGGGAAATATAGGTTTTGAAATCACCAAAAAAGATGGCAGTTTGGTAAAGCCGGAAGATATTAAAGCGATTAATCAAAAGCTGAATTTATGGACAGGAAAAATTGAGAGTTATTTTGAGGTGGAAGGCACTCCTGTGAAAGTGATCACAGCTTGCGATCAGACAAAAGATGTTTTAGGCTTTAAAGTAGAATCGGATTTAATTCAACAAGGACGTTTGAAAATTCGTGTTCGAATCCCTTTTCCAACAGGACTATGGGGTGATATGGGGACTAAATGGGAAGAAAAACAGGATGTATCAATTTCAACGGTTGCCATTGAGGGGACTGATATGGGAAAAAAATGGGGAGGAAAACAAGATTATAAAAGCAATCTGAAAATCAAAAATAAATCAGAAGCTACAATTACACACGTAATGGACAGTATTTCGTATGATATTAATTTGAAATGGAAAGGCACTGCATCGATTAAAGAAAAAGCAAAACATTATTTTGTTGTAGAACCTTCAAAAAGCAATACAATCGAATTGAGTTGTTCGTTCGTTCAAACAGATAAAAACAAATCTGTAATTCCTTCTTTTGAAGCGATTGAAAAAAGCAGTATCGCGGGTTGGGAATCCTTTTGGAAAAGCGGTGCAGCAGTTGACTTTTCAGGAAGTACAGACAAACGTGCACCTGAATTAGAACGTCGTGTGATTCTTTCGCAATACCTGACCAAATTGCAATGCACCGGAAAAGTTCCGCCACAGGAAACCGGATTGACATATAATAGCTGGTATGGAAAGCCTCATTTAGAAATGCATTGGTGGCACGGAGTACATTTTGCACTTTGGGACAGACCTGAATTATTGGAAAATAGCCTTCCGTGGTATCAAAAAGTTTTTACAAAGGCTAAAGACATTGCCAAAAGACAAGGTTTCGATGGTGCAAGATGGCAAAAAATGACAGATTATGATGGTAATGAAAGCCCATCTTCTGTGGGGGCATTCCTGATTTGGCAGCAGCCGCATTTTATCACCTATGCAGATTTGATTTATCAGGCAAAACCAACAACAGCTACTTTAAATTTATACAGCGAGCGTGTTTTTGCAACCGCTGATTTCATGGCATCTTTTGCAAATTATGATGCTAAAAATGATCGTTATGTTTTAGGGCCTGGCGTGATTCCGGCGCAGGAACGTTTCAAAGCAATAGAAACTTTTAATCCAACTTATGAATTGGCTTATTGGAACTGGGCTTTGAAAACCGCAATAGCCTGGAAGAAGAAATTGAATCAAAAAGTTCCTGAAAAATGGGAAGATGTTTTGAAAAAACTGTCGCTTTTACCAATTGCTAAAGATGTTTATCTGGCAACAGAAAGTGCTACGGATTCCTACACAAATCCCGAATTTAAAACCGATCATCCATCAGTATTAGGAACTTTTGGAATGCTTCCGGAAACGTCTCTTTTGGATAAAAAAATCATGAAAAATACGTTTGACCTGGTTTGGAATACCTGGTCATGGGATAAAACCTGGGGTTGGGATTTCCCAATGACGGCAATGTCTGCAGCGCGTTTGCAAATGCCTGAAAAAGCAATTGATGCGCTTTTTATGAATGTGGTAACGAATACCTATTTGAAAAACGGACATAATTATCAATCGGAAAGACTGACACTTTATCTTCCTGGAAATGGAGGGTTGCTTACAGCTGTTGCGATGATGTGTGCTGGATGGGAAGGAAATACAATTGAAAACCCTGGCTTCCCTAAAGATGGAACGTGGAAAGTTAAGAGTGAAGGGTTTAAGAAGATGTTTTAGTTTTTTTTAAAAGGTGCTAAGTTACTAAGGTTCTGAGATACTAAGTTTTATTTTTAACTCTAGTTTGTCATTTCGACGAAGGAGAAATCACACCAGAAATTCCGCAAAGAAAAACAGCTAATCTTTGTCGAGTTACGAGTGTGATTTCTCCTTCGTCGAAATGACAAGAAAACTTAAAAAAAATCTGCTTTAATCTTTTTAAAATCTGCGTGAAACTTATCATTTATTTAGAAAAATAGTAAGTTTAACAATAAACCTTATCAGCAAAAATCAGTCTAAATCTACATCTAACCTTATAACCTAAAACCAATTATGAAATATAGAATTTTACTATCATTATTATTTTTGTCCTGTACCATTTTTGCACAAAGACAAATGGAAAATTTAGATCGTGGCGTTGTTGCCATTAAAAATAACGGTCAGTTTTTTATTAGCTGGCGTGTTTTAGGAACTGATGCAGATTATTTGGCTTTTAATTTGTATCGAAAAAGCGGTGGTAATAAAGCAGTCAAATTGAACGATAAACCCATAACAGGAGCAACAAACTTTGTTGACACTAAAGCAAATCCTCAGGAAGAAAATACATGGTTTGTAAAAACAGTTCTGAAAGGAAAAGAAAAAGATGCAAAGGGAAGTTTTACTATTCCGGCTTCAAGTCCTGATAAAGATTATTTGTCAATAGCTATAAAACCGGTGGAAGGTTATATTCCGAATGATCTTTCAACGGGTGATTTGGATGGAGATGGAAGGTATGATTTGATTGTACACATGACCGGAAAAGGACATGACAATTCGCATACAGGAATTACGGATCCACCGATATTTCAGGCGTATACTTTAGACGGAAAATTTTTATGGCAGATTAATTTAGGAAAGAATATTCGTGAAGGTGCTCATTATACGCAGTTTATGGTGTATGATCTGGATGGCGACGGAATTGCCGAATTCGTTTGTAAAACCGCTGATGGAACTACTGACAGCGAAGGTAATATAGTAGGTGATGCTTCAAAAGACTGGGTTGAAAGAGACCCAAAATCGCCTATCTATGGTAAAATTCTAAGAGGTCCGGAATATCTTTCGGTTTTTAATGGAAAAACCGGAAAACTGGTTACAACAGTCGATTATATTGCAGAAAGAGGTGATCTTGCCGGATGGGGCGGACACGGCGGAAGCGGCGGAAATGATACCAAAGGAAACAGAGTGGATCGATTCACAGCCTGCATTGCCTATTTAGACGGAATTCATCCAAGTGTGGTGATGTGCCGTGGCTATTATGGAAGAACCGTTTTAGCTGCCTGGGATTTTAAAAACAATAAACTGACTTCAAGATGGGTTTTTGACAGTAAAGATGCTGAAAATCCATATTCCGGAATGGGTAATCACGGGTTGTCTGTCGCTGATGTTGACAATGACGGAAAAGATGAAATTATTTATGGGTCTATGTGTGTTGATCACGATGGGAAAGGTTTATATACCACAGGTTTCAGACACGGAGATGCCCTGCATGTTTCTGATCTGGATCCTGATATTCCGGGCTTGGAAGCTTTTGGAATCCATGAAATTGAAAATAAAACTACAGGTCCCGGTATAACACTTTTCTCTGCCGCTGACGGAAAAGTGTTGTTTACCGATTCTCCTAATGAAGATGTTGGTCGGGGAGTGGCTGATAATATTGATCCAACCAGAAAAGGCGCACAATGTTGGTGGTCCGGTTCTCCGTTTTTATATGATATCAAAGGAAATAAAATAGGAGATGCTCCAAAATCAATCAACTTTTTGATTTATTGGGATGGAGATACTTCAAGGGAACTTTTAAACTCGAATTATATTGACAAATATGGTAAGGGAAGATTGTTTACAGCAACGGGAGCTATTTCAAACAATGGAACAAAATCTACTCCGGCACTTTCTGCAGATATTTTAGGAGACTGGAGAGAAGAATTGATTTTAAGATCTGAGGATAATAAAGAATTAAGAATTTATTCGACTACAATTCCAACCGAAATAAGACAATATACTTTAATGCACGATCCGCAATATCGCTTAAGTATTGCCTGGCAAAATGTAGGGTATAATCAGCCGCCTCATACTGGTTTTTACTTTGGAAGTGGTATGGATCCAGCTCCAAAGCCCAATATTGTTTTAGTTTCTAAGAAATAATTATAAAAGCCCTGAATTTCAACAATTCAGGGCTTTTTATTTGTGAATGATACTTTAACTTTTTAAATCGAATTTCTATCAATAAAATTGAAAGGAACTTTTATTTCTCCTTTTTCTTTGTTTAAAATCATACGTGCAGCTATTTCTCCCATTTTATTAAAATCTGTAGACATAACGGTTATTCCCAATAAATCTTTCAAAGGTGTATCATTATAAGAAATCACACCAATATCCTGACCCAGAACATATTCGTCATCTCGGATTTGTTTAACAAGATTAACCAAATCAGATTCTTCTATTGTGATAAATAAGTCTCCTTTTTTAAGAATCATATCGTCATATACTTCACTTAGGATTTCAAAATTGATTTCATGTTCAACACAAAATTTTCTGAAACCATGCAGGATTCTTCTTGGATATGGATAAACAGCCTTTTCAGGATATACAAGAATTAATCTTTTATATTTGGTTATTTTAGAAAGTCCTTCTTTTAAGGCATTATAAATGTCATTCTCAAAATCCTGATAGATTTTAATTACCTCGCTTCCCAATCCAATTTTTATATTATCCATGATAACCAGCTTGTCCTGAGGTATTCTTTGGATGGCTTTTGCTACTTCATCAGTAAAACTCAAATGCTTTAATTCATCTGTTTTAAAATGAGTAGTAATGACATAATAGTCGTAAGCACCTTCAAATTTATCCAGAAGATTTAGAAATAAGGTTTCATCGCAGTGATAAATATGCAGATCAACATGGGCATTTGCACCTAAAGTGTTGATAAAAGAGCTGTACGTTTTCATTTTGTACGCACTCAGTTTATTAAACAAAAACAGAATATTAACTTTTGATTCCAGTTTTGTTCTTGTAATATAATAGCCTTTTCCTCTTATCGAAGAAATGATTTTACGCTCTTTTAATATATTATAAGCTTTCTCAACTGTATCTCTTGACATGTAAAATTCCTCACTAAAACTGTTAATGGATGGAATTTTTTGATTTATTTTCAAGTTACCATTGGTAATATTCTGCAAAATGGAATCTACAATTTGCTTGTATTTTGGAACCCTTGAATCTTCGTCTATCTTAATAAGTTTGATCATCTTGTCTGTCTTGTAATTATATACCAGGTTACTGGGGCAATTTTAATTTATAATAGTTGTAAGTAAAAGGAAAAAACTTTCAAAGAAGTATATTTGATAATTTTCTCACAAAGTTATCTGAATTAGATAAGGCTTGTTGTATCTTTTTGCTGATTTGTTTATTTAAGATTAATTGAGAATGTAATAATTGCGAAATCCATCGCTAAAATAGAAATTTTAAATTTATATTTCTATAACATAGGTATTCTTCTTTATATAAATCATCGGATTTAACATATTCGTAAAAAACATACAAGGACAGTACAGGATAGTTTTGTTTTTTACATTCTCTTATTTTACCAAGCAGATTAACAATAGAATTAACCTAAACCAATTTTTTAAATGGAATCATTACTCGGAATTATTTTTCACTCGATCGGAGGTTTTTCTTCAGGCAGTTTTTACATGCCTTTCAAAAAAGTTAAAGATTGGGCTTGGGAAAGTTACTGGTTAGTTGGAGGTTTTTTCTCCTGGTTGATTGTACCGCCAATTGCTGCTTATTTAACGATTCCAAATTTTGCAGACATTATTGCTGATGCTTCTTCACATGTGAAAATGCTGGCGTATACTATGGGGTTGATTTGGGGAATAGGAGGACTTACTTACGGTCTTGGTGTTCGTTATTTGGGAATGTCATTAGGTAATTCAATTACTTTAGGATTTTGTTCTGCTTTTGGCGCCTTGATTCCACCTATCTATTATAATTTTAATGCAGTAGAAGGAAAAGAATCCATTAGTGATATGTTTTCCAACTCAGGAGGTCAAATGGTTTTATTTGGTGTACTTGTATGTATTATTGGAATTGCCATTTTAGGAAAAGCCGGAATATTAAAAGAAAAAGATTTTGTAACAGGGCATGAGGATAAAGACAAAGATTTTAGTCTGGTAAAAGGTTTGATTATTGCCATAGTATCAGGAATTTTGAGTTCTTTTTTCAATTTCGGAATCGAAGCTGCTAAACCAATGGCAGATGTTGCGAATGAAGCCTGGAAATTATCACATCCAGATCAGGGAGAATTTTTATTTCAAAATAATGTAAGTTATATCATTATACTTTGGGGTGGATTGACAACCAACTTTATATGGTGTATCTACCTTAATTTCAAAAATAAAACTTTCGGCGATTATACAGATAAAAGAACACCAATTTCAAAAAATGTACTTTTTTCAGCCATTGCAGGTACCATGTGGTTCCTTCAGTTTTTCTTCTACGGTATGGGGGAAAGTAAATTAGGAAACGGAGCCAGTTCATGGATTTTGCACATGTCTACCATTATTCTTACTGCAAATTTTTGGGGCTTTTACCTAAAAGAATGGAGTGGTGTTACTAAAAAGACCTTTAATACTTTTCTGTTTGGAATTGCACTTATGTTCCTTTCTATTGTTTTAGTCGGAATTGGAAATTCATTATAAATAATAATAAACTATCAATATAAAATGTCAAATATTAACACAAACAATATGACCTTTCAGCATGTAAGCTATCTTTGGGATGAGGCTAAAGCTGCAGAACTTGCAGGAGATGAAGTAGCTCTTTTTATCTATCGTTCTAATTTATTGGGAGCAGATTTAAGACTTACCAATTATGGAGGTGGTAACACTTCAGTTAAAATTACAGATAAGGACCCATTGACAGGCGCAAGCTCTGAAGTAATGTGGATTAAAGGTTCCGGTGGAGATATCGGAACATTGACAAAATCAGGTTGTGCAGCACTTTATTTAGACAGATTGCGTAATCTTGAAAATGTTTACAGAGGTATTGAATTTGAAGACGAAATGGTTGAATTGTTTAATCATTGTATCTTTGATTTAGCTTCTAAAGCGCCTTCTATTGATACACCATTACACGGTTTTTTACCATTCAAACATATTGATCACCTTCATCCTGATGCAGCTATTGCTATTGCTGCTGCAAAAGACGGAGCTAAAATAACAGAAGAATTATTCGACGGAGAAATCGGTTGGGTGGGATGGCAGCGTCCAGGTTTCGACCTTGGGCTTCAATTAAGAAGCTGTTTGGAAGAAGCGGAGAAAAAAGGTAAAAAATTACGCGGTATTATGTTAGGATCTCATGGCTTATTTACATGGGGAGATACTGCTTATGAAAGTTATATCAACACACTTGAAGTAATTGAAAAATGTGCTGAATATTTAGAAAGCAATTACGGAAAAAAACGTTCTGTTTTTGGAGGTAAAAAAATTGACAGCCTTCCGGAAGCGGATCGTAAATTAAAAGCCGCAAAAGTAGCTCCAATTTTAAGAGGTTTCTGTTCTTCAGAGCGCCAGATGATCGGTCATTATACAGATGATGCAAGAGTTTTAGAATTCATCAACTCAAATGATTTATCAAAGTTAGCTCCGTTAGGAACTTCTTGCCCGGATCACTTTTTACGTACTAAGATTAGTCCATTGGTTTTGGAATTAGATCCAAACGAAGATTTGTCAGATGTAAATGCAATTAAAGCAAAATTAACTCCTGCTTTTGAGGGGTACAGAGCAATGTACAAAGATTATTACAATGCTTGTAAAAAATCTAATTCACCGGCAATGCGTGACCCGAATCCGGTTGTGATTTTATATCCTGGAGTAGGTATGTTTACGTTTGCCAAAGATAAAACAATGGCTCGTTTAGCATCAGAATATTATGTGAATGCAGTAAATGTAATGAAAGGAGCAGAAGCTGTTTCTGAATATACTTCATTGCCACACCAAGAAGCTTTTGATATCGAATATTGGTTATTGGAAGAAGCAAAATTACAGCGTATGCCAAAACCAAAAGCACTTTCAGGAAGAGTTGCTTTAATCACCGGTTCTGCCGGTGGAATTGGTAAAGCTATCGCTAAAAGATTTGCTGAAGAAGGAGCTTGTGTAGTAATCAATGATATTAACGAAGAGCGTTTAGAAGGTGCAAAAGCAGAATTTATAAAATCATTTGGTAAAGATGCTGTTTCAAGTACATTATTAAATGTTACAGATGAAGTAAGTACTGAAAAAGCATTAGATGCTGCTTGTTTAGCATTTGGTGGTGCTGATATTATCATCAACAATGCCGGAATCAGTATTTCAAAATCAATTGCAGAGCACACTCTTGAAGAGTGGGACAGATTATATGACATTTTGGTTAAAGGACAATTTATTGTTTCAAAAGCCGGAATTGAAGTAATGCGCAAACAAGGTTTTGGTGGGGATATCGTAAACATCGTTTCTAAAAATGCGGTTGTAGCGGGTCCAAATAATCCTGGATACGGTTCTGCAAAAGCGGCTCAGGCGCATTTAACACGTTTAATGGCTGCCGAGTTAGGAGCTGATAAAATCCGTGTAAATACGGTTAATCCTGATGCAGTAATATCAGATTCTAATATCTGGTCTGGCGGATGGGCTGAAGGTCGTGCAAAAGCATACGGAATTACCGTTGCGGAATTGCCTGCATATTATGCAAAACGCACCTTATTAAATGAAATTATATTGCCTGATGATATTGCAAACGCTTGTTTTGCATTCGTAGGAGGTCTGTTGAACAAATCAACAGGAAATGCCTTGAATGTTGACGGTGGCGTAACAATGGGCTTTTACAGATAAGTTGTTTAGTTTTTTTAAGTTTATTTAACAAAGTGGTTTTTGTTTTCTAACGTTCGATTCTGTCGGACGTTAGATTTTTTATGACAATCGTATTTTATAAATAAATTTCCTAAACACATAAAAAATAAAGAAAAGAATAACAAAAAGTAACGTAAATCAAGGGTTCAGTTTATAGAATAGTCCTATATTGTAAACCCTAATTAAAAATAAATAAGTATGTTAATTCAATCAAACACTATAGCATCTCATAATGATGGTTTATTAAAAAAGCATCAAAATAAATTAGTTTTTACAGCTTCAGAAATTGCTGAAACAGAATCGATTATTCAAAAATTAATTGATTTCCAAATCGCAATTCCATCTTGGGCATTAGGAACAGGAGGAACAAGATTCGGGCGTTTCCCGGGTGGAGGAGAACCTCGTTCTATCGAAGAAAAAATTGAAGATGTAGGTTTGCTTCATGCTTTAAACAATGCTTCAGGTGCTATTTCTTTGCATATTCCATGGGATATTCCAACAGATTATAATGCGATCAAAAGTTTAGCCGGACAACACGGATTAAAATTTGATGCCATGAATTCTAATACTTTTCAGGATCAGGCAAATGCAGAGCAGACTTACAAGTTTGGTTCATTACAAAATGTAAGCAAGGCAGTTCGTAAACAAGCTGTGGCTCACAATATTGAAGTTATCAAACACGGAATTGAGTTAGGATCGGAATCTCTTACTGTTTGGTTAGCTGACGGATCTTCTTTTCCTGGACAATTAAACTTTAGAAAGGCATACCAAAATACATTAGAAAGTTTAGAGGAAATCTATGATGCATTGCCTTCTAACTGGAAATTATTTTTAGAATACAAGTGTGCTGAGCCAAACTTTTACTCTACAACTGTAGCAGATTGGGGACAATCTTATTCTTATGTACAGAAATTAGGTGAAAAAGCAAAAACGCTTGTTGACTTAGGACACCATTTACCAAACGCAAATATTGAGCAGATTGTTTCAATTTTATTGATGGATAATAAATTAGGAGGTTTCCACTTTAATGATTCAAAATACGGAGATGACGATTTAACTGCAGGAGCTTTAAAACCATATCAATTATTCTTGATTTTCAATGAATTGGTTGAAGGAATGGATGCCCGCGGAATGAATCACGCCAAAGATTTAGGTTGGATGATTGATGCGTCTCACAATATTAAAGATCCTTTAGAAGATTTATTACAATCTGTTGAAGCGATTATGATAGCTTATGCTCAGGCACTTTCAGTTGACAGAAAAGCATTGGAAATTGCTCAGCAGGAAAATGATGTTGTTAAAGCTCAGGAAATTTTACAAAATGCTTTCCGTACAGATGTTCGCGCATTAGTTGCTGAAGCTCGTTTACGTTCAGGTGCATCATTAAATCCGGTAGAATTATATCGCAGCCTTGCTGTTAGAAATAATTTGATTTCAGAAAGAGGATTAAAAACAATAGCTACAGGCTTGTAAAAAATATCTAAATGAATGTAGTTGCAATTTTTGATATTGGCAAAACAAACAAGAAGGTTTTTTTATTTGATGAAAATTATAAAATTGTTTGGGAAAAATCAGTAAATCTTGACGAAACAGTTGATGAAGATGGTTTTCCATGTGAAAATATTGAAGTACTTAAAAATTGGATCCTCGATCGGTTATCAGAAATAAAAGACCTGACAAACTATGTTCTGAAAGCTATTAATTTTAGCACATACGGGGCTAGTTTTGTTTATGTAGATGATAAAGGCAATGCTTTGACGCCTTTATACAATTATTTGAAAGAGTATCCGGAAGCACTGAAAAAAGATTTTTATGCAACATATAAAGGAGAAGAAGTTTTTGCAGTAAAAACAGCTTCTCCTGTTTTAGGAAGCCTGAATTCCGGAATGCAGATTTACAGGCTAAAAGAAGAGAACCCTGAGTTATTTGAGAAAGTGAAACATTGCCTGCATTTGCCGCAATATCTAAGTTTTCTTTTGACCGGCGAAGCTTATACTGACATTACAAGTATTGGCTGCCATACTAATCTTTGGAATTTTAAAAAGATGAAGTACCATAAATGGCTGAAAAATGAAGGTATAAAAGACAAACTTCCACCAATTCATCCCGGAAGAGATGTTATTAAAAAAGAAAATAATTTGGCTATTGGTATTGGTTTGCATGATAGTTCATCGGCAATTATTCCTTATACAATCAATTTTACGGAGCCTTTTGTTTTATTGTCAACAGGAACATGGAGTATTTCCCTGAATCCTTTTAACAATAAGCCATTAACGTTTGAAGAGCTTGAAAAAGATTGTTTGTGTTACATGCAATACACCGAAAAACCTGTAAAGGCGGCTCGTTTGTTTTCAGGTAACGAACATGAAATACAAGCCAAAAGGCTGGCAGAACATTTTAATGTGCCGTTTGATACTTTTAAAGAAGTTTATTTTGATAAAAAAATAGTATCCACTTTAAGAGCTTTAAATTTTACTATTGTTTATCCAAAGAAATACGATTTTGATATTCTTAAGGAATGTCCGTTTCAAAAAAGGGATTTAAATGCTTTTAAAACGTATGAAATCGCTTATCATCAGTTGATGCTGGATCTTGTTGAACAACAGGTTTTTTCAACTAACTTAGTGATTCATAACAGCCCCGTAAAGAAAATTTTTGTAGATGGAGGTTTTAGCAAAAACTCCATTTTTATGAATTTACTGGCAGAAGCCTTTCCTGATGTAGAAGTTTATGCCGCTTCAATGGCGCAGGCCAGTGCTTTAGGTGCAGCGCTTGCCATTCATCAAAATTGGAATCCTAAACCGATACAGAATGATTTAATTGATTTGAAATTTTATAAGCATTAAATAACAAGTCAAACATTAAAAGATTTATTTCACGCAGATTCTACAGATTTAAGCTGATTTAATTTTAAATAATTTTATATAAATAATCTGCTCACATCTGCTTAAATATTTTAAAATCTGCGTGAAAAAATATTTAACACATAGAAAAATAATTATATGTGTTTTAAAAAAATATCCAGAATATGAAAGTCGGACTTTTTATACCTTGCTACGTTGACCAATTTTACCCAAAAGTAGGAATTGCAACCTATGAGTTATTAATAAAATTAGGGTGCGATGTTCGTTTTCCTATGAAACAGACTTGTTGCGGTCAGCCTATGGCGAATAGCGGATATCAGCATTTAACGAAAGGATGTGATGCAAATTTTATAGCGAATTTTTCAGAATTTGATTATATCGTTTGTCCATCAGGAAGTTGTGTTTTACATGTAAAAGACCATTTGCATGATGAAAAACAGGAAGATTTGGTTGCAGTAATGCGTAAAAAAGTTTTTGAACTGACAGAGTTTATTACCGATGTTTTAAAAGTAGGTCACATCGAAGGAAATTTTCCACACAAAGTAGGAATGCATGTAAGCTGCCACGGACAACGCGGACTCAAGCTTTCGCAGATGACCGAATTAAATGCTCCTTTCTTTTCAAAACCGGAACAATTACTAAGCAACATTAAAGGTTTGGATTTGGTTGCTTTAACCAGAAAAGATGAATGTTGTGGTTTTGGAGGTACTTTTTGTGTAACCGAAGAAGCTGTTTCTGTAAAAATGGGTCAGGACCGAATCAAAGATCATGAAAAACACGATGTTGAGTATATAACGGGTGGTGACATGTCTTGCCTAATGCATTTGGAAGGAATTCTAAAAAGACAAAAAAGCAATATAAAAACTATTCATATTGCAGAAATATTGAATTCATAGAAATTTAATTTGGTGAATAGTAATAGTGAAGAATGATTAGTTTGTTAACTTAATAAAGGAAGTTATTTTAATTAGAACATTTAGGTTTTATGTATTAAAATTTACTTTTTAGGACTAATTATTAATAACCATTTACTAAACACTAATTGATTGTTTCAAAAAAATATAAAAATGTCTTCAAAAAAAACAATACCACATAGCGAAGCTTCAACACGTTTTAACAAAGATGTAGAACGCGTAAACTGGCATGATGAAACACTTTGGTTTGTTCGTGAAAAACGTGACAGGTCTGCGAATCAAATTCCGGATTGGGAATTGCTGAGGGAAACTGCTTCACAAATTAAAAATAATGTACTTTCGAATATTCATGATTATTTAGTTGAATTTGAGGCTAATGCTCAAAAAAACGGAATAATTGTGCATTGGGCTGCGGATGCCAAAGAACACAATGAAATAGTGCATTCTATCATGGCGAAGAATAATGTTAAGCAAATGGTGAAATCCAAATCAATGCTTACCGAAGAATGTCATCTGAATGATTATTTAGCCGAAAAAGGAATTGAAGTAATCGATTCTGATTTGGGAGAATTTATTGTTCAGCTTCGAAAAGAACCGCCAAGTCATATCGTTTTGCCGGCTATTCACCTTAAAAAAGAAGATGTAAGTGAAACTTTTCATGAACATTTGGGTACGGAAAAAGGAAATTTTAATCCTCAGTATTTAACTGAATCAGCACGTCAGACTTTAAGAGATACTTTCTTAACCCGTAAAGTTGCTTTGACAGGAGTAAATTTTGCCATAGCAGAAACGGGTGAATTTGTGGTGTGTACGAATGAAGGAAACGCAGACATGGGCGCACATTTAGCGGATGTTCACATTGCCTGTATGGGATTTGAAAAACTGATTCCGCAACGTAAACATTTAGGTGTTTTTCTTAGATTATTGGCAAGAAGTGCTACTGGACAGCCGATTACTACTTTTTCAAGTCATTTCAAAAAACCAAGAGAAAGCACGGAGATGCATATTGTAATTGTTGATAATGGCAGAAGCACACAATTAGGAAGAGAAGATTTCAGAAATTCTCTAAAATGTATCCGTTGTGGTGCTTGTATGAATACTTGCCCGGTTTACAGACGAAGCGGAGGACACAGTTACCACAATGCAGTTGCAGGTCCAATTGGTTCAATTTTAGCTCCTAATTTAGACATGAGCAAAAATGCCGATTTGCCTTTTGCAAGTACACTTTGCGGTTCTTGTACCAATGTTTGCCCCGTAAAAATCGATATTCATGATCAGTTATACAAATGGCGTCAGGTATTGGTTAAGGAAGGTCATACACCAGCTGCAAAAACAATCGCAATGAAAACGATGGCTACAGTTTTGGCAAATCCTACCGTATTCAATTTAGCCGGGAAATCAGGAAGATTTGTAATGAAAAACATTCCTGCGATGGTTAATAATAAGATGAATAAATGGTACGATCAGCGAGAAATGCCAGAAGTTCCTGAAGAGTCATTCAGAGAATGGTACAAGAAAAATTCAAGAGAATCTAAAGCTAAGGATAATGAGTAGTAAAGCTGAAATATTACAAAAAATAAAACAAAATCAGCCGACTGTCATTACAGATTTACCTGATTTGGATGTTATAAGCTCTGAAAACCCTAATGTTTTGGAAACGTATAAAACCGTTTTGAAAAACATTGGAGGAGAACCTGTTGAAGTTTCTGGTTATCATGAAATCTTAGATTTTATCAGAAATAATTATGCGCTTGACAGAAGAATTATTACTACTATTCCAGAACTTTCAGAAGTTGCATCATTGGATTGGAAAAACGATGATCCGCATACGCTTCAAAATGTTGAATTGGCTATTGTAAAAGCCCATTTTGGTGTTGCTGAAAATAGTGCGCTTTGGGTTACAGATGATATTTTAGGTCAGCGTGTTGCTCCTTTTATCGCACAATACTTAGCAATCATTGTAAAAAAAAGTGACATATTAGCAACGATGCATCAGGCTTACGATAAAATTGGAAATCTGGAGTATGGTTTTGCAACTTTTATTGCAGGGCCTTCAAAAACAGCAGATATCGAACAATCTTTAGTGTTGGGCGCACACGGCGCAAGAGGATTAATTGTATTTTTACTGGATTAAAAAATTAAAATATAAAGATTTGAAAACAGATTTTACATTAGAAGGAAAAGTAATCGTTGTAACAGGTGCAACAGGTATCTTAGGCGAGGCTATGGTAAATGGTATTGCTGAAGCCGGAGGAACTGTTTGCGTTTTAGGCAGAAATGAAAAAGTTGCAAATGAAAGAGCCGAAATAATTATCAAAAATGGAGGAAAAGCATTAGCTGTAATTGCTGATGTAACTATAGAAAGTGATTTGATTAAAGCCCGTGACCTGGTTCTTTCAAAATATGGAAAAATTGATGGATTGGTAAATGCTGCCGGAGGAAATATGCCCGAAGCTGTAATTCAGTCTGATCAGGATATTTTTAAACTGAATATGGATGCTTTGCAAAAAGTGATGAACCTGAATTTATTCGGAACACTTTTACCAACACAGATCTTTGGAGAAGTTATTAAAGATAATGATAGTGTAGGAAGTATTGTAAATATTTCATCTGTGGCAACAGAACAGGCTATAACAAAAGTTTTGGGATACAGCCTTGCAAAGTCTGCAATTGATTCTTATACAAAATGGTTCTCTGTTGAACTTGCAAAAAGATACGGTGATAAAATCAGAATGAATTCTATCGTTCCCGGGTTTTTCTTAACCGAACAAAACCGAACGCTATTGACAAATCCTGATGGAAGTTTAACAGAAAGAGGGAATTTGATTATTGCAAATACACCTTATAAACGTTTTGGAAATCCGGAAGAATTAGTTGGCGCATTGGTTTGGTTACTTAGTGATGCGTCAAAATTTGCTACTGGTTCAAGAGTGACTATAGATGGCGGATTTACTATTTTTAGTGGTGTATAATAAACAGTATTTATATCTAAAAAAAGCGGTCTTAGGATCGCTTTTTTTTAGATAGTTATTTTATAACATTGGCGTATCATGATATAACAGAAATTTCTCACTGGTGATTTATTTTTGGTTATTAAATTGAATAAATATAAAAAAATAACATCATGATACATCAAATAGATACAACAGATAATGTTGTTGCTTTCAGAGCATTAGCTGAAGTGACAAAAGAAGATTTTCAAAATGTAGTAGTTCCTGCTGTCGAAAAACTGGTTAAGAATACAGATGAAATCAATTTTTTACTGGTTTTGGATACTGATATTGGAAATTTTACTGCTGGTGCCTGGCTTCAGGATGCCATGTTGGGTCTTAAAAACTTAGGGAAATGGAACAGGGCTGCAATAGTCACAGATTCGGAACAAATAATTACTTTCACCGATGGGTTTAGCTATGTAGTGCCTGGAGAATTTAAGGGTTTCAGAAAATTAGATTTTAATAAAGCGTTGAATTGGGTTGAAGGTAATATTTAATTAATACAATTTGATTTTACTTCAATCAATTACAGTTAATTTCAAAATCTAAAATTATGAGATCAATTTGGACAGGTTCAATAAGTTTTGGGTTAATCAATATTCCCATTAAAATGTTTTCTGCCGTGCAGGAAAGTAGTTTAGACATGGATATGCTTGATGAAAAAGATCATTCAAACATAAAGTTCAAACGAATAAACGAAAAAACGGGTAAAGAAGTAGCATTCGGTAACATAGTAAAAGGTTATAAAATTGATGATAAATATGTTATCATTGACGATAAGGACTTTGAATCTGCTGATGCCGTAAAAACTAAAACTATTGATATTCAGAGTTTTGCTTTTGAAAAAGAAATAGAAAGCATTTATTACGAACAGCCGTATTTTCTTGAACCGGACAAAGGCGCTATGAATGCTTACGGATTGTTGCGTGATGCACTGCAATCTAGCGGAAAAGTTGGAGTAACCAGTTTTGTCCTTAGAAATAAAGAAAGTCTTGCCATCTTAAAGCCGTATAAAAATATAATTCTTTTAAACAGAATCCGATTTGAACAGGAAATCAGGGATACTGGAGAATTAAAAGTTCCCGCAATGTCCAAAAAGAAATCCAAGGAAATGGATATGGCTAACAAACTGATTGAACAGCTTACTGAAAAGTTTGATATCAGCAGTTATAAAGATGAATATACCGAAAAGCTCTTGAAAATAATTAAGAATAAAGCCAAAGGGAAAAAACAGCCTAAAGCACCAAAACTGGAAGTAGTTCATAAACAAAGCGATGACTTGTTGAACATGCTGAAAGCAAGTCTGGAAAAGAAAAAATCATCTTAAATAAATACAATATAAGGTTCCATCAGGTAAATCAATATTTGTTGGAACTTTATATTTTACCTTTTTCTTCAAGTAACTTCATAATCTTTTTGATATTAGCACCTTTTCCTAAAACGGGGCTCCATAAATCACCTTTTTTCTCAAATCTTTTCAATGCGTTTTTGATAGTAAATTGTGAAGGACTTAGTTTAGCATTTACTTCGCTCCACTCTAAGGGTGTTGAAACCTGGGCACCAGCAACCGGTCTTACTGAATAAGGAGAAGCCAGGGTTTGTCCGCGTCTGTTCTGCAGATAATCAACATAAATTTTATTGTTTCTTTTTTTGATGCTTCTTTCCAATGATGTGATTTTTGGCAAACGTTCCTGAATTTCCGTTGCGATTAATTCTGATAAAATTTTTATAGAATCATAATCATATTTGGCTCCAAGCGAAATATAAACATGCAAACCTGAAGCGCCGGAAGTTTTGCAATAGCATTCCGTTTCGAGTTCATCCATAACTTCTTTTACCATTAACGCAGTCTGAACTACTTCCTCAAATTTATCTTTTGAAGGATCAATATCAATCACCAGCCAATCCGGATTTTCAATATGTTTGATAGTCGAATTCCACGGATTAATATCGATGCATCCAAGATTTGCCATGTAAAGTAATGTTTGTTTATCATTACAAATCAAATAATCCAAATGTTCATCATTGGATTCAGAATATACTTTTTCTGTTTTCAGCCATGATGGAACTTTATCCACATCTACATCTTTTTGATAGAAATGAGGAGCTTCAATTCCGTTAGGGAATCTATTCATGGATTGCGGACGATCTTTAAGATAAGGTAGGATCAAATCAGCAACTTCATTGTAATATTGCACAATATCACCTTTTGTTATGCCACTTTCAGGAAAATAAATTTTATTCTGATTCGTCAGATGAAGTGTCTTTCCATTCACTTTCAAATCAAAATTGTCTTCGGACTTTTCCCGTCTTTTATCTTCAGTTGTTTCCATAACTTCTTCTTTATTAACTGTGTTTTTACTTTTTGCAGGCAGGAAAACCTCAGATGGTTTTTTATCTATTCTCAAACCTAAATACACCGGATGGCGGAGTCTCAAATCTTCCGTCCATTCCGTAAATTTAACCTGGCATACAAATTTTGGCTTAAGCCACTGAATCGTATCCCTGATAGATATTTTTGTATTTAAAGGGGATTCATTAATAAAATAGGGTTTGAATTTTGCATGCAATTCTTTTAACGTTTCCTGACTGAAACCTGTTCCGCATTTTCCAATGTACTGAAGTCTTTTACCATAATATTGTCCCAGTAATAAGGCTCCAAAATATTGTCGGGAATTTTTTGGCGTTGTAATCCCAATAATCACAGCTTCTTCCTGTTGTGCAATTTTGACTTTTAGCCATTCATCGCTTCTTTTGCCAACGGAATAAGTGCTTTCTGCTTTTTTTGCAATAATTCCTTCGCTGTTTTTTTTATTGGCCAGCTGATATTGTTTCAGGCCATCACCAACAGTATGTTCAGAATAAAAAATGTTCGAAAGTGAATACTTATCGAGTAATATTTTCAACAATTCTTTTCTTTCCAGCAAAGGTAAATTGGTAGTTTCAAAACCATCCAGATTTAAAATGTCAAAAACATAATATTTTAAAATTCCTTCACCAGTTTTGATATAATGCTGCAAAAGATGAAAATTGGATAGTCCGGATTTATTTTCAACAACAACTTCACCATCTAAAATTGCCTGATGTTTAATTTTTTTTAATTCCTTCTGGATAGGTTCAAAATTTTTATCAAACGAAATTTGGTTTCTGCTAAATAAATTTACCTCATCAGCATTTATCACGCCTATTGCTCTGTAACCATCGTATTTGTTTTCAAAAATCCAGTCAGGACTGTCAAATGGATTTTCCGTAAGGGTTGCCAGCATAGGTTTTACAAAAGAAACACTTTGTTGTTTAGTAGTCTTTTTTGCAGCAGTTTTTGTTTTTTCAGGAATACCTATTTTCTCTTTTTTAGTTTTTTTTTCTACAGATTCTAAGGTTTTTTTTGAAATAACAGATTTATCTTTTTTAAGAATATCTTCATCAGAAGCAAATTTATCTGTCTTTTTTATCAGTAACCAGGCGTTTTCCTGTTTTCCTTTTAATTTGACCAAAGAAAATTCGCCTTTTAGTTTTTTTCCTTTTAAAATAAAACTCAACCGGCCTTTTTTTAAATCTGCTTTTAATGTGTTTTTGGCAGATTCAGAATTGTCATCTGCAGAAGTGTAGGTTCCGTTGTCCCAAACAATAACAGTACCTGCGCCATAATTTCCTTCGGGAATAGAACCTTCAAAATCTTTATAATCGTAAGGATGATCCTCGACCATCATGGCAAGTCGTTTCACTTGAGGATCCATAGAAGGACCTTTTGGAACGGCCCAGCTTTTAAGCACTCCGTCAAGTTCCAGTCTAAAATCATAATGCAGATGAGAAGCAGCATGTTTTTGAACAACAAATATCAATTCGTGCTCAGATTTTCCGGGTTTGCCTTTTGGTTCTTCGGTTTGCTTAAAATTACGTTTCTGATTGTATTTTGAAAGAGACATAAAACGAAGTTCTATTGGTGTATAGTCAGAATATGTGGTATTAAAACGATGTACTTCCGGCATTTCAATTGTTCATTAACATTAGTAGGGAATCAATCGAAGACCGGAAGTACAAAATTTATATTATGCATGACCCGTTTCAGATTCAAGTTGAGAACTCAAATCTTCTTTTTTGCTCTCGCATGATTGGCCATATTTTTTATATAATGCAGATGCCAATATTGGTAAGGCAAGACCTCCAATTAGGGCACCCGTTTTTCCGTGTCCGGCTTTTTTAAGTACAGCACCTGCAATTAAAGTTCCTACTCCAGCACAAACTAATTGTTTTACTGAAAGATTTGATGCTTTTTGTTCTAATTCTTCAGGAACAATTCCATGAAGCAATGGATTAATAAAATTTAAATTTTCCATGATTGATTTTTAATTGAATGTTTATATTTTCTGATTGTATATCAGTTTTCTTTCTTTTCCAAATGTTCTGTTTCATTATTTTGAACATCATTTATGCTATTTTCAAACTCTTTGATCGTTTGAAAGTTATCAGACTCGTGTTTTAATTTAAAAAGATGTTCTACTGTTTCTTTTTCCGGGCAATTTTCATTATCCGGATCAAAATTCTTTTCTATCATGACGTAATGATTAAAATTTAACACAGTAAAATTACGGTACAAGACTAATTTTTCTTTATACAATTAAGATTTGTACTTATATAATTTTCAGTGTAACAGATTATGATATTTTATATGATTTTAGTTGTAAAAATTTTAAAAATATTTGAATGAAAATTATATAAATGTTTCATTTGATGTTATAAAAAACGATTAATTTTTATTTTACAAATTTGTGTTGTAACCATTATAATTCTCATTAAATTAATATTTAATGATTAAATTATAAGTTAATACTGTTAATTATGGATAAAAAAGGACCAATTATCATAATCGAAAATAATCAGGGAGATCATAAAATATTTGTGGATATTTTCGCAGAATTGGGTTTTTCAAATGACATCCTTTATTTTAATTCAGGCGATGATGTTTATGACTATGTAAAGGCAAAAAACATACAGCCATTTCTGATTTTTTTAGATATTGTGTTATTGAATATGAATGCGGATAAACTGACGAAAGTGAATTATAAAAATTTAGATAAAATTTTTAATTGCCCATGTTTGTTTTTTACTACTTTTTTCGAACAATGTTTTGTGATCGATGCGTATTCAGAACCTATCAAAAGTTATTTTGTAAAGCCGTACAACTATGATAAATTTAAAAAAGTCATTAACACGATTATGGAATACTGGCAGCAGCCAACATCAATAAAAAGTTATAATGAGAAGAATTCCAATAAAAAAGAACTTGAAAAATAATTTAAATTTGTTTTAAAAATTAAAACTCCGTAAAATACTTACGGAGTTTTTTTTTGTTTCTATATTTTGAAATATAAAGTCTTAAGCTATGTCTTTAAAAGTTATAATTTAATCAATATCAGGAGTGTCTTTTTCAATTTTTTGAATGACTACTTTTTCTTTTTTAATAGCTTGTCTCAATAATCCGAATAGGCTCATGTATGCATTTGAAACAAAAACAAGAGAGAATCCGGAAATTAGAAAACCACGCCAATCCTCCAATAACAATTTGTAATCACAAAGGATGATAAAAAATAAAGTAACATAATGGCTAAAACAATACTCACATGTAAAAAGATAAAAGATTTTCCTAATGAATATAGTTCGGGCATTTATTGAACATTTTGTACACCATTCTCTTGGTTCCCTAAATACTTCTTCGTGTGTGACGGTCCAGCTGATACAAGCTATTGGAATTGCTAAAATAAATAACCATACAATTTGTGTTGAGATACTCATAGTTCACATTTTAATACATTATGGCTTCTGTCATAATGATTGATAAATTTTAATCTACTGATATTAAGCTTTTATTTTTAAAATTAAGCTAAAGATTTAACTGAAGATTTCTGGAATCTACTATACATTAAAATTAAGAATCCATTGATTTTCAAAGTTATATAATTAAACTCTCGTTTTTATATAATTATTTATTCATATTGTCTCAAATAAAAAAGGACAAATCTTAAAATTTGTCCTTTTTTAGGTAATTTACTTAATTACTAAATTAATGTCCGGCACTATTTTCAAAACCGATAATAGTAATCATATAAGGTGTGTTCGAAACCTTTATTTTGTTTACAATAGCCATTGATTTTAAATTAAGCTGAAATAATTCACCTGTTGTTGGTGAAGTGATGTAAGCAAAATTTTCAGTCAGGGTCATTTGTGGTTTTTGTTTTGAATCTTCCGCAGTTTCAGTTATTACTTTAACTTCTTTTATGGGTTGAAGACTATTTAAATCAAATAATTTTATTTCTCCTGAATGCAATAAGATTCCCAGCTTGCTGTGATTGTAGCTCACTTTGCACTGCATGATTTTTGTACTTTTCAATATTGGCTTTATAGTACTATTGATGACATCAATTAAGTAAGCTCCTTTTGCGGCTGTGTAACCTACGAATTTTCCATCAATTGAAGTTTCCAGGATACTTCCAAACCAGGCAGTTCCAAAATCTTCCGGTAATGTGATCAGCGTTTGATTTCCTGAGCTTTCCACTACAAGTACACCGCTTGCCGATCCAAAAACGGCATATGTTCCATCAGAAGCATTTCCATGTATTCCTTTTGTAGCAATTTTAGCATCAAACAATGTTTTTCCTGTATTGTCAATTATTTTAACCTTTTCCGGAAGTGTACCTGCAATTGAATTGTCTTTTTCTGTAATGGCGTAAGTTCCGTTAGAAAAAGTAGCCATCGCACCATGATGTGCCAAAAGCCCTGCATTGATTGTTTTGAATTTGGCTCCGACAGTATGAATTTCAGTTTCTTTGGCTACGGATAATGTGCCATCTCCATCATTAAAAGTCAATAATTCTCCTTTTTTGCTTTTAAAGTGAGTAGGTGCAAGTGACTGGCCAATTAAAGCACCAAATTTCGGAGTTCCTTTTGTATCAACGTGATCACCGTGACTTTCAAATCCGCTGTCAAATGTCTCAACAGTATTATCTGCCCTGTGGATGATTCCTGCAAATCGGCCTGATTCTGTTGTGTAAAGAGCTGATTTTGGGAATTTGGCATCAAAAAATGTCGCAGTTGCCGTACTTGGATTTACTAATGAGAGTTCATTTGTTTTTTCATCTGAAAGTAAAATTCTAAGATATTTGAATTCTGTTAAGGCTTCTTCTGAACCATCATTATTATTGTCGTCATCGTTGCTGCAGGAAACTGCAAAAGCAGATAAGGCAAATAAGAAAATTAATCTGAAATAATTGTTTTTCATTGTAATTGAAATTTAAAATTGATTGTGGATTATTTTTAAAATCGAGTAAGTATTATAAAACTGAAATATCAAAAGTGACTTCTGCATCTGTTGATCCTCCAGCATTGGTAATATCTCCCGCAGCTACATTAGCACCATTTTTATTTGGCGTGTGTCGAAGTGTAATAGTCAGAGTTCCGGCGGCGGCTCCGGTAGTTGCAAAAACCGATTGTAATCCGATTACTTTTCCGTTTGAATCAAAATTACTGGCAGCTGATCCATAAATAAATGGAGCTAAGTTTCCGGTTTTTTGGTAAAAAAGCTGGTGATCAGTTCCTTCAGCTACAATCTCTGGTGTGATATCTTCTGCAGGGCTGGCCAGCTCGTTTTTAAAAGTAACGGTTCCATTGTAAGTAGTGTTTTTTGCGAAAGGGCCTGAAACAGTCACTACAGGAGCATTCGCACCTTCGCCATCCAAATCCTTGTATTGTAAGGTAATTGCAGTACCTCCGCCTTGTGGTGTATAAATTGCGGTCACGGTTGTAATAAGTTCTTCTTCATTTACCGGTGGAGCATCATTGTCATCATTACTGCAGGAAAAAGTTACTAGTGCTACAAGTGCAATACCACAGAATTTAGCCTTTCTGTTAACGTTTGAAAAACTGTTTCTAAAAGATTTTTGAGTTGTTGAATTCATTTTGTTGTGTTTAAATTAATATTGATGTTGAATTTATATGGACTAATAATTGAATTTTAACTGAATCTGAAAGCTTCTGCCCAGTTCATCTGCAAAGAATCGCTGGCGGTTTAAATAGTCACGGTATTTTGTATCCAGTATATTTTGTATTGAAAAGCCTAATGTTGTCTGCATTTTACTAAAAACAGGCAGCTTCATTTCAGAGTAAAAATGCAAAAGATGATAGGCTGGAGTAGGTGTACTGATATCTACTAAGACAGATTCAAATGAATCGTTTTTGATGATATTCGTGTAAAAATTATTATCTGGATATTTGTTTTGACTAAAAACAATTTCACTTTTTAACTCCAATAGCAATTGATGCCATTCTTTTTTTGAAAAGCTTATTTTATTATTAAGATTTACAGGAGGAATATCTATTAACGATTGCTTGTTTGAAATATCTCTGCCATTCACATACGCGAATGAAAATAAATACTGCCATTGACTGGTAATATTCCAGTTGGTCTGGAAATCAATTCCGATAAGGCTGGCATCAGTCTGCTGGTATTCCCATACAGGAAAAGCACCGCGTATTGTGGTTTCAAATCCGACAGGTCGCAAAAACATATAGTTTTGAATATGATTGATATATGGATTTACTTCAAGTGAAAAATCGGTGTATTTTTTTTGCAGTGTTATTGATAATTTTGTCGCCTGTTCTTTTTCCAGGTTCAAATCTCCGAGTTCTATAACTCCGGTAGAATGATGCAGGCCATCACTGAAAAACTCAGACGGATTTGGATTTCGGGAAGCAAAACTAACATTGGTAAACCAATCCCAATTGTTATCAAACATTTTGTAAAATCCTAAACTAGCCGAAATATTATGAAAAGTAAAGCTGGGTTTTGTCAGCCATTGTGTTGAATAATCCCCAACTATAAAATGCGCAAATTCCTCATTATAACCACGCTCATCCCATCTTGATTTCTGATAATATTTGGTAGCGTCCGTTTTAGAAAAATCATAGCGAACACCCGTATCTACAGAAAAAGTATCGGTAAAATCATGACTGATAATGCTGTAAACCCCAAAATCAATTTTGTCATAATTCGGAATCAAAGGCCTTATTCCGGTTTTTGGATTGGCAAAGTTATTTTGAAAACTACTGCTTACACCGGACTTTAAATTCCAGTCGTGAAGGTTTTTTTTATAATCGAGATTAAAAGAATGTGTTTTTAATTCTAAATCCAACGCAGCAGTGTTGTTATAATCTCCACGTCTCACATCGTATTCCAGCCTTTTGTTATATTGAAAGGCATACTGAAATGATATATTTTCAGATTCATTGAAATAATAGTTATAATTTAATTTTGCAATATGATGCTGAACTTCCTGTTTTGGATTGTTGATTGCATAGGTAAAATCGTTTATGATTGCGGGAATTTTATTGGTAATCGAATTGTAAAGGTCATTGACATTTCCTGTATGCGATGCGCTTAAAATTCCGATTTGGGCATTGTAATAGCTGTAGAAAGCGGTAAAATCATAGTTTTCAGCCAAGTATTTAATATCACCCGAAAAATTATTTTCCATGTTTCCTGTATTGGACAAAATGTAATCCGGTGCACTTTTATCTCCCAGATATTTATAAGTTGCCAAAGCATTCCAGCTAAAACCTAAGTTATTCCCTTTATGAATTGCAGTACTTACTGAACCGCCTTTGCCGTTTGTATCATAATTTACAATGGTTTTGCCGAATAAAGTATCTTTTTTGGAACGAACTGGTTCTATAATTACCAGTCCGCCTACAGCATCACCGCTGTATTGTAAACCCGAAGCGCCTTTTATCACCGTTATTTTTTCAGCTGAATTGACATCAAAATTAGGTGCATGCTCAGTTCCCCATTGTTGATCCTCAAGTCTAACATTGTTATTGATCACAGGAACACGGCTTCCGTACAATCCATTTATAATAGGTTTGACTACGGCATTTCCGGATTTAAGAGTTGATATACCTGCAATTTCTTTTAATACATCGCCTAACGTTTTATTACTGTATTTCTCAATAGTGGCTTTTTTGATGCGCTGTTCGGCAACAGAATTATTGATATTCCCTATCTTTTGTCTGACTACTACTTCCTGAAGATTAGCAGTCTGAACAACTAGTTTAAAATCAATTTTTAAGTCACCCTGAAGGTTAATAATGGTATCAACAGGTTTGTATCCAACAAAAGAGATATTGACTTTTATTGATCCTGAAGGCAAATTTGATAAAGTGTAATTTCCATTATAATCACTTGAAACGGTATTTCGTCCCATGTGAATATGGGCACCTGAAAGTATTTCAAGTTGCTGGCTGAGTATTTTTCCACTAACTGTATTTTGCGAAAAAAGAATGTTGCAAAACATAGTTAATGTGAAAAAAAACAATATTTTTTTCGGCATTATTTGAATTTAAAATAGATAAATACAGATCATTTCCCGAGAGAAAGATCTTTTGATTATTATTTTAAATCAACAGGAGGTGCCCGAAGTAAAAAAAGGGAACCTTTAAAAAAAGTAGAAAGTGTTTTGGAATAAAAGAAGTTGTAATGAATTACAACTTTTTTCTTAAGAAATTGAAAAGGAGTAAAAAAAGTCGTAGCAAAAGTGCTGAATTTAAAATCGCATGTAGAGCATTTTTCTGTTGAATGCCCGTGTGTCTTAAATTCACTTTTGGTTAAACTATGTGTTTCTGTTTTTTGTTTCTCAAAACCATGATCAGAAATATGTTCATAAGAATGGACAGACGGAAACAGTATTGCGAACAATACTATCAGCGACATGAGGAAATTAATATAGTTGAATTTCTTTTTCATTCTTAAAACTAAAAACAGTTTTATTCGTTAATGCAATAGTGTTGCAAATATAGAGATGTTATTTTTAAATCCAACAATGTTGTGGTTTTTCTTTTAATGGAATTACTATAAATATAAAATGATCATATTCTCCAGTTTGATTATCAAACAACTTGTATTTTTCAAACTAAATAATTATTTCGAATTTTTAGGGTTTAAAATCAGGCAGTGGGTAAGAAGCACTTTTTCTAACGACCTCAGCAATTTTTTCATCAAGCTGTTTACATGATGTAAAGAGATGGTCTAGTAATTCAGTACTTTCGGGAGAATTGAGATCCATATCTCTTACGAGATTTAATATGCCCATCATATTGGCAAGCGGAGGTCTGATAATGTGAGAATGAGTAAAAGCAATTTCCTGTAATTTAGCATTTTGACTCTCTATAGCCTGAATATAATTGATACTTTCTGTAATATCATTGGCCAAAACCAGTTCGTATTTTAATTTGTCAATATAAATGATGTTGCTCACCACTTCAGCATAAATTAAAGAACCGTCTTTTTTTAAGTGCCGGTAAATCCCATTTGAAAATAGATTTTCGTGTTTCCGAACCAAATCTAATGCCTTTTCGAGTTGTGCAACATCTTCCGGAAGTCTTATATCTTTTAATGTCATTTGCATAAATTCTTCCCTGCTGTATCCATATTTCCGTACAGCTGCATCATTAACCTGAATAAACTTTAGGAATTCCAAATCATAAATCCACATTGGCAGTGGATTCATCTGAAAAAGATCACGATATCTTTTCTTTAGGGTTTTGTATTTTGTATTTTGTTTGTTTTTATCAAGAAGATAGGTAATGCTTTTAAATAGAAGGAGGGAGTTCAGATCTGTTTTTGGAAGATAATCAAATACTAAATTTTTGCGGCTTGTAATTTTACTTTTCTGGACATCAATATTGTCAATAGCATCTGAGATCAATATCAAAGGAATTTCAATAGTACTCGTCAGGATAGAAAACATTATGTCGCTAATTTTTTCTTGACTATCTGCAATTAATAAAATAATATCAAATTTAGAAAAGGATAGTTTAGTCTGTGCAAGCTGTAAACTTTCAACAACTGTTATTCCTGAATTCATAATCCTGTCATGAATTAGAACGCTTACTTGTTCAATTTCATTGACTTCATTGCCTATAATAAGAATTTGATAGTATGAGGAATCTTTTGACATATTTCTTAGAATCAATTTGTAAATGAGTTTTTTTAGGTGTCAGTTCGATACCAATAAAATAATTCTTACAGAAAGTACTTGGGGAAATAAGTCAGATAATTATTATCTTATTAGTACTACGATGAATTTAAGAAAGATCTATGAAATAAGATTTATATAATTAGAATATTACATTACATAATTTGCAACTACTGATTAAGTTTTGTTTAAAAGAAAAAGCCAATTCATAAGAACTGGCCTTATGTGTAGCAATGAATGAGTTGATTATTCTTTGTAAAGTATTATTGTTGCTTTATAACCTGTACCGACATTCCATTGACTCGATTCTATAACTTTTCCATTACCATCATACACTTCAAATTCTGCAGTATTTGGCGATGCAAAACCTTCGTTTAAAGCTTCAAAATCAATCTTATTAATTCCTTTGATTAAATTGATTTTAAATTCCTGAAATTCGCCATCAAGCGTAACTTCGGGCTTAACTACTTTGTCGTTCAGATGTATTTTTATCTTATCCCCATCAATTGATGCCGCATCACGATAACGAATAGTCGAAACAAAAGTTTTGGTCCTAAATCCGCCTAAATACTGATTCCTTCTGTAGAAAATACCTTCGATATTGGATTCTTTTTTGTAAAGTTTTGTATCCTTAAAAAGTTCATCTGCATTTATTATCAATGAATTTGGTTTTTCGATAACTTCAAGAGGTTCTGTTTTAGGAGTGCTTTCAGCAGGTGGAGTTATTTCGTTGATTTTCTGGTCTTTGGTTGGAATTGACCGGTATTCTTTATTACCTTCCTGCTGTGAATATCCGCACAAAGAAACACCTATCATAATCATCAAAAGCAATATATTTTTCATATTTTTTTAGTAATAATAAAATCAAATAGTCACGTTGTATTTGTATATATAACACGCAATGCTACATTTTTATTGCATTTTGAAACAATAAATTTACTTAAAAACGAATTGATTTTATTATTACTGCGACCTGAACAAAGCTTTAATAAAATTATTAAAAGTGTTTAATAATTTTAATTAGTCAAATAAACTTCGAACTTTTTGAATATTAATTTTCAGAAAATGATCTTATCTGCTGCAAATGCTTTTCAGTCTGGTATTTATTAAAATTATTCCATTTTGGAGGCAAGTTTGTTTTTTGACCATACATGGCATCCAGACAAACATTATTGTCTTTATACTTATCATGCAAAACTGCCAGAATTTTAAAGAAAAACTCATCCAACATGGCAATTTCGTCAAATTCAGATTTTAATATCTCATAGTTAGAATCTGACGTATTTAATAATTGCAGTAAATCTAAAACTTCTTTCTTTTCAGTATCATTGATTTCAGTCGCAAAACCCATTTTTAAAGTTTTAAAAACAAGATTATTCCAGACCTTACTATCATGTCCCCATTGAACGTCAGGCAAGTTTAATGAATGTTCACAAATAAGGATAATTGAAAATAGAACGTCATTTAAGTATTCAGCAGGAAATTCGTCAAAGCTTCTGAATTCAAAACCGCTTTGGTACATTTTTTCCTGGTTAAAATCCAAACCAACTTCCGACAGCATTTCATATTCCATATCAGCTTCAATCTGATCGCGCCACCAAATATTTTCCTCTTTTTCAAATTTTAGCAATTTCCTAAAATCATCAACATTGTAAGTTAATATTTTCCCTTTAGGCATTGCTTTATTGTAAGTTCCTACGCCAATATAACGTGACATGGCATTTCGCATGGAGCCTAAGGTGAAATTTTTATCTAAACTATAGGTATCACTTATTACACCCATGATATCAGGGCTTCCAAGAGTTGCTATAAAAAAGGGCTCAAACCATTGCAATAAATAAATAGCATTGGCATGTGTTTTCTCAAACTCATCATAATTTACGATTCTGCTGTCTTCTGTCAATGAGGGTAAAGTAATATGAAAATGATAGGTTCCGTTATTAAACAAAACCAGGTTTTCCTGATTGGTCATGAACATATTAAGGCCATTGTTGTAATCCGGAAAACTTAATTTTCCATTTAAAACTGATGACTCATTTATTTTATCCAGGAATAACTTTTTGGTCGCTTTTAGTTCCTTGCAGGATTCAGCAATCGTTCTGTTTTCAAAATATTTGGTTACAAATTCGATAGAATCACCGTCAAAGTGTACAGAACCCATAGTTTTGTTTCTTTGGGTAATCATGCTCTGAATATTGTATGGCTGATCTTCCAGAAAAAGTTCCATAATAGATTTGCCAAGATATTCAGGGTTTTCAAGCGGCTGTGCGACTATTTCACCATTTTCTGTATCAATTAATGGCTTTATGGGCGATATTGTTTTGTGCTGATAGTTGATATCGAGCTTTTCAAGAGAATGACTGTTCATCATTCTACTTACTTTATAGTTCTGATTCAGGTCAAAAGCTTTCTTTAGCATAGGAGCTAAGCTTTCCGGCTTATAGCATTTTCTATAGTCGATGCTGTATTTTTCAAAACCAATTTTTTCTTGTATAAACTCACCAGTAACTATTAGGGATTCTTCAAATTGCATATAGGTTTCGTTTTCTAATCCAATTCCCCAATAATATTTTTTTGTCTGATTGTCTTTCATTTATACGATCTTTCTTTTTTAGTGTTATGTTATTTGTAAAGTATTATGTTTATTAAGAAACAGAATCTAATCCTTTTAAATTAGAGCCGAAAAATCTTTTAACGGATAAAGAAATGTTGTATCCATTAAAAAAGATTTGTTTAGTTTTAAATTGTATGAAATTCTATTTTTAGTATCAGAAAGTTACACTTGTATCGACTGAAGATTGATTAAAAAAGTAAATTTTATAAATAGGGTTATAAAATTGCGATTGTTATTAAACACTTTTATATCAATAATTTAAGAAGATAAACAGCCAAATAATAACTTTTGCTGTCGTTGTTTTTTCTAAGTTGCAAAATTAGTTTTTTATTATGTCATTTGCAAGTGCTTAATGTACTGATAATCAATATTTTTTTTGAGTGTTCAAATAATTTGAGGAATTGTTTTATTAATCATGGTAATAAAACACATGAGAGGAGTATAGTTCGTCATTCCACCAGTCTTTTCTAACATCAGAAAAGTAATTGTAATTCAGTTTTCCGGCTTGAGACTGTAGCGGATATATGACTTTATCATTTTCACGATGGGCTTTATACAATTCGGTTTCAGGAATAACAGGAACAATATGGCCAGACAATCCTTTTATTTTTCTTTTGGCGCAAATTATTCCAATTCCGCCATTCGCATTAACCTTGTTTTGTATTTCATCAGCAGAATACATTCTTTCCCACCCAAAACTGGCTCCCCATTCTAAAAACCAATCGTGTATAGCGCTGGAGAAAATTCTGTCAACCGTTTTTTCAAATACAGCTTCTACATGCTGTCCCTTCAATATTTTTTCAAGAGATTCAGACGTCCACCACACTGTTGGAAGATAGACATCAGCAAAATAGCAATAATCATAAGAATATACATTACAGTAGGTGTCTTCTATTGTTTTTTGATACCTAAGACTGTTTTCAACGTCCAATTTATTAATGATTCGGTTAATGCTTTCTTTTTTACTGGCAACATCCGTTAAATCCCGAAACGGAACAGTGGAATCAGCGAGCGGTGTTTCCTTCATTTCCATTGAATCCAAACGAGATTCGGGATCAGTTTGTAAATGGGCTTTTGTGATTTTGGTATTTTGAATTGAATTATGAATGGGGGCTATTGGTGCTGATATAGTATATTTTTCCATCTTGACTGCTTAAAATTATTTGGCATCCTTGTTATTAGAATTGATTAATTTGAATAACGTAATTTCGATAACCAAGCGGTAAATATAAGAATTATAGATCCAATGGGTTCCTAAGCAAGACCAAATTATGGAAATATTACAATTGGTGGAGTTTTATTATTTAATTAAAATATAAAATCCCATTTTATAGTAAAATGGGATTTTATGATTAGTCTTTAATTACAAAAGCTTTCAATTCCGCTATTTTACCGTCGCGAAACCGCCAGACATCAGAGTAGGAGTAAAGTGTTGTTTTTCCTTACGCATCTTTCATTTTGATTTTGCCAATTGCAACAACAAAATCATCCTCTGCAATTAAATTTTCAACCATGAAATCAGGTGGTTCTTTATATTCTTTAGCCATCCATTGTCTCACGGCCTCTTTTCCTTCAAGGGTTTTATCTCCGAGGAACGTCCATCTTGTATCATCAGTGCATACTGACAGAAAGCCCTCGTTGTCGCCATTAGTAATGGCTGCGTTTGCTGTTTTCAGTATTTCTTTATTACGATTCATCTTTTGCATTTTTAGTTTATACTTTGCTCAAACTTATGACGTAATATGATTTATTTTATTACACTATTCTGATTAGTAGTTATTTAATTCTATTTGATGTCTTAAAAATTGGTTTTTTTATCTTTTTTTCTTTGTGTTAATGGAGGTTGTTCAAAATAAGAGGTTAGTTCTAATGAATAAATAACACTTGTAATTTTCCATTTGCCATCTCGCTTGATCAGAGTTAAATATTTTTCGCCCCAATTGGTCATTTTACTATCGGCCCAGAAGCTGTAATCCATTGTTACTGATGCCACGGTTCCGTCTTCAATAATATGGATATTATCAAATTTGTCCTCGGTTGACTGATGCCTGAACAAACTTCGTAAAAAACCTTTATAACTTCCCGAAAAATAATTGCTTCCGGCTTTTTCTATTCCTTTTAGTTCAATTTCCTTATTTTGGGATCTGTCTTTAATTGCACCGCACCAGATAACAGTTCCTTCATTAAATAAATCATAAAAAACTAAAGAATCTCTTTTAATTACGCTTTTACTATATTGATTTATAATAGCGTATATGTCTTTTTTATTGTCTGTTTTTTCCTGTGCATAAAATTGCTGAATCGTAATCAAAAACAGAAAAATAAATAGTCTTGGATGTTTCATTTTTCTATTTTTTACGATTATTGATCCATTTGTATTCAATTGTTAATCCTTCATAACCATACGCATCTGCTTTCATTTCTTCAATGGCAGTATAACTAACCGGATGAATGGCACCCAGGCGTTTATCCAAAGCCTGATGTACAGCCTCAATATATCTGGCTTTATCGTCTTTTAGATTGGTGGAATCAGAAATTTTAATGGTTAGATGAAAACTTTTGGCATTTAATTCACTTAGCGATTGTGAATTGATAAACCATAATTCTTCCGGACTAAACGATACATTGACAACCGTGACTTCCGGTTTTTTGTTTAAAACTTCTTTAGTGAGATTACTAATAATTATTGCTAATTCTTTTGCTAGAGCAGCATCTTCCTTACCGCTTACTTTTAAATTGATTACAGGCATACTTCAAATATTTAAAATTAATGAAGTACAAAGCTCACTATAACAACAGAATTATTTATTGATGTATGTTAAGAGTTTTATCCTGCTTAAGGATTCCGGTTTGATTCCTAAATAAGAGGCAATATGATATTGTGGCACTTTTTGTTCAATCTCTGGATAGAGCTTTTTTATCATTTCGAATCTTTCTGCAGCAGAATTTTTAAGGAATGACGTTTCTCGTTTGCATTTTCTGATAAAATAATTATCGGATATGTATTTTGCAAGTTTTAGAAAATTGTTGTCTTTTTCTATTAATTGATGAAATTGCTGGTGGCTTATATAATAAATCTCAACATCAGTCAATGCTTCAATATTACAGTTTGTCGGCATTTGGGTTAAAAAACTCGTGTAGGCACTTACAAAACTATTATTAAGATAGAAATCATTATTAAATTCACCATCCTTGTTTTGGACATAAGATCTTAATGTTCCGGAAATCACTATTGCGATAAAATCACAAACGGTACCTTCCTGAATCAAGTATTCTTTTTTTCGTAACTTTTTTACACGAAGCTCTTTATAAAACTCATCAAAATGATTTGATTTTAATCTTAATGTTTCAGTAAATAAGGTTTTTAATGATTCCATTTATTTTTAATAAGGCATTGCAGGTAAAGATAAGTTAAAATTTATTTCACATAAACACCAGTATTTATAAATCAAGTCACTTTTTATAGAATTAAAAAGCTTTTTGATGTCACTTTTTTTGTATAAATAAATTAAGATCAGAAAAAAAATAAAAAAAGAAATATTCTATAAATCCATAACTAATTGAAGCTAAGGATTTGTATTGGTTTCCAATAAAATTCTAATGTTCCTTTAATGTTGCGAATAAAATTTAGATTTAACTTGCACTTCCGTAAACTCATGAGAAAAGTTATTTAACTGAACTGCTTTTTTGAGTGACACCAGACTGGATGATGATGTAATATTTAGTAAATGCTGAACAGAATTAAAAATAGTTTTTTTAGTAAATGCCTTCAGGTATTGCTAATCGGCTATTTTTTAATTAGCAGTGTCAATATTTCCAATAATTTTAGTCAAATAATAAATGACAATATTGAAACGGAATCCATTAAAGGAATAGCCTGCAACATACTTAAAAAAATGTTCAAGTGTGATGGTATTCCTGAAGAAATCGATGACTACGAAACAAAAGAATCTAAAACTACCAAGCTGGCCAAAAGTATTCTGCTAATGGATTATCTTGTTCCGTCAAATACCTGCGCTGATTTATACTTTCCATCAGGGCTAAAAGCAAAAAATTACATTGACAACCCTGTTTTTTCATTTGGGTTTCATGGTAAAATTCATTTACGCCCTCCCCAGATTATTATTTAAATATTTATTTTTGTATGGATATAGAGTAATTCTATAATCCTTAATACGGTTTTTACCGTATGTTAATATTTATCTATTAATCTTGTATTTATACATAATTCATGACACCTTTTAAACGTTTTATTAATTTACTTAAGCTGGATAAGCGCGACGTATATCAAATTATATTTTACGCTGCTTTTGCCGGTGTTGTCAATCTTTCGCTGCCTTTAGGAATTCAGGCGATCATCAATTTTATCCAGAGCGGGCAGTTAAGTGTTTCCTGGATTGTTTTGGTAGCACTTGTTACAGTTGGCGTTGGATTTGGAGGTGTTCTGGTAATTTTACAGCTCCGTATTGTTGAAAACCTGCAACAGCGAATTTTTGTACGATCTTCATTTGAGTTTGCTTACCGGATGCCTTTGATTAAATTTAAAGAAATGTATTCTGAATATGCACCTGAAAAAGCCAACCGTTTTTTTGATACTTTAATGGTACAGAAAGGAACCGCAAAGCTTTTACTTGATTTTTGTACTGCCTTTCTGCAGGTGGGTCTAGGAATTATTTTATTAATTTTATACCATTCCTTTTTTACTGTAATTGGTCTTTTGTTTATTGTTATTTTGTATATCATCTTTAAATTTTCATACAGAGATGGTCTTGAAACAAGTCTTAATGAATCTAAATTCAAGTACAAGGTTGCCGCCTGGATACAGGAAATAGCACGTAATCGCGACAGTTTTCGCAGAAAAGGCGCTTTTGAATATGCATTGGAAAAAAATGACGGATATGTGTCAGAATATGTAAATTATCGTGAGAAACATTTTCAGGTAATGAAAAAGCAATACATTCAGCTGACTATTTTTAAAATTATTGTTACGGCTGCCTTATTGTCGATTGGTGGTTTTCTGGTAATTCACCATCAAATGAACATCGGGCAGTTTGTGGCAGCTGAAATCGTTATTGTGTTGCTGATTAATTCCGTAGAGAAAATAATCTTTGGCTTGGAATCTTTTTATGATGTTTTGACTTCAGTAGAAAAAATTGGGCAGGTCACGGATATGGAAATCGTTTCGATTCCCACTACAGCTGAAATCAGCAAAACTGGTCTTACAATCGAAACAGAAAGCATTGCTTATAATTATCCTGATCACAAGAAATCGCTTAAAAACATCAACCTAAAAATTTCACAGGGCGAAAAAATTATTTTAAGAGGTACGAACGGAGCAGGAAAAAGCACATTATTACGTTTGCTTGCCGGACTGCTGGAACCTGAAAGCGGAGCCATGTATGTAACCGATAACTATATGAACCGCCTTGATGAAGATACATACCGTGAAGAGGCAGGTACATTTTTGCATGGTGATACACTTTTTGCAGGAACGATCAGGGAAAATATTCTTTTTGGCAACCAGACTATTAATAATGATGATTTAAAATGGGCTCTGGACAATGTTTGCCTTACTCCCTATATTAAAACATTTACTAATGGACTGGAAAACCAGGTCCATCCGGGAGGTCGCGAGCTTTCAGCTTCTGATGTTCAGAAAATTCTTTTGGCACGAAGTATTGTCAGCAAACCTAATGTATTGTTTCTTGAAGATCCGGTTGATAAAATGGATGAACTGACTTCTGCTAAAATTGTTGATTTTTTACTTTCGAAAGAAAATGACTGGACCGTAATTGTAACTTCTAAAAATGACATTTGGAAGAACAAATGTGACCGTATGATAACGATTGATGACGGAAAAATTATTAATGACATAAAGCTTTAATCATGCTTAATATATCAAAAGATAACAGTATACTTATAACACCCGGAAAATACAAGTCTATTACCAGTGTTGCCCGCAGACCGCATTATAAAATTTTAAACAGGGTTATTATTGGATTTTTAGTATTTTTATTTGGATGCCTTTTTCTTCCGTGGACTCAAAATATTTCCGGAAGCGGTTCGGTTACCACTTTAAAACCAGATCAAAGACCTCAGACTGTTCATAATGCCATTGCCGGAAGAATAGAGAAATGGTTTGTTCAGGAAGGGGATTATGTAAAGAAAGGGGATACCATTTTGTTTATTTCAGAAACAAAAGAAGATTATCTGGATCCAAATTTAGTTGGAAATACTAAAGACCAGGTTGACGCCAAAAAAATGGCAGTAGAATCGTATGGAGATAAAGTAAGTTCCCTTGATGTTCAGGCGCAGTCACTTAACACGGAAAGAGAATTAAAGCTGCAGCAGGCGCAAAATAAAATAAAACAGGCCCAACTGAAAATAAAAAGTGACAGTATGGATCTGGAAGCCATAAAAACACAGTTAAAAATCTCTAAAACACAATTTGACCGTTCTACTGCGCTAAACAAAGAAGGCTTAAAACCCCTGACAGACGTTGAGCAAAAAAGATTAAAACTTCAGGAATCTGAAGCCTATATCGTGACACAGCAAAACAAACTCTTAAGCAGTAAAAATGAACTGATTAACGCAAGAGTCGAAATAAATCGTATTACGGCTGAATATGCAGAGAAGATTTCAAAATCAAAAAGTGATAAGTTCACCGCTTTAAGTACGCAATATGATACTAAAGCACAGGTAAATAAGCTTCAAAATCAATATGTAAATTATAGTTTAAGAAATGGTTTGTATTACATCACGGCTCCACAAAGCGGTTATGTAAACCGTGCTTTATTGGCTGGTCTTGGTGAAACAATTAAGGAAGGAACTCCCATTATTAGTATCATGCCGGCAAGCTATGATATAGCGGTTGAAACTTATGTAGAACCTATTGATCTTCCGTTGGTACATCGGGGTGCAAAAGTGCGTGTATGGTTTGACGGATGGCCAAGAATTGTATTTTCCGGATGGCCGGGGCTTTCATACGGGACATTTGGCGGCAGGGTAGTGGCTATTGAGAATTTTATTAGTGCTAATGGAAAATACAGAATACTGGTTTCTCCAGACGAGAATAAAGATGAAAAATGGCCAAAAGAATTAAGTATTGGAGCTGGAGCACAAAGTATTGCTTTGTTAGAAACGGTTTCAGTATGGTATGAAATATGGCGTAACTTAAACGGTTTTCCTCCAAATTATTATAATTCAGGCGAAAAAGATGCAAAGGATGGTAAAGAGAAAAAATAAGTTGATAAATGCCGTAAGCGTATTTTCTCTTTTATTTTTATTAGGATTTTCTACATTATACAGTCAGGATTTTAACAAAGAGGAGTTAAGTTACAGCGAATTTTTAGGATATGTAAAAAAATATCATCCGCTGGTAAAACAGGCCAATCTTGAAATAAGTAATGCTCAGGCTATGCTCATGGTTGCCCGTGGCGGATTTGATCCTAAGATCGAAGTCGATTACAATAAAAAAGAATTTAAAGGAACAGAATATTATTCTTTGTTAAACAGCAGTTTTAAAATTCCAACCTGGTACGGAATTGAAATAAAAGCGGGATTTGATGATACAGACGGCCAATATTTCAATCCCCAGAATCGTACGCCTGATGCAGGATTAACTTCTTTGGGAGTTAGCGTAGCTTTAGGTCAGGGAATGTTCATCAACCAGCGAATGGCGGATGTAAGGGAAGCAAAACTCCAGTTAAAACTAAGTGATGCACAAAGAAAATTAAGGGCAATCGAAGTTTTGTATAAAGCCAGCGAAGCTTACTTTGAGTGGAGAAGAAGCTACAATGAAGCCGAACTTTACAAAAGATATCTGGGTTTTGCCAGTGCACGTTTTGAAGGAGTAAAAAAACTGATAGCACTAGGAGATTCTCCGGCAATTGATAGTGTTGAAGCCGGAATTACAGTCCGAAACAGAGAATTGAATGTTGAAAACGGGAATTTGAAATTAGCTAAAGCAAAATTGTATCTTTCAAATTATCTGTGGATTGAAAATGTTCCGGTTGAAGTAGATGATACGGTAAAACCGGAAGAAAATTTAATTACAACCCTTGAGGAAACGCTAAAAACCAATTCAATGCTTGTTGATGTTGAAACATTGGATACTCATCCGAAAATACAGGCTTTGGAAACAAAAATGTCAATGCTGGAAGTTAACAGGCAGTTTAAGGCCAATTCATTATTGCCAAAACTAAACGTCGGTTACAACTATATTTCTGAACCTTCATATTTTGATTCTTTTAATGCTGATGATTATAAGTTTAATGTTGATTTTAGTATTCCGATTTTTTTAAGAAAAGAACGCGGAAGCCTGAAACTGGCAAAATTGAAAATTCAGGATCTGAAGTTTGATATTGATCAGCAAAGAGTGGAACTTAAGAATAAAATTAAAGCACAGCAAACGGAAATAGCTTCTCTAAAAAGGCAAAAAAATGTGATTGATAATCTGGTTACGGATTATCTCACAATGCTCAATTCTGAAGAAAAATTGTTCTCGTTTGGAGAAAGTTCCATATTCCTGATTAATTCAAGAGAGAATAATCTGGTTAGTGCGAAATTATCCCAGATTAGTATAGAAAATCAGTTTTATATTTCAAATGCCGAATTGTATAAGATATTAGCGAATCCGGATTAATTTGAATTTTAAAGTTATAAAAAAACCTGTAAAATTAATTTACAGGTTTTTTTATAGTAACAATTAATTTTCAGTAGTTGCTAATATTTCCATCTCACAAAAGCTTCCATAGCTGCATAAGTTGCCAAACCTAATTGTTGGTACAAGCCGGCAGTTTCTGCATTTCTGTCTTCGGCTCTTTGCCAAAATTCCCTGGCATCAGTTCCCTGAAATACGACGCCATCTTTTTGTGATTGGTGTTTGAAGATTCCTTGTCGTTTTGCCAACACCTGATCCGGACTCATGGGTACAGCCATTTCTACTTCGTCAATTCCCCATTCCTGCCATGCTCCACGATACAGCCATAACCAGCAATCGTCCATAAAAGGTTTGTGTTTTAAAGCTTTTACTGCTTCAAAAATGGCATCCAGACACACTTTGTGCGTTCCGTGCGGATCGGCTAAATCCCCGGCAGCATATATTTGGTGTGGTTTGATTTTTTCGATTAAATCCATAGTCAATTTAATGTCTTCCTGACCAATTGGTTTTTTTTCAATTGTACCGGTCTCGTAGAAAGGCAATTCCATAAAATGAATCTGATCATCGCTCAAACCCACAAAATGACTCGTAGCTCTTGCTTCTCCTTTTCGGATTAATCCTTTGATGTGTCGAACTTCAGGAGTATCAATTTCACTGTTCTTTTTATTTGTTAAAAAGTCAACAGCTTGTTCATAAATGTTCTCAGCCTCAATACTTTTTATTCCGAATTTCTCATTGTAATCAATCACGAATCTGGCAAAACGCAGTGCTTCATCATCTGCTACAGCAATATTTCCTGAGGTTTGATACGCCACATGAACTTCGTGTCCCTGATCCTGCAAACGCATAAAAGTTCCTCCCATGCTGATAATGTCATCATCAGGATGCGGACTGAAAATCAAAACACGTTTTTTAGCCGGCTCAGCTCTTTCCGGACGATTGCTATCGTCTGCATTTGGTTTTCCTCCTGGCCAGCCTGTAATTGTATTTTGTAATTTATTAAAAATCTTAATGTTGATATCATACGCCGGACCTAAATCTGCCAATAAATCACTCATTCCGTTTTCAATGTAATCAGCATCGGTCAGCATTAAAATTGGTTTTTTCAGGTCTAATGCCAATCCTAAAACCGCTTTACGGATTAGTTTATCCGTCCATATTACATTTTCTACCAGCCAAGGCTTATTGATTCTGGTAAGTTTTGATGAAGCTTCCTTATCCAAAACAAAAACAACATTATCATGCTCCTGTAAAAAAGAAGCAGGAATCTGATTCGTAATTTCCCCTTCGACCGATTTATTGATAATTTTTGCTTTTCCTTCGCCCCAGGCCATCAAAATTACCTGTTTGGCTTCCATAATTTTCTTTACACCCAATGTGATTGCAGTTCTTGGAGTGTTGTTTAAACCGCCGAAATCTTTACTTGCCGCAACTCTGGTAATATGATCTAAAGCAACTAAACGTGTTTTGGAATTTTGAAGAGAGCCTGATTCATTAAAACCAATATGCCCGTTTCCTCCAATTCCCAGAATCTGTAAATCGATTCCGCCAAGATTTTCAATTTTAGTTTCATAATCGGTGCAATAATCTGCAATTTGCTCCTTTGTTAAAAGTCCATCGGGAATATTGTAATTTTCAGGCAGAATATCCACATGATCGAAGAGCAACTCTTTCATGAAACGAACATAACTGTTGATAGAATTAGGCTGCATCGGATAATATTCATCCAGATTAAAGCTGATTACATTTTTAAAACTTAAACCTTCTTCTTTATGCAGGCGAACCAATTCGGCATATAATCCTTTTGGAGAAGAGCCTGTCGCCAATCCCAGAATGCAGGGTTTGTTTTCTTTTTGTTTGGATTGGATTAAAGCTGCAATTTCCTGAGCAACTGCTTTTGAAGCTTCATTCGAATTTTGAAAAACAATCGTATTGATATTTTCAAATCGTTTTTCAAATCCGGTTGCTTTATCTATTATACTTTTCATCATTATCTTTAATTTTAAATTTAATTAGTGCTTTTAATATTATTTTACATTTATAATCAGAGGATTTTTTAATTCCTGATTAAAATTATCCAGATAACTGAACCATAGTTTGTCTGTTGTAATGGTTCCGGCTTTATCCCAGGCCGCACCAGTATAGTAAATAATAGATTCGTTATTTCTTACTGAAGTAAGGGCTAATAATTGCTCTTTATCGACCCACATATTCTTTACCGGCGTTATTAAAATAGAACCTACTGCTGTCGTGCCATTTTCTCCTAATGTCGGTTCCCAATAGCCAATAATACCTTGCTTTTCATTTAATAAAATTGTGCCGGGCTTTTCCCGTTTAATGATGCCGACTACAACAGGCAATGGGTTGCTGTCGTTAAAAGTATATGTGTTTTCAATGCGGTTAAGCTGTGAACCGGCATCGATGGAAATAATCTTCTTTGCACTCACTTTTATTCCGCCAGCATTCCATGTATCATAAACCAATTGAAATGCAGAACGCAAAGGACCGTTATCTAATACTTTCCATTGGTGATAATTTCCTGAATAACGAACAGTGTCCTTTACATAGGGAGCCATATTTCCTGCACCTAGTGTATAGCCAACATGGTAATAATCTAATCCATCACCATGATCTGTGTGGTAATCATTTCGTTTATAACGCTCGTTCACGACTAATTTATTGGATCTTTTTACCCAAACATCAAAACCATAAGCATCTCCATCTGTTTTTTCTAATGCTTTTCCATAAGCACGAAAGGCAATTTTATCATTTTCCCATGTAAAATCATCTTTACGCTCCGGAACAAAACGAGCATACGTTTTAGCAGTAAAGGTTTCCGGTTTTCCCTGCTGTATAAATAGTGTAATATCTGATTTTGCATTAATGTCTGCCTGAATCAGTAAATTTTGTATATCAAAATGTCCCTTGTGTTCTAACTGAAATGGGACTTGTTTCTTTGTAACAGAATTAATCACAATGAAGTTTGTGGTATCTATTTTGGGATAGGAGGATAGAATTGTTTTCCAGTTTATGGCAATTACAGTTTCTGTTCTGTTAATTGCAGAAGGATTTTGAATAATAACGGTTGCTTTTGATTGCGCATTGGCCGTTAAAGAAAAAACAAAAAACTGTAAAAAGATGATTTTAATAAATTTCATAAGTGTTTTCAATTCTATAATGAATAATAGCTATTTTTCTTATTGTCATTCATTTACCTAATGTGATTTAAAATGAAAGTGTAATATTGATTGTGGTAAGAAATAGAAGAGTAGATAAACCATAGATGGTATTTTTCCAGTATTAGGTTAATTATAAACCTAATCTATTCTTTTTTATTTTCAAGCTGTACTTTGAATTTTCCCCAAAAAGGGTTGTCAGCCATTAGCGAATGTCCAATTACTATAATGTAATTTCCTTTTTGTGTGAGCTGTATTTTTAAATCCATTCCAAAAGGCCCGTCTGAGGTTTCATCTGGAAAAATAATTTGATTAAAACGGATGTTTCCTTTGCCTGTAGTTGGAATAATCTTTCCTTTTAACTCACCTAAATCATTACTTTTAAATTTTATGTAAATTCTTGGACGAATAGAATCTATTAAGCCTTCAGCTGTATATAAACCTTGGTCGTCAATATAATTCATGTGAATTGTATCGCCAATTTGCTTGTTCTCCTCTTTTTTCTTCTTGGTTTGAACCGGATCAGGACTGTAAACAGAAGGATTTTTATTTTCTTTTTCCTGACATGAAAAAAAGAAAATTGATAATGAAAGCATCAAAAAAAATTTCATGGGCTGTTTTATTTATTAATTCTATTTAGATTTTCAATCTTATACTTTTTTAATCTTCAAAAATATTTTGAATCTTTTTAAATGCTCTAAACAATATAATTTTAGACGGCTTTACTAAATTATAAGATTAAAAAAAATGTTCTACTTATAAATTTAAAACATATAGTTCAATAAAACCAATGTAAATCTTAAAACAATTGAAGTTAACATAAATTTAAAGGTTGTAATTAAACACATTTTAAATTTTATTATAAATCACTAAGCCACTTTTTTTAATTTCCACTATTACTGCCAAATTATTCTTATTTCAAAAAACTGATAATTTGGAATCAACCTAACTTCCAAAGCGATTTATATGGGTTTTGCATCATTTGTCCCATCAATTGCTTCAAATATGGTATTTGGATTTTTAATATTAAACTAATTTTATCAAAGCCATTTTTACTTTAATAGCATGTTTTATTAATTGATTAAACTATTCTTTTTCATATATAATTCTGACTTAAAGTACAATATTTCAATCTTTAAAACAGCTTCAATTAACACTTTACTATAAATTAACCACAAAAAGAAAAATTATGAAAAAATTATGTTTGATTTCATTACTGCTAACCTGTTCGTTAGGATTTACCTGCTGTTCTGATAGTCCCGAGGCTCCAGCAGAAAAGCAATTAAAAACTGAAAGTAAAAGTAATACAGGTAAGTATGCAGCAGCCCCTTGGGTGAAACAATTTGAAGATACATTTGATGTAGGTTCTAATCTCTCACAATGGACAAAAGAACAGCGTGCAGATTATAATTCCTGGTACTGCGACTATCATAGTTCAGTTCCTACCACACAATGGAGGGATGGAAAACAATGTCTGGAAATCAAGACTACAAAATTGAGCACATACAAATATCAGTCTGGTTTCATTACTTCCCACTACCAATACAAACCGGAAAACAATACGGAGTACATGCTTTCTGCTAATATTAAATTAATAGCGATGGATGGCGGAACATACAAATCTTTCACAGATACATACGGTGCATGGCCGGCGTTTTGGTCTGTGCTGGGAAATGGATGGCCTACGAAAGGAGAAATCGATATCATGGAAGGTTACTCTTTTGCACCTAATTCAAGCCGTTTTACTTCTAATATCTTTTATGGAACTTCTGTGGGAAATAATTTATTAGGAAACTCAGCAGAAAGAAACTATCCGTCAAACTTTAATATAAACGGAAATAACGGATGGCATTTGTATGAATCTTTTTGGAAAATGAAAAACAATGTCGTAACAGTGACCATAAAGGTTGATAATGTAACTGTTGCCACATATACTAATAGCAGCGTAAACAATCTTAATTTTAATAATTTCGGAGCACACTCTGTTATTTTTAATGTGAATGTAGGTTCAAAAGACTCTAATTTCATTGATCCTAATAAAATAAATTTATTTACTACTACAATGATGTGGGTAGATGATGTAACCGTTTACAAAAGATCAATTTAATATAAGCTGAATTTTTAAATATAATATTCCGGTGTAAAGTAATGAAGCAGCTTTACATCGGATTTTTTTATAACTAATCGGATAAACTTTAGATAATAATGACATTTTTTAGATTAAAAGGATTTAAATGGAATGAAATACAAAGCAAAATATAATAAGTTTTGTGTGTTCTTTAAATGAAAAAAAAGCCTGTGAATGTTATATTCACAGGCTTTTTTATAATAATTAGATGCTCTTTTACTTAGTAATAGAATTAATCAACCTATCACGATATTTCAAAGTTTAATCCAGACCTTCCAAGAATCCGGTATGCGAACTTTTTATGGCAAAATTTGCATCATATAATAAAGGCCAGTCATTTCCAACATGGTTCAGTTCTGTACTATAAGGAATCCAGGATTCGTTATCTTTCATTCCCCAAACCGTCAAAGCGTATTTATTTGCTGCCGGAAGCGCGTTATAAATTTTTACGATTTCTTTGTATTTTTCTTTTTGGGCAAACCTTCTTTCATTAGTAAATGTAGAGATGTCATTAGCCTGATTTACCTGAATATCTAATTCAGAAATATGAATTTTTAACCCTTTTGCAACAGCCTTGTTAATATCAGTTTCAATCTGAGCTTTGGTTGGACTTAAATAGGTGTTATGCATTTGAAAACCAAGACCATCAATTAGGTTAGTGGCTTTTAAATCATCTGCAATGCTAAAAACTCTATTTTGTTTTGAAATGTTGGTTGATGTAGCATAATCATTATAAAACAATAACAGAGAAGTATCTCCTGCTGCATTTGCTGCATTTCTGGCCCACTGAAAACAATCTTTGATGTAATTAGGTCCCATTCTCTGAAGAAAAATAGTATTTCTCATGTTACCTCCATTGTCATCTGCAGCTTCATTAACGACATCCCAGGATTTTACTTTTCCAGCATAATGCATAACAACATCCGTAATGTATTTTTTTACCTCTAAAGCAAATTCGGCATCAGTACCGGAAAAATCTTTTAACCATTGTGGTACCGAATTATGCCATACCAAAGCATGTCCGTGAACATTGATACCATTGGCATTTCCATAAGCAACAATTTTATCTGCTACAGCCCAGTTATAAACGCCGCTTGCAGTAGAAATTTGATCCATTTTCATTTCGTATTCAGCAGAAATACTGCTAAATTCATTTTTCAAAATAATATCATAACCACTTCCGTTCGTTAATTGCGAAGCCTTTACAGCCATACCCACAAAAAACGGGTTAGCTAATTTATTTGCTTTTACTTTTAAAAATGTAGGATCCTCAGGAATATTGCTCGAACCTGTAGTTACAACACTAATAACATTTGAATATTCTGAAATTTGTGCCTCATTTTTGGCTCTCACACGGTAATAATATTGTGTCCCTCCAGTTAAACCAGTTACAACTTCGTTTAAATCAGTAACTTCTTTCGAATTGTAATTAGGTAGAAAAGAAGCAAAATTTTCATCGGTTGAAACATCCAAAAGATAGCTTTTTGAATTGGAAACGTAATACCATTTTGCTTTAAAACCATTATCATTTATATCTTTTGGGCCAACAGCAATTGGCGTTTCTAAAACATCAGGGCTTTCGCTGTCGTCTTTAGAGCAGGCATTTAAAAAAAAGACAAAGCTTGTCAGCATTAATAAAAATTTGATTTTCATACTGTTTTTTAATTATGGAATATTCTTTTTAAAGAGAATGTTCTTATTTATATTTTTTGTTTTGTAATTTATAAAGAGGCTGCATTTGACCACAGCCTCTTTTTAATTTTAAATTAGGAATCAATTATTCGTAGCGAATTTTAATATTATCATATTTTATTATACTTGGATTAGGGGTATCATCCTGAATAACGCCAATTTTGATTTCATTTATTTTAGAAACATCCAAAGTAGCTGCTGTATTTCCTCCAAAGCCATAATTGTCTTTAAAATCAGCTATCGAAATTGTTTTAGTCGTCCAGTTTATATCCGTAACTTTAAAATTATAAGCATAGTCCGTTTTGTCAATAGTGTTTAACTGAATCGCAAAGTGAGCACCTGTAACATTTGCACTTATATCAATATCGATATACGCTTTTTTAGCATCTGTGTTAGTTGTACTTAAGAAACTTGTTCCTCCTCCAGCACTGCTTCCATTGTAGCCATTTGAAGTCGAACCAGACCAGGTAAAGGTTGCATAATTACCTGATGGACCACCGGCAGTATTTGCATTAAAAGAAGCAACATCACCATAAGAAAACCAATCTTTTCTTACGCCATTACCATCAAAATCAGATACAAGAACGACAATTTCTGGAGTTGGAAGTGCAATTACTTTTTTTGCAGCACCTCCAGGTGTAGTAATTTCAAGCTCTGATCCTACAACAGCATCTATTGGTATGCCAATAATAATTGAAGAAGATGATTTTACAGAATAGCTGATTGCTTTTCCTGCTAAAGTTATTGAAGAGATATTATAAAACCATGTACCTTCAATTTCAAGTGGAAATCCAGGAGTTGCTACTTCAGGAATTGTTTTTGTAATGGTAGGAACAGGCTGTAAAATTTCAATGCTTTTAGTAACCGAGCCACTTGCTGTTACAAATGTAATAGGCTGAACCCCAAATCTGCTTCCTAGTTTATCATCAAAAGGAATAGTGAAAATAAACGCTTTCTCTGAATTATGGTTTGGATTGAAACTGATATCAATTTTATTGTCCAGCATAATCTTTTTTAATCCGGCTAAACCTTCGCCTTCGACCCTTACTTTATTCGATGGAAAAGCCTGATTCAGTAAGTCTCCGGGTTCAGCAACCATTGCATCTATATTTGCAGTAGTTGCGTCATCATTTTGGCAAGCTGTAAAAGAAGCCAATACCAAAAGAATTAGAATTCTATATTTAATTTTATTGATCATAGTATAAATTAATTAAAGTTAAAAGGAACCGGTGCTTCCAATAATGATGGATTAGTATCAATGGCAGACTGAGGCAATGGCAACTCAAAATAATTACTTCCGGGAGTTATTTTGTTAGAAATTAACTCGGTTCTGGCATCATCAGAATAAAAACCAACTTCCTGATTCGAAATAATTGCTGTTGCTTCAGTGATACCGCGTCGTTTTAAATCGAAGAAATATTGTCCCTCAAGTGCAAACTCAACTCTTCTTTCATTAAATAATTCATCTCTTGTAAGTACTGACTTATTTGGTAATCCGGCTCTTGTTCTTACTTCGTTAAACGCAGTTAGGGCAGAAGGAGCAGTAGTTGAACTGGCTCCGGCTAAAATAGCTTCGGCATGCATCAATAATATATCAGAATACCTAAGAATTATTGTATTTTGTGAAGTTCTCATAAAAAACACATCATTTCTTTCTGCAGCAGAACCTACAATGTATTTTCTAAAATTCGCTCCTGTAGAAGAAAGGATTTTTTTATACGTAAAACCACCAGAATTTTTTAACAATTCCGAATAAAAATCACCATCTGTCATAATCGTGTTCTTTTTTCTGATATCCTTTGGTTCAAATCCGGCTTGCAAAGAGATAGAAGGCAGGTAAACTCCCCATCCGTCACCACCACCGGTTATACCTGTCAGGGCAGGAACTATATAAGCCTGATTGGTGTTTTGAGTTCCCCATTCTGTAGCAATAGCTTTCCATTGCAGGGCAAACATACTTTCTTTACTGTTATTATTTTCCGGGCTGCTAAACATGTTTCCGTATTCCTGAATTAGAGAATATTGTTTTCCCATAATTTCCTCAGTTAAACTGGCACATTCTGCATATTCTTTTAAAGTTAAATGTACTTTAGCAAGAATACCCATGGCTACTGTTTTATTTACATATCCCTTTTTTGCTGAAGTTTCAGGTAAATTTTCGACAGCATATTCTAAATCCAGTTTTATAAATTTATAGACATCTTCGGTAAGATTTCTTTTTGGCTGTGGTGCTGATCCGGCTTTACTAATAATAGGTACAGCCCCAAAAGTTCTTACCAGATAGAAATAAGCATTTGCTCTCATAAATCGTGATATGGCTATAGCTCTTTTATAAGATGATTCAGGTAATTCGCTCTTGCTTTTTTCAACTAAATTCATCAGGTTATTGGATTGATCGATAACCGAAAACAACGAAACATATCCTTCCGTCAGGATTGGGTTTTGTGAGGTTACCTGAGCATTTAAAAATTGCGAATAAGCACCATCAAATGTAAAAGCATTACCGGCGTACATGTCACCTACAGCAATTAAGAATTTATCATTAAAAGCAAACCATGGTTTAAAATATAAACTTTCAGCGATACCGTCGAAAGCTGTAATTCCTTCGGGTAAGTCTTTTGGGGTTAATTGGTTTTCAGATGGGGCATCCAAAAATTCATCTGAACAGGAAAACAGAGACAGCAATGGTATTAGCATTCCCATCATAAAAAGTTTAAAAAGTTTTTTCATAACTATTATTTTAGGCTAATGACTATTAATCATTAAGTTAAATGTGTTTTTTATATCTTAGAATTCTAAATTCATCCCCATAGAAATTGTTCTTGGTACAGGATATCTTCCTAAATCAATACCACTTAGCGTAATATTCTGATCTAAATTCCCTAATGCAGGATCAAATCCGGAATACTTGGTAAACGTGTATAAATTTTGAACATTGGCGTACAATCTGATTTTAGAAATAATAGACTCCTTGAATATTTTACTTGGTAAATCATAGCTCAAAGAGACATTTTGAATTCTTAAATAAGAACCATCTTCAACAAATCGGTTCGAAATTCTTCCATTACCATTTGGATCATTAAGGGTAATTCTCGGAACATCTGTATTTTCATTTACTCCTGCTTCAAATGCATTTGAAACCTGAGTACTTACATTTCCAAATCGATCACCAAACCCCGGATAGATACCATCTGTATAATGACGGGTAAAGTTGTAGATTTCATTACCCTGACTTCCAGTTAAGACAACTGATAAACTGATGTTTTTATATTTAAAGTTGTTCGTAAATGAATAAGTAAAATCAGGAATAGCACTTCCAATGGCTGCTTGATCTTTAGCGTCAATTTTTCCATCATCATTAAGATCCTTAAAACGAATATCACCAATTCCGGTTCCTGTTTCCTGAATAGGCCCTGCTGCTAATTCGCCAGCATTTTTAAATAAACCATCAGTAACATATCCATAAAATTGTCCTACAGGCTCTCCTTCTGTTGTTTTTGTAACGTTATAAAGGTCAAATTGTACCTTTCCTAATAAAGATTTGCCTTCACCTTGAAATTTGGTCAGCTCATTGTTATATTTCGACAAAATAATAGTGCTGTCCCATGAAAAATTCTCTGTAATTACATTTTTAGTATTCAATGTAAACTCCATACCTTTTGTTACAATTTCACCAGTATTTAAGTAGTAGTTAAGTGCACTCTGATTAGATTCGTCATTGATTTGTTTAGTAAGAAAGTCAGAAGAGTTTTTAACGTAATAATCAAAATCTACTTTTATACGATTATCAAACAATCCTAATTCGAAACCGGCATTAAATGATTTAAGTGATTCCCATTTAATATCCGGATTCCCTAAATTATCAATTGTTGGTGCAACTCCTCCAAACGGAGATGAAAGTAACGATATCATAGATACATATCTGTTTGCAGGAATATTTTGATTTCCTACTGAACCGTAACCGGATCTAAATTTTAAATAATTGATACTATTTGATAAAGGTTCAAAGAACTTTTCGTTACTAACAGTCCAACCTCCTGAAAAAGAAGGGAAATAACCCCATTTGTTATTTGGTCCAAAGTTTGACGATGCATCTGCTCTTAAAGAAGCTGAGAAAGAATATCTGTCAGAAAAGCTATAATTTAATCTCGAAATATAAGAAGCCATAGACCATCTGCCAGAACCATTTCCGTTTAGAGCAGTATCAATATCTCCTATGTTTAAGTTGGTGAAATCTTTATTTAAATATTCCCCGGTTCTGTACCCGCTTAAATATTCATAACGACTTTCTTGAGATTCCTGACCTAATAAAAAAGTAAAATTGTGATTTTCGTTGACCGTTTTATTGTAAGTCAGATAATTTTTAATGTTCCAATAATAGCTTTGATCCTGTTGCTTGAATGATTTGTTTAAAAGCTCATTTATAGTTCCTAATGTATATTTTGGAACAAAAACGCTGCTTTTGGCAAAATTAAGGTCGTAGCCTAATTCAGATCTGAAAACTAAACCTTTGATCAAAGTAAAATCGGCAAATAAATTACCATTAATTTTAAATCTATCCGTAGTAGCATTATTGTATTCAGCCAGGGCAATTGGGTTGGTCGCCTCATTTGCCGAAGAACCTAAACCAGTGGTTGGACCTGAGTAAGAACCATCAGAAGCTCTAACAGGTAATTCTGGAGATTGTCTTAAGGTATTCATAACCAAACCACCTCTGTCATCGTTTCTCACTACTTGTTGAGAAGAGTGACTTACAGACATATTGTTTCCAATTTTCAACCACGATTTAACGTTAGAATCTACATTTAAACGCAATGATAATCTATTGAAATCAGAATTGATAACAACTCCTTCCTGATTAAAATAATTTAAAGAAGTGTAATATCTTGTTCCGTCTTTTTCTCCGGAAAATGATAACTGATGATTATAAACAGTAGCAGACCTAAAAAGTTCTTTTTGCCAATTTGTACCATTACCCAATAAATCAGGTTTTTGATATTGGAAGGGAACAGGTTCACCATTTAATTTGAAAATTTTTGCCTGATAATTAGCATATTCCGGTAAGTTTAAAACGTCAACAGTATTAATTACTTCCTGAGTACCTATGTAAGTTTCATAAGCAAATGTTGATTTACCTTTTTTACCTTTTTTGGTTGTAATCAAAACGACACCATTGGCACCATTTGCACCATAAATTGCGGTTGCGGAAGCATCTTTTAAAATATCAATACTTTCGATGTCAGAAATATTCAAACCAGAAAGAGCAGAGTTTTTCGTTTGTCCGTTTCCGCCTCCTAATGCGCTAAATGAGAATGAATCATTGTTTTTGTCAGCAAAAATGGGTGTCCCGTCAATAACATATAGAGGCTCATTTCCATTTATAGAAGTAATTCCTCGAATTTGAACAGAGATTCCACCTCCGGGAGTACCTGAATTTTGAGTAACATTTACACCTGCAGCTTTACCTACAAGAGCCTGATCGATAGAAGTAAAAGGTTTGTCCTGAATTTCAGAAGCTTTGATAGAGGAGACGGCACCATTGATATCTTTTCTTTTTGAAGTTCCATAACCTACGACTACAACTTCATTTAATTTTTCGAGATCACTAACCATATTTACCTGCATTACTGATTTTGTATTGGCAGGCAATGCTAAATTTTTATATCCCAGATAACTAAAAAGGATTATAGCCTGGGGGTCAACATTGTTTAAAACAAAACCTCCGTCAAAATCGGTGGTGGTTGCGTTTTTTGTTCCTTGTACTATTACACTAACACCTGGAAAATTGCCTCCATCTGATGTTACTTTACCCTTAACAGTCTGAGCGAAGAAAAAATTTCCCCACATACATACTAGTAAGCACAATAGTTTTTTTACTGTTCTTTTCTGCATAAAAATTTGGTTTTGAGTTTAGTTTAAATAATTAGTATCATATGAAAATATTTAATAATAAGTACTTTTAATATTCCAATAAGTTTGAAAAAAATGAAAGCATCATTTCTTAAATATTTCTTAACGAAAGTAAAATGTATAGGTGTTGTATTGTAGAACATATGAAGCATATTCTACAACAAATGATGCAATAGAAATGGGTTTCTACCTGTATTTATTAAAAAGGCTGCAAATTACATCAACAAACATTTATAAGTAATTACTAATAAACAGGTTTAAAAAGTATTGTTTATTTAAAATAGAGAATGTTTTTTTACAATATTGATTTAGTTCTGATTTTTTAGCAATACTTTTTAAAAGATGATTAACAAAAAAAAGCTTCAATTAAATTGAAGCTTTTTTAATACATTACTATGTATTTATTGATTTATTCTTTTGCTCTTTTTTCCTGATTTGGCAGATGACCATATTTAGTTTTATAACATTTGGCAAAATAGGAGGGAGAAGTAAAGCCTACTTTATAACTAATTTCATTGATATTATTATTTCCTTTTTCAATCAGTTGTTTTGCTTTTTCTAATCGTACATTTCTAATAAACTCATTAACTGAAACACCGGTCAATGTTTTTATTTTACGATACAGCTGACTTCTGCTCAGGAAGATTTTAGAAGATAACAATTCTACAGTCAATTCAGGTTCGCTAATGTTTTCATTAATAAAATGCAGAATTTTCTGAATGAAATCATTATCCAGCGAAGTGGTCTTTTCTTTTCCTTGTTTTGTGATTCCGCTATAAAATTTCTTGAACATGATCTGCCTGCTTGTAATCAGCTGTGCCAGACTGGATTTTAAAATATCCAATTCAAATGGTTTGCTCAGATACATGTCAGCTCCGGAATCGATGCCTTCTAATCTGTCCTTTACCATTGCTTTAGCAGAAAGCATCAATAAAGGAATGTGGCTCGTTTTTAAATCCCCTTTAATGTTTTTACACATTTGCAAACCGTCCATTACCGGCATGATAACATCGGTAACTATTATATCCGGTAATTTCTGAAGAGCGAGTTCATATCCTTTTTTACCATTCTCGGCTGTAATGACCTTGTATAATTTACTTAATTCCTGTTTTAGATAATTTCTTAATTCAGGATTATCTTCTACAATTAAAACAGTGTATGGTTTTGAAGTTTCAGCAGTAGAATTTTCGTTTGTCTGATCTGTAAATTCATCTTCATCGTAGTGATTATTAACAGATAGAAATTGATTTTTATTCTTTTCAATTTTAAAAATCTCGTCAACTATTTCATTCTTCTTATAAACAGATTTGCCTAAAGGAAATGTGACAATAAATTTTGTGCCTTCTCCAACCTCACTTTCAACATCAACTTTTCCTTTGTGCAGTTCAATAAATTCCTTTACAACCTCCAGACCAATTCCTGTACTGCCATAATAATCTTTATTTGTATTATTTACCTGATAAAACCTGTCAAAAATTCTGTTTAAATCTTTTTTTCGAATTCCTGAACCCGTATCTGTAATGGTTATGGAAAAGGACGGAACTTTATCCCCATTTATTATCAAGGAATCTGTATTTGATTTGTCAATAGCGATAGTAATAGCACCATTATCCGGAGTAAATTTGAATGCATTGGAAATAATGTTAAATAGTATTTTTTCCAGCATTTTAGGATCCAGCCAATCATCCAATTCTTCAATCGAAGATTCAAAATTAATAGTAATGTTTCGGGCTGCAGCTTCTTCATCAAAGTAACTAATGATTCCTTGAGTAAAGGCTACAACTTCAATTTTTCTGGCCTGAAGGATGATTTTATTGAATTCCAATTTATTAAAATCCATAAGCTCATTGATAAGCCTCGAAAGCCGATCGGAACTTTTGTGTACAATTTTTAATTTATTGTGTATTTCCGGAGATACATTTTTACTTCTTAGAATATCTTCCAAAGGATTAATAATCAATGTTAATGGAGTTCTGAATTCGTGCGAAATATTCGTAAAAAACTGTAGTTTCTTATTGTTTAATTTCTCTAACTGAATCGTTTTTTCTTTCTCTAAAATTATTGCCTGTTTGGCCTTGAAACGATTTTGATAAAGCTTATTGAAATATATAATCAGGAAAACTAAAATAGAAGTGTATATCAAATAAGCCCAAAATGTTTTCCACCATGGAGGCAGAATTTTTATTTTTAATTCTAACACATTATTGCTCCATGAACCATCTGCATTTGCCGATTTTACTTTGAAAACATAATTACCAGCCTCAAGATTGGTGTAAGTTGCGGCTCTGTTATTGCCTACATAGTTCCAGTCCTTTTCGAAACCTTCCAGATAATAGGCGTATTGATTTTTTTTAGAATAGTTATAGTTAATTCCAACATATTCAATCGTAAAAACGGATTGTGTGTAGTCGAGAATAATTTCTTTAGTTTCAGAAATCACTTTGGTTAAAGGTGAAGCATCTTCATTAGGTTTTACGGATTGATTGAATAATTTGAAATCACTGAAATACAGCCTTGGTGCTTTTTCCGTTTTTTTGATTTCGGCAGGATTAAAATAATTTACTCCCTCGTAACTTCCAAAATACAAATTTCCGTTTCCGTCTTTAAAGACAGCATTATTATTAAAATCGTTATCAATAAGACCGTCGTCTTTATTAAAATTCGTACTTTTTTTACTTTTAAAATCTAGTTTTGTTAACCCGGATCCGCCACTGATCCATAAAGAGCCATTATTATCAGAGATTATGGCACGGACAGATTTCTCCTTAAAACCCGGAAAGTCATCATAATCTGAAAAAAGCTTATTTTTTTTATTGTAACTAAACAATCCTTCACCATCTGTGCCTATCCAGATCGTTTTATCGTTAGACTCATAAATGGATAATATAGTTTGGATACTGTTATGCTTCGTTATGTCCCTGAACATTTCATCCCGCATTTTGATCACTTTAAAATTGGGATCACTCAAATTAACCTGATACAATCCTAAAATTGTTCCCACCCACAAAAGATCATCAGAGTCTACAAAAACTTTGCGGATAAAAGCTTTGTCCAGAGCCTTATCTGTAAATGGTTTAGAGTCACAATGAACAATCTTGTTGCTCTTATTGTCAAAGTAATGCAGTCCTTTTATAAAAGTTCCAATCCAGATTCGGCCTTTTGAGTCCTCAGAAAAACTAAAAACTCTATTCGATTTTAAGCCAGCTGTATTGGCTGTATTATAATTGATGAAATTGGTAGTACCGTTTTTCAAAAAGTAGATGCCGCGATCCCAGCTTCCGATCCAGATATTTTGCCGGCTGTCTATAAATATGGTCTGAATATCAACAGCGTCTAATCCGGAATAGTAGTTCTGATTATTTTTATTAACGTGGATGTAGCTTTTATCGGCAAGATTGTAAATATCAAGCCCGCCACCTTCATTGCTGATCAGTAAATTTCCTTTTTTATCTTTTGTTACGGAAGTTACATAGCTTGTTTGTAAAGAATTATCGTTATTTACGAGCGCTTCAAGTGAATTAAATTTATTGTTCGGTTTGTCAAAAACACCCAGTCCTTTATTGAAATAACCTAACCACAGCCGTTTCTCCTTATCCTCATACAAGGACCAAACTGAATTCGATTTTAAACTGAAATTATTATATTTACTGTGCAAATATTTTTGAACAACCTGTCCTTTGTAATTTACAACAAATAAGCCGTCATTTTCTGTTCCGCAAATTATATATCCCAGGCTGCTTTCTACAATGGACAGTATTTTATTTTTGGTAATGGAATAATTTTCAAATTGATAATTATCCGTTTCAGGTTTAATTTTTATCAGGCCATTTTGAGTCGTTCCCAGCCAGATATAACCAAATCTATCTATTACAAGATTATCTATGTCTTCTAATAAAGGCTCTCTTTTGAATTTGTCTTTATAAACCTGTTTCACTTTTCCGTTTAAATCGATTTCCAAAAGGCCATAGCTGGTTCCTAAATATATGATTCCCTGTTTGGTTTTTGCCGAAGATTTAATTAGAAAGTCAGGTTTGTCCAGTAACTTTGATTGAATTAAAGTAGTTTTTAGCGTCTTTATATTAAGTTTGAATAATCCAAAACCATAGGCGCCTAAGATCAAATTGCCGTTATTGTCCTGAACGATGGTTTTTATAGTTATGGGCTCATTATAACCTTTTGAAATAACGTCCCCAATATTTATTTTAGTGAAATTATCCAGTTCTCTACTGTATAGACATAAGCCATCATCACTTCCAACCCATAAGTTATTATAAGAATCAATAAAGGTGGTATAAATGAAGTTACTATTTACTGATCCCGGTTTTTTATCATATTTGTATCCGTAGTAGTTTACCCCGTCATTTCGATACAAGCCTGCACCATTTGTACCTATCCAAATAAAATCATTGCTATCCTGAATAATAGAGGAAATGGCTCTTTTTGAAGTAGTTTCCTGAATACTTCTAAATTGGTAGTTATCAAATTTATTTTGAGAAAAAAGACAATTTACAAATACAAAATAGCATACAAGAATGTATTTAATGTTTTTCATTTAGATTATTGTTACCAAAAGTTATTTTAGAATAAATTTATTTTTTAGCCTATAAAAAACAATATTAATAAAACTAAACCGAACACTCCTTTTTTCTATTCAAATTTTACCAAATTGCCATAAACCTGAGTGCGATTATTAATTTTTAAGGATTAATCGCAATCAGGCTGTAGGATTTTAAAAGGCAAAACTATTTTTATAGATTTTGTATTTCTTCAACATTTATTTTACTTCACACTTTGCGGTAAGACTGTAAATTTAGTTTTAACGGTGTATCGATAGTAGCAAATTTGAAGCATTATGTAAAACAATTGTTGCATTATATTATTTCACTACAACTTACAAATGAATTATGATAAAAATCCAGGGATTTAACATCATCAAACACTAAATTCTAAAAATTATAATGTATTAAAAAGCCTGATCATCAGGATAATCAGGCTTTTTATATTTCAGACAGTCTCTAATTACTGCATTTTTAAAGTATTAATTCAAGTCTTAATTATAAATTAATTAATTCCTCCTCCCAAAGCCTTATACAATAATACCTGTGACTCTGCATTTCTTAACTGAATATCTACAAAGTCCAATTCGGCCTGCAGTTTGTTTTTCTGGGCATTAATAATTTCCAGATAATTAGCATAACCACTTAGATATAAATCGTTTGAAACGTTTACGGCAATTTCCAGATGTTCAATTTCTTTCGATTTGTATTTTAAAACATCTACAAAAGATTCTGTTCTGTGCAGTAAAGCACTTAATTCGTTATACGCTGTTGTAATCGTATTTTGATATTGAAGAAACGAAATCTGCTGTCTTTTATTAGAAACAAAAAACTCTTGTTTAATTTGTCCTTTATTAAAAACGGGAGCCGTTAAACCGCCGAGTAACTGCCAGGCAAACGATCCGCTATCAAAAAAAGTAGAGAAAGAAAACGAATTAAAACCAGCATAACCTCCCAAATTTAAAGTCGGAAAAAAGGCTGCTCTTGCTGCTTTAGCATCGGCATTTGAGGCTCGCAGTTCATGGTATGCTTCTGCAACATCTGGTCTTTTGTGAATTATCGAATCTACACTTATTTTTTGATTTAAAACTTCCAGATGTCCCGATAAAAAATCAGTGCTTCTGTCTATTTTTCCGCCATATTCTCCCAAAAGATTTAATAAGGCTTTTTCGGTTTGGTCAATGCTTAGGTTAAGCTGTTCTGCTTCGGCCAAAATATTATTATTCTGCGCATTAAACTGCTGAACGGCCAATTCTGTAGCTTTTCCCATAGAACGTTGTGCCGAGATAATATCCAGCGCTTTTTTCTGTGTTTTTAAGTTTGTATTGTAGATTATGGCTTGTTTGTCTAAGGCAATCAGTTTGTAATATAAATCGGCTACATCGCTTAAAAGTCGGGTTTGCAGTAAACGCATTCCTTCCTGAGAAGCAAAAAAACGTTCGCGAGCCGCTTTTTTACGATTGCTCAGTTTTCCCCAGATATCGGCTTCCCATGAAACTTTTCCGCCTAAAAACAGGTTAGGAGAGACATCGGTATTGATTCTTTGTTTATCTGAAATATTCTGCGAAAAATTAGTATCAAAATTCCCTACGCCATCCATAGTGTATTTTCCATAACGTGTACCTGAAAGATCTGCCTGAAGATCTAAAGACGGCAGCAGCCCCAGTTTTGCCACTTTTAAATGAGAGTTGGCAATTAAAATTCTTTCCTGCATAATTAAATAATCAGGATTTTGTGCAAGCGCTTTCTTTAAAAGAGTTTCCAGTTTTGCGTCTTTAAAATACGTCTCTGTTTGTAGCGGAATAAAATTCTGTAAACTATCCTCGGCTTTTTTTATTTTTAAATCAAAATTTTCCGGCAGTTGTTTTGCTGCCAGATTATTATTGATTTTTGGTGCGGAACAAGCTGTAAGGAGCAAAATTCCCCCACAGATTATATATCGATTTATGTATTGTGTCATGTTTTATTTTTTATTCATTGCTTTTTCTAATTTGGCAAACAGGATATAAAGTCCCGGAATTATCACAAGTCCAAAAACAGTTCCTATAAGCATTCCTCCTGCTGCGGCCGTCCCAATTGAGCGGTTCCCAATTGCTCCGGCTCCGGTTGCAATACACAGCGGAATCAATCCTGAAATAAAAGCAAATGAGGTCATAAGAATAGGCCTGAAACGAAGTCTGGCACCTTCAATTGCGGCTTCGGTAATGTCTTGTCCCAGTTTATTTTGCGCCATGGCAAACTCCACAATCAAAATGGCATTTTTAGCGAGCAGACCAATCAGCATGACGAGTGCCACCTGGGCATAAATGTTATTATCTAAACCAACTATTAAAAGGGCAAGATAAGAACCAAAAACGCCCACAGGAAGACTTAAAAGCACTGGAAACGGAAGCAGTAAACTTTCGTACTGTGCGGCAAGTAATAAATACACAAACAAAATACACAAGGCAAAAATGTAAATGGTTTGGTTTCCGGAGAGAATTTCTTCACGCGTCATACCAGACCATTCGAGTTCAAAACGGCTTGGCAGTTTTTCGGCAGCGATTTTCTCTACCGCAGCAATGGCATCTCCGGAACTGTAGCCTTCTGCAGGTTCTCCGTTAATCATAGCCGACATGTACATGTTGTATCGTGTTAAAACCTCAGGTCCGTACACACGTTCCAGTTTTATAAATGTCGAAAACGGAACCATTTCGCCTGCATCATTTTTGAGGTACATATCCAGAATGCTTTCCGGATTTTTTCTAAACTGCGGACTTGCCTGAACCATTACTTTATACATTTGAGAAAAACGAATAAAGTTGGTTGCATAAAATGAGCCTAACATCGTCTGCAGAGTCGCCATGGCATTGTCTACAGAAATTCCTTTTTTGGCCGCAAGATCATAATCAATATGGACTAGATACTGCGGGAAAGTCGCATCAAAACTGGTAAAAGAGTTTTGAATTTCGGGAGAAGCATTCAGTTCTTTAATAAAGTTTTTGGTTACTTCATCGGTATTATTAATTGTTCCGCCTGATTTGTCAAGCAAACGAAGTTCAAAACCGCTGGTATTACCAAATCCGGGAACGGTTGGCGGTGCAAAAATTTCGATTTGCGCATCGCTGATACCTCTTGTTTTCTCGGTTAGTTTTGCGATGAATTCATTAACCGAAATATCACGTTCTTTCCAATCTTTTAAGTTGATCATTCCCATTCCGTATGAAGCTCCGGCGATTTCGGTTACAATGCTGTATCCGGCCAGTGTTGTTACGTTGTCAACTCCGTTTATTTCTTTGGCCAGACGCGATACTTCGTCTAATGCTTTTTCAGTACGTTCTACCGTTGCTCCCTGTGGTGTAGTTACGTTTACGTAAACCATTCCCTGATCTTCAGAAGGAATAAATCCGGAAGGAAGAAACTTGCTCGTTCCCCAGGTTAACAAACAGAATAAAACCAATAAACCAACCGTAATCGAAGTACGATCGGCAAATTTCACCAATACTTTAATGTATTTAGAAGTAATATTATCGAACCAATTATTGAATTTATGGAAAAATCGATCCAGTAAAGAAGTTTTCTTTTTATTGGGGTCGTGCGCTTTTAGCATAATTGCACATAATGCGGGAGTAAGCGTAAGGGCATTGATTCCTGAAATAACAATACTAATGGCCATAGTCAACGAGAACTGCCTGTAGAAAACTCCCACAGGACCGCTCAGGAAAGCCACGGGAATAAATACAGCGGCCATTACAATAGTAATTGCAATAACGGCTCCGGTAATTTCTTTCATAGCACTGATAGTGGCGGGCAGGGGTTCCATGTGTTCCTCTGAAATTTTAACGTGAACAGCCTCGACGACGACAATAGCGTTATCCACAACAATTCCGATAGAAAGAACCAAAGCAAAAAGCGTTAACAGGTTGATTGAGAATCCCATCATCGACATAAAAGTAAACGAACCAATTAAGGCAACAGGTACTGCCAAAACCGGAATTAAAGTCGAACGCCAGTCTTGCAGAAAGATGAAAACCACAAATGCAACCAGAATAAAAGCTTCGATAAGTGTTTTTAAAACTTCGTCGATTGATGCGTCAAGGAAACGCGAAACGTCGTAGGCAATATTGTAATTCATTCCCGGAGGAAAAGAAGTACCTTTTAGTTCTGCCATTTTTTCTTTTACGCTGGCAATAACTTCAGATGCATTAGAACCCGGACGTTGTTTCAGCATGATTGATGCCGATGGTTTTCCATCTGTTTTAGAAACCATTCCATAACTCATCGAACCAAATTCAATGTTTGAAATGTCTTTTAAACGTAAGATTGTCCCATCTGAATTGGCTCTTAACGGAATTTCTTCGTATTGTTTAGGTTCGAAGAATTTTCCGCCGTATTTAATTACATACTGAAGCTGATTATCAAGCTGTCCTGATCCTTCGCCCACTTTACCCGGAGCGGCAGAAATATTTTGTTTTTGAAGAGAATTGATGACTTCATTTGCCGAAATATTATATGAAAGCATTTTTTGCGGATCCAGCCAGACACGCATTGAATATTCTTTCTGACCCATAATTTCGGCACGGCCCACGCCATCAATACGTTTTAATTCCTGAAGAATATTAATATCAGTAAAATTGAAGATAAACTGTTCATCCTGAGTTTTATCTGTACTGGTAATGTTCAGATACATCAACATACTGTTTACCTCTTTTTCTGTAGTAACTCCGGCACGAATTACTTCTTCGGGAAGTTCATCGAGTATGGTTGTTACACGGTTTTGCACGTTTACTGCTGCTAAATCAGGATCTGTTCCTACTTCAAAGAAAACCTGAATAAGCGTTAAACCATCGTTAGAAGTTACAGTAGACATGTACGTCATTCCGGGTACACCATTAATAGCACGTTCTAACGGAAGCGCCACGGCATTGGCAGAAACTTCGGCATTTGCTCCCGTATATTTTGCCGTAACCGTTACAGACGGCGGTACAATATCCGGAAACTGGGTTATAGGAAGCTGGAACAAAGCCAGTAATCCTAAAAGTACTATCATAACAGAGATGATTAATGATAGTATTTTTCTTTTGATAAACATTTCGATCATTTTGAAATCTTTTAAGGATGTGTACTAATTACAAGTTTACGTTTTGGTCTTTAATAGTGATTTTATCGCCGTCTCGTAAAGACTGAATGCCTTCCTGAACAATTAAATCGTTGTTTTTTAAACCTTTGTTTAAAATGTATACATCATCAAGAGTGCTTCCAATGGTTACGTTGGTCATTTTTACAATGCCTTGTTTACCCACCAGAAATACAAACTGTTTATCCTGAATTGAAAAAACGGCCTTTTGCGGAATTATAATCGCATCGGTTTTTGACTCTGAGATAATTAGTTTTCCAGAAGTTCCGTGTTTGATAAATCCCTGCGGATTATGAAATTTTGCTTTGTATTGAATAGAACCCGTTTGCCTGTCGATTTCTCCGTCTGCAGTTTTAAGTTCGCCTTTTTGTCCGTAAACCATTCCGTTTGGTAATACAAGTTTTATATCACCTTGTGTATTAAGGGTTTTATCTTCCATCATCTGGAAATAGGTATTCTCCGGGATTGAGAAATAAGCATAAATATCATCCAGTTGTGAAACGGTGGTAAGTAGTGATCCGTTTTCTACTAGACTTCCTTCCTTAAACGGAATTCGGTCAACAGTACCATCAAACGGCGCTCTGATTGTGGTAAAAGAAATCTGCTGGTTGATCGCTTTTCTTTCCGCGGAAGCGTGAGCAACTTTGGCAGAAGCCGCATCATGTTTTGCTTTAGATAATTCTAATTCTTTATCTGCAATTACTTTTTTATTGAAAAGGGTTTGTGCTTGTTCAAGTTCGACGGTTGCGATTCTCAAATCGGCCAAACTGCTTTTGTAAACGGCCTGGGCTTTTAAGAGTTGTATTTGAAGTTCTACATCGCTTATTTTAAATAAAAGCTGGCCTTTTTTTACTTTTTGGCCTTCGCTTACATATACTTTATCCAGTATTCCGGGAATACGGACATGAATTTCAACATTGTTTTTGGCGTGTACATCGGCAACAAAGCGATTGGAGACTATGGTGTCTTTTAAAGTTACTTTATAGACAGGAAGTGATTTTATTTTATCGGATTTTTTTTTGGCTTTATCTCCGCACGAGACTAAAACAAATAAGGATAAAATCGAAATGAAAAAATTGTTTTTAATGCTCATAATAATTTAGGTGTATATAAATAAATAGATCCTCTCCCTTATAAATGCTATAGGGAGTTGTGAATTGGTTTAGAAAAAATGGAATTGCTGCGAATGCTGTCTTTTTAGACAGTTTCGAGCCGATGAAGTATTTTTATAATTTTATGAATAGAAAATGTGCTTTTTACGTTAGGTAAAGACGCAAAAAATTAAGTGCGGTCGAAAAACCGTATATCATAAAAATACTAACGTTATTCTAGAACTAGAACAATTGATACAAATGGAGGTAAGTATGACGCTGGATTTGGTATATTGAAGCGATACCATGAATTAATCTTCTTTTGTAGAGCTTAAACTTAATAAGATTACTGCAATAAGGAGATTTTAAAGTGCTGTTGTATAACGTTGTTGCCCTGTACTTGATTTTCTTTTTGACTGTATAATGAATATGCAGTTCTTTAGCCGCTAAATCAGAAGAGGAAAACTGAGAAATCTCTTCGGGAGTATACACATGCTGGCTTTCAACAAACTCAGGTTCATAGTGATATTGATAAGACTCCGTGCTTCTTACAAAGAGAAGCAGGAATAATAAAATTATACAACTGAACTTGGTATTTTTCATCGATAATTCGAGGATTACAATTTGTTTCTTTTAAGACAGGCTTATATTTGATGGTGCGCCAAATATACTAATTTGAAAAGTAACGAATCTTAATTTTTTCTAAAAAAGAAACAGATTTTAAAGTGAAGCAACAGTTTTAAAGATTAAGTTTTAAGAAGAAATGTAAAAAAATAAATTATAGAATTCAATTTTAAATTTGGTTTTGCAAATATATATTTCCATGATTATACCCTTAAAATTCTTTGAGGAATTATGATTTAAAAGGCATTTACCTGAATTGCTGTAGTATTACGAATGTTTTTTTCTTAGAGATTATAATAATTAAATTAACATTTACGAAGAGTTTAAATCAACTAATTGAGTTGTAGATTTGCAATAAAATAAAAACAACAGGCATCGACTTGTCGGGAACAGTGAATTATTATGTTGAAAAAATACAAATCGAATAAAATATATTACCAAAGTACCATTGCGCTGGCAGGACCAGTTGTCATTTCACAGTTAGGGCATACTTTGGTACAAACAGCTGATACCATTATTATAGGTCATTATGCCGGAACGATATCACTGGCTGCAGTTTCGCTGGTTCATGCTGTTTTTATGGTGATTTTGGTGATTGGATTGGGAATTGCCTATGGATTAACACCTTTAATTGCACAGGAAAACGGAAAATCAAACTTTAAGGAGTGTGCCAAGCTTCTTTCTAATAGTTTATGGCTTAATATAATAGCCTCAATCCTGCTTTTTATAATAGTCTATTTTGGCTCCATGTTTGCCATGCAGCATGCCAATCAGGATCCTAAAGTGGTAGAAACAGCAAAACCGTATCTTCTTATTTTAAGTTTGTCTATTTTTCCTTTAATGATTTTTCAGACATTTAAGCAATTTGCTGAGGGACTTGGTTTTACAAAACAAGCGATGAACATCACAATTTGGGGAAATTTGATTAACGTAGTTATCGCAGTGATTCTGGTAAAAGGAATGTTTGGAATTGAACCAATGGGAGTTAAGGGAGTAGGAATCGCCACTTTAGTAGACCGGTTTTTAATGATGGTGGTAATGGCATGGTACGTATTGAGGTCACATAATTTTAAAGATTACATCGTGCATTTTTCAGTTAAGTTTATTAATATTCCCAAAATACTGGCAGTAGTAAAAATTGGTCTGCCGGTTGCCATGCAATATGTATTTGAAATAGGGGCTTTTGCAACCGCAGCTTTAATTGCAGGTCAATTAGGGGCTATAGAACAGGCTGCTCATCAGACTGCTATAACCCTTGCAGCAATGACTTACATGATGGCAGGAGGAATCGCCTCTGCAGCAACCATTAAAATTGGCAATAGTTTCGGAAATCAAAACTATTTGAGGCTTCAGAAATTTGCTCATGCTTCTTATCATTTGGTAATTATATTCATGCTTTTCTTCGCCGTTATTTTTACACTTTTCAATCAATACTTGCCTTATTTAATAACAAATGATGTCAATGTAGTAGCAATAGCTGCACAATTATTGCTAATTGCTGCAATATTTCAGCTGTTTGATGGAACTCAGGTTGTGGGACTTGGAACGCTGAGAGGAATGGGCGATGTCAATATTCCGACATTCATCACTTTTGTTGCTTACTGGATAATTGGTTTACCGTCGTGTTATATTTTAGGTATTTATTGCAATTTTGGGATTCAGGGAATTTGGTATGGCTTAACTTTAGGTTTGCTGACATCTTCTATTTTGCTTTATTTTAGATTTAAACATGTAATGAAGATGAACCTGCAGAGGAGTAAATAAGAAGAACTGGTGGACATATTTGAGAAATTTATTTAAACTAAACTTCATTTTAAGATAAAAGAGATAACTCTAAAATTGATAGGGATAAAAAATGCCGAAACAAACTCTATTACATAATTTTATACAGCAGGAAGCAACTATTCTTACTATTATATTATGAGCAATACATTTTTTGAAAACAGCCAAATTGGAATAGTGTCTACTTTTTCTGAACTTGTACATAACGGTTTCAAGGGAGAAATGAATGCGCTATGCTGGAACAGAAATTTGGATGGTGATTTTAATGAAATTGTAACCCAGTTGCGTATAAAAGAAAACATAACAGAAGTTTATCCTGAAGATCTAATCACACTTCAACTATCAGAAAAAGGGAATATAGCAAGGGAAATAATCTTAAATGATTTAAAATTATTAGCTGATTTTGGTGCTTCGCCCTCTCTAAATTTATTGAAGTGTTATGAACGTGATGATGAATTTGATTTTATATCAACTGATGTGTATTCATTTCATGTAGATCGTTCGCCCATTGCAACAGATACCTTTTTATGTACCTATCACGGAGCGGCAAGTGATATTATTCCTAATTCACAGGCAGAGCAAAAAATCATGATTCCCGAAATCCGAAAAAAACTAAAAGAATTACATAACGGACCATCGGAAGAATTTGAAGACTTTTTAAAGGAAAATTATTTTGATTTGCATTATCAGGTACATCCGGATGCAAAACCTGTAAATTTAGGGTTAGGTCATCTTTGGCGTCTTGCCGTAGATCATCCAAAACAAAAAGTACAGCCTTGTATTCATAGAGCTCCAATAGAAAATGAAGGAGAATATCGGTTGTTGTTGATTTGTTAAAGTTATTTCCAGATGAATTTTTAAACTATTTCATTTTTTAGTTTTATCGATTTAAGCATTCCTGAATTATAAAAATGTATGGAAAAATCAATTCCATTAATTAAACTGACTGTATTTATCATTAAAAAATTTAAGAAATGAATAAACTACAATTTCAATACTGGTAACTGCAAAATATATCTTACATTTGAGATTAATAAAATTTTTATAAGATGCAAGAAGGTACAGTAAAATTCTTTAATGAAGAAAAAGGTTTTGGATTTATAACTCCTAAGAATGGCGGAAGTGAAATCTTTGTTCATGTTTCAGGTCTCTCAGAAAACATTCGTGAGAACGATGAAGTGCGTTACGATATCGCAGAAGGAAAAAAAGGTCCTAACGCGGTAAATGTAGTTGTAATTTAATCAACTAAAGTAAATTAAACTTATAAGGCACCTTCTGATAGGTGCTTTATTTTTTTGGATATTTAGTCATCTTCATTAAGCGCAATTCCAGCAGCTTTATATTCTGTTTTTGAAAACTTTAAATTACATTTTAAAAGCTATTTCTATTTTAGAAGCCCTGCATAAGATTTTCAGAGTAAATTTTGATTGAAATGTAATTCTACAGAGCCAAATTAAGAATAGAATCAAAGAAATATTTTAGGAATACCTATTAAGTATTTCAAAACACCTAATTTAAAAAAAACGTATAATTTACTTTGATTAAACCTTTTATAGTAATAGTGGTTTTGTTGTTAATTGAATCTAAAAAGACATAACTCTCATAATTCAAAACGATTAATGCATCTAATACTCTCGCTTGCTTTTCCTTTTCAGTGCACATATTGTCTGAAATCGATGCTGAAGCATTAATAACCGAAGTAAGAAGACTTGCCAACTCTTCTAGATTACAGCTTATGCCATATCGGCCGCCAAGTATCTGTAAAACCTTTATATGAAATAGTGGTAATGTTTCCATAATAAACTGCTTTAACCTGATATACGAAAATCTACTTGTAATGGATTTATTGAAAGGTAAATTATAATCATAAGGTTGAAAAGAATAGTCGTCGATTGCGTATTTCACAACTTTACCCTCGACATCTTTTGCGTTTAAGCTTCTTCTTCATCTTATCAGCAAAATCCTGTTCTTCGTAATTTTCGTTCAATGTTTAGGTGAGAAAACCGTCATAATGCTTCAATCAGACCGTCTTCGTCTTTTTTAGCAGTGCTTAGGAAGTCGAATAAATGATGTGTTGGCTCTGCAGGAAGATCTGCATTATTTAATGTGGATATCATCGATTGAAGATCAAACGGGCAATTTTATTTTCTGTTAACATAATTATTTATCTAATTTTAATATGGTAGAGCAGGATTCGAACTTTTAAGCAAATCGCTGCCAATGCCGTTTTTATTCATTTTATTCATTTCTTGAACCTCCATGCACAAGTCTGCACCAAATTCAAATTTTTACTATTTCAATATTAAATCATTGCACAAAACTTAAAATACTAATGAATTAACAGGTATTAGTATTATTCCTTTTTGTATTGCAAATACATTAAAAATAATGAATATTTCTGATTAAGAAATTTAAAGCAGCGGTGTATAGCCAAAAAAAAGGTATCAACTCCACATCTTTTTGAAGTGTTCTGTACAACTCAAATCAATCCTACTTTAAGTTCGCTAAAGAAAAATTATCTGTTTTTATTATTATTATATTTTCTAAAAGATTAATAATCTTTAAAAAATAACTAAAAAAGAATTTTTGTCTGATTTTTAATATAAATAAAAATAATTCATCTTTTATTTACAAATTTGCAAGGTAAAAAAACTAAATATTTTTATTAGATGAAAGCGGATATACAAGAAGATTTGAGAATAAGCGAAAAGAAAAATATTGAAAATACTCCCAATGCAATCCAAAATGATTTTGCCTTTACGTTAGAGAGTATTTATTTCAATGAAAACTATATTCCATCCAACAGTACACGTGCAACAACCAACTTTGCTAATTTGGCAAGGGGAGAGAGCCGTCAGGAAAACTTGCGCAACACTATTAATATGATCAACAATCGTTTTAATACCTTGGCGAACTGGGATAATCATAATAACGATCGCTATTCGGTTGAATTAGAAATTGTTTCTGTTTGTATAGATATTGATGGTAGTGGTAAAACGTTCCCCGCGATTGAGATTTTAAAAACGCATATTATCGATCACAAAACAGGTAAACGCATTGAGGGTATTGTTGGAAATAATTTTTCTTCTTACGTACGCGATTATGATTTCAACATATTGCTTTCAGAGCTTAACAAGGATAAAAACAACTTTAGCATTCCTGATAATTTTGGGGAATTACACGGCAATTTATTTAAGCACTTTGTAAATTCAGAAACTTACAAAAAAAACTTTATCAAACCACCCGTTATCTGTTTGAGTGTATCAGATAGTAAAACGTATCATCGCACAGGAAACCATCACCCGATATTAGGTTTTGAATACCAAACCGACGATTCTTCTTTAACAGAGCAATACTTCAAAAAAATGGGCTTGCAGGTTCGTTGTTTTATGCCACCTAACAGCGTTGCACCTTTGACGTTTTATTTCTTCGGCGACTTACTAACGGATTATACAAACCTTGAATTAATCAGTACGATTAGTACAATGGAAACGTTCCAAAAGATTTACAGACCTGAAATTTATAATGCCAATTCTGTCGCACCAGTTTGCTATAAGCCTAGTTTGAAAAATCAAGACCATTCTTTAACAAAAATTGTATACAACCGAGAAGAGCGTACCCAGTTAGCAATTGAGCAAGGTAAATTTGCAGAAGAGCATTTTATTACCCCTCATAAAACTGTACTGGAACAATGGTCAGCCAACTTCGCTCTTTAATCAATACCACAATACATTAAAATTATTTTTATTATGAAAAAATTATTATTACCTACTTCAATTGTTGGAAGTTTACCAAAACCTGCCTGGCTTGCGCCACCTGAAAAACTTTGGTCACCTTGGAAACTAGAAGGAAATCAGTTATTTGAAGGGAAGGAAGATGCTTTGCGTATTTCTTTGCACGAACAACAATTGGCTGGGGTTGATATAATTAGTGATGGTGAGCAAACGCGTCAACATTTTGTAACGACTTTTATTGAGCATTTAAGCGGCGTAGATTTTGAAAATCGTAAAATTGTAAAAATTCGTGACCGTTATGATGCGAGCGTTCCTGTTGTTGTAGATCAGGTTGCACGTCAAAAATCAGTTTTTGTTGATGATGCTAAATTTTTGCGTAAACAGACGAATAAGCCTATAAAATGGGCGTTGCCTGGTCCGATGACAATGGTAGATACCTTATACGATGACCATTACAAAAGTCGTGAAAAATTGGCGTGGGAATTTGCAAAAGCGCTCAATGAAGAGGCAAGAGAACTTCAAGATGCAGGGGTAGATATTATTCAGTTTGATGAACCTGCATTTAATGTATTCTTTGATGAAGTAAACGATTGGGGAATGGCAGTATTAGAAAAAGCCATTGAAGGTTTAAAGTGCGAAACTGCGATACATATTTGTTACGGTTACGGAATACAAGCCAATACTGATTGGAAAAAGACATTGGGTTCAGAGTGGCGTCAATACGAAGAAATTTTTCCGAAAATTCAAAAATCTAAGATTGATATTGTGTCGTTAGAATGTCATAACTCAAATGTACCTTATAATTTAATGGAACTTGTTCGTGGTAAAAAAGTAATGGTCGGTGCAATTGATGTGGCAACCAACACTATCGAAACACCCGAAGAAGTTGCTACTACCTTACGTAAAGCGCTGGAGTTTGTAGATATCGAAAATCTTTACCCTTCTACAAATTGTGGTATGGCTCCGTTATCTCGAGATGTAGCCAGAGGTAAGTTAAGTGCTTTAAGCGCAGGAGCAGAAATTATACGCAAAGAATTGGCTGTTTAATTCCAGTCCATAATTTGAAAATAGAATCTTTTTTTGATTCATTCTGTCCGTAGCGTTTAGCGACTCTACGGACTAACAAATAAATCTAGACAATCCGAACCCGAATTTAACTCTTAAAATTATACTTCTTTTCGTCGAGCCATACTTTGAGCGATGATGCTGGCAGCAATCAATTGCAAGGCATGGTAAAGCATAAGTGGCAACAATACTATGCCGGTGATGGTACTGTGCTGAAAAAGGACTTTTGACATTACGGTGCCATGTACCAATGACTTTTTAGATCCGCAAAATAAAACAGTAATACGATCTTCATCTGAAAAACCAAGCAAGCGACTGATTAGTCCCACACAAAGGAATACAGCAAAAAACAAAATCATCATCCCTGTAGCTAGTCCGAAAAGTTCAAGTGCAGTGAAGCCTTCGAAAAGATGTTGGGAGAATGACTTGCAAAACGACGTGTAAATGATGGTTAGGATGATTGCCTGATCGAAATATTTGAGCTGTTTCTTATATTTTTCAGCAATAGCTCCAAAGCGGGAGTTCAGGCTGATCCCAATGATAACAGGTAACAAAACTTGAATAACCAACTTTATGACGATATCAATGATATCAAAATTGCCTGTTGCGGAAGCTATGAATAGTCCAACCCAAAGCGGAGTAACAACTACTCCAATCAAACTGGAAATACTTGCATTGAAAATGGCTGCGGGAATGTTGCCCTTAGCGATAGAAACCATGACCACAGAAGAGGAAACGGTGGATGGTAAAGCTGCCAGGAAAAATACACCCAACCAAAGCAAATCGTAGCCAGCGTTGATAAACAAGGGACGAAATGCCAAAACGATAAGCGGAAAAAACAAAAAGGTTGTCAATTGCACGACAATGTGCATTTTCCAGTTGGCAAGCCCGGATTTTAGTTTCTCAACACTCAGTCGCAAGCCATAAAACAAGAAAATAAACGACACGCCTACATTGGCAATGTCCTCCAGCGAAACTGGTTCTTTAATCATGCCGGGCTGAGGCAAAAAATAAGCCAGCAGAATCATGGTGGCTATCATTAACAGGAAACCGTCGAAACCTGCTTTTTTTAATACTTCTAATAACTTCTTCAATGTGTTCTTGTTTTTTTAGATTTTTATACGGCAAAAGTAAGTTTTACAGGTTATTAATCTTGGATATAGTTTAAATAAAGTTTTTGTATTGGTTTTTGTTATATTTGAAGATTATTATTCTTTTTTATAAATTAATTCAACCTATTTTAAGTAAAATATTCTATGGAGCAGATAGACGACATTGATCTTCAGTTATTACATATACTTCACGATAATTCTAAACACACTGTAAAAGAGCTTGCCAAGATGGTAAATCTTTCAGCATCGCCCGTTTTTGAGCGTATTAAAAGATTAGAAAACAACGGTTACATTAAGAAATATATTGCGTTGCTGGATGCAGAAAAACTAAACAGGGGATTTATCGTTTTCTGTAATATCAAACTTAAGCAGCACGATAGAAATATCGGGAATCAGTTTGTTAATGATATCATGAAAATAGAAGAAATCGTGGAATGTTATAATATCTCAGGAGATTATGATTTTTTAATGAAAGTATCTGCCAAAGATATGAAACATTATCAGGATTTTGTCTTTAATAAATTAGGCTCAGTTGAAAGCATCGGCAGCACCCACAGTACATTTGTTATGTCAGAGATAAAACATACGTATGGATAGTTCCGCGATGGTTTATTTATTTGAAAATGGTAAAGTTTTTATCATTTGTATAAAATTTTAGTAAACTAAGAGCTTGATTCGTCAAGTTCCCGTTCGCACAAGCTAAAATTTTCGTGTTGATCCCTAAAATATACCAGACAGTAGAGAAAAAGTATAAAAAAAATCCCATTTCTTAAGAAATGGGATTTTAAGGAATGACCTCTAAGCTACATTTTTTCGAATGCAAGATTTTCTATAATTTCAAAAAAGATTACTTCCCTTTACTTTTTTAATTAATTAACCAATAAAAAAATCTTTATGCATTTTAATCCAATCTTCTATAGGAGTCATTTTTACAGGCAGTTTTTCCAAAACCTCTTTCATCTTTGAATTGAACCTTGAAGGATAAACCGACTGACTTGCCAACATTTCATAATAGGCTTGTATGCCCCGTGCAGCGCTTTCTTCCATGAAATTACATAAAATATCTCCGCATTCCTTTGGAGGAAGTGAAGTTTTATCGGATCCAAACTAACAATGTTGAAAGCTATTAGTAATTGTGTTCATGTCATTATACTTATTGTATAATTCATTCAAATCACTATTATCTATAGAATACATTATAGAATTTTCTAAAAATTGAATAATATTTTCAGAAGATGGAAGTTTATAGAATAAAGGCATTATTGAACCCAAAATAATTTTCTCAAAGCCGAACCAAGAATTAATTTCTTTATCCTTAATAACATAAAAATATCTAACAAGTCCTTCTTCAAGCATAAATAAACTTGAGACTACCTGTCCTTGCTTTAGAAAAAAATCTCCTTTTAATTTTTGCTGGCACTTAATTTTTTTAGTTAGTTTTTTTCCAAAGTTTCCCTAACTAGACCATATTCTTTAAACTTTTCTACAAGCGGATTCATTTGGAATATTTATCAATAAATTTCAAGGTACTAATTAATAAAGACCCTTCAAAATTAATTGTGTTCAACAATTATGGAGGATTTAAAAAATGTTTATTTTAAGGTAAAAGTGTCTTTGTTTTACTCTGTGAATTACTGTCTGTGATTTAAAATAAATGTATCTGATTTTGATAGTTTTTTAAAATGATAATTTATTTGGTTAAACAAGTCATTTCTATATTGTGTTTCAAAAATCTCATACTTAATCTGTGAGCAATATTTATTTAATATCCTGCTCAATGTTATATGGTATAAACTGTATTAAGTTCAAAGTAAGTGTGTTATGTTTAAAAAAAAGTTCCAAATCTTGCATCTTAAATCATTTAAGTTTTACTAGAATTTTTTAAAACATTTAAAGTCAAATCATTTACTTAATCATTTTTTTAAAACCACAACTACATTAATGACAATTAATTAGCAAAATTAATATAAACTTTATCTTATATTTTTTAAAAAAAAGCATCTTTACAAAAACTTTTAACTATGAGAAAAATATTTTCATTATTTTTAATTTTATTTCTGTTTAGCTCTTGTGAAAAGGACGGCGGCATTTTTAATGGAAAAGAAAAACTGCCACCGATAACCAATACCGGTTCAAACACTGTCGGATGTCTACTTAATGGGAAAGTATTCCTTCCGCATCAAAGCGGTATTAATCCTTCGGTAAACTGTTTTTATCAGATTGTCGAGGGGGAGCAGTATTTCGTTATGGATTTCGCCGATCTGCGAAAGGGAAAAAGTGAAAGGGTCGTTCTAATGCTCAGAAAAGTTGATGTAAATGAAGGGCAGGTTTACAAATTAAACAAAAATTTTACCACAGCACCTGAACCCACGGGAGCTTTAGGGGTGTACAGCCCAGGAGACAGCCCGAGGTTTTCCACTAATGAAACTGTTACTGGTGAATTGAAAATAACGCGTTTAGATATTTCAAAATCAATTATAGCAGGGAGTTTTTGGTTTGACGCAGTAAATGATAAAGGCAAGAAAGTGCAAATAAGAGAAGGACGCTTTGATTGGAATTATTAACATTTGAAAAAAAATTAAATGATAAAAAATTACTTTTTACATTCAAACACTAAAGAAAAACTATAAAAAAATCCCATTTTGTAAGAAATGGGATTTTAATTTTGTGACCTCGACTGGATTCAAACCAGTAACCTCTTGAGCCGTAATCAAGTGCGCTATTCAGTTGCGCCACGAGGCCTTAATGCGGGTGCAAATATAGGGATAAATGTGACATCTCCAAAATAATAATACCATAAAAATCAAATAAAAAACAGATTAAAAATTATCTGCATGATTGTCAGGTTTTTGCTAATGATATTTTTTTTATTTATTTATCAGAAATCGTCGTCAAATCGGAAAAGAGTAGGGGTTTGATCTAATTAATTCCTAATTTTGATTTTAATTTTAGAAACAATAAGCCAATTTTATAAGCATCCTCAGATGAGGAATGTCGATCGCTTTTGGGAATCTTATAAATTTCACACAAATCATCCAATGAAAATTGCTTGTCATTTATATCGTGTAATTTTCGGTACATGACATCAATGTCCAATGCTTCATTTTTTAATCTTCCGCAATCCAGTCTTTCAAGTCCTGCATTTATCATTTCGATATCAAAATTAATGTGATGGCCAACCAAAACTGCGTTTCCAATGTAATCAATCAATGATTCTAATGCATCAGCTTCTTCCAGTTTAATCAGTTTGCTTTCGATGATGAATTCACTTGACAAGCCATTATCCTGAAGATATTTATATTGCAGGAGAACCGCTTCAAAGCTATCCTGAATAATAATACTATTGTCAACTATTGCAAACGAACCAAGAGATAAAATAACATCTTTATCAGGGTTCAGACCTGATGTTTCTGTCGAAAGCACTACAAATCTATTTGGTTTTGTTTCAAATTTATTCAAGTAGTTCTTCCAGAAATCCGGATACTCTTTGTTAATATTTTTTAGCCAGTCCAACATATTATGAAAATTGTGTAAGTTGAAATTTACTCTTTATCAATTCCTCCAGATCCCGCATAGGAGCCAGTGCATTTTTCAATTTTTCTTTGTCGTTTTTAGATAATTCTTTTAAGTTGATGTACTGACCGGAATCATCGTTTTTCAATCCTTCCAGTGTTCTGAATTTTGACAGAGTAAGGAAAGCCTCCGCACAGCTTAAATATATATCTGCATTTTTAGAATCGGAGATAGCCAATTGCTTAAATCTTAAATATGTATTTTGGATTCCTTTTATATTCAAACTTAATATCAGTAATCTTGCGCCGTCAATTAGAGGCATCAGCGCTTTAGTTTTAATATCAAATTTAGATTTATAAATCCCTTCTTCCTCTACATTGAATTTTTTGAAAAAGCTTAGAGGAGAATTTCTTCTTAAAGCGTCATTTCCTAAAAAATCAAAAAATAACGGATTATTGATGGCATTTTTAAATATTACGTTTTCTATGGCTTCCTCAATTTTTGGTTCTCCAAAAACAATTTCATAATCAAAAAAGATACTGCTTAAGTCATTGCTGTTTTCACCTGGAGTATTCATCCAGCTGTTGTATTGTTTTGTCCAGTCTGTCAATGATTTACACCACAACATATTACTTGCCATGTGACCGTTTGGACAATAATCATATCCAATTTTTTCGAGTAATGATGTGGTTCTTTTGGCCAATCTTAAAAAATAATCTTTAACGTCCCTGTATTTTTCAGGAGAGACATCTTCAAAAATCAATATGCTGTCCTGATCCGTAAGCAGAAGCTGTTCCTTTCTGCCCTGGCTTCCAATGCTTAACCAGGCAAACCTGGCAGGAGGGGAGCCTAAATCCAATATTGATAGTTCGACAGATCGCTTTATAAGAGCAAGATTTATCTCATTGGCAATGTTGCTGATATGTGAAATAGGAATGCTTTTTTGAATGGAATTCTGAATTAAATCCGAAAGACGTTCCCGAATATGTTTCAAATCTTTTGGAACCTGTGATCTCTTAATTTCCTTGATTAGAACACCAGGGTTACTAGCTTGTGCCACAATTAAATCGTGTTCGGAAATAATTCCTTTCACAACAGATTTATTTGTTCCGTCTTTAGTCACACATAAATGGGTAACATTGTTTTTAAGCATCAGCAATTGAGCTTCTGCCAGCGATACGTTTTCAATAACCGTAACAACAGGTGAGGACATGATTTTATCTATAGTCGCTGTAATAGGATATTTTCCGGTTGCTATTTTTGAAGATAGATCAGCATCTGTCAAAATTCCAATAGGATTATTGTTTTCACAGACCACAATATTATCTACCATTGAGTTGGTCATCAAAATAGCAACATCTTTTACAATCTGATCTGCTGTGGTTGTTAAAGGTGAATTATTATAATTAAGAGACTGAATGTATTGCATTTCAGACTGTTGGTCAACATAATAGGAACTGTCTGAAATCAACTTGTCACCGGCACCAACACTGTCTTTAGTATGTCTGGAATTGGTTGCAAAACTCTCTAAAAGAAAATTTAAAACATCTGAATTATTAGCAACGAAAGGTCTGAAAATACCAATAGGGATAGCGTAAACAATAGACTCTTCACGAGCTTTTGCCGTCATCATATAATTGTTTTTTGCAAAAAACGGACGCAGACCAAAAATATCACCTTCATGGCATTTGTTGATGATCGTTTCTTCAGCATCAGCTATCGTTGTTAAATTGATAGTACCGGATGCGACAACATAAAAACTGTCATGAAGAATATCATTATTTTGAAATAATATTGCGTGTTTTTCCAGATTTAGAACGCGAATATTTGTTGCAATATGAGATAATTCCTGAAAATTTAAATTGTTAAATGGCGGGTATTCTTTTAAAAAATCTGCAATATGCTCTGCTATAGTATTCATAGTGGTTTTTGATATTTTTTTAAAGTATCGAATGTAAAAATAATAAAATAATAAATCATAATTGACCTATTTATATAGTATAACGCTTAATTTTTAAACTTCTTAATTTTTTCTTAAAATTATACAGAATAAAAGTATTTTAAGGTTAGATATTTTAATTTCAACATCTTAAACTAAAATATTCAGAGTTATGAAATTAAGTAAAAAGATTTTATGGTTATTTGTTGCAATATGCACTGTTTCAGTTGCTAATGCTCAGGAAAAAAAGGCCAGTCCGGCAGCAGTTGCAACAGGAAAAATAAATGGTGCCAATATTACGATCAATTACAGCAGCCCTTCAGTAAAAGGAAGAAAGATTTGGGGAGAACTAGTTCCTTTTAATAAAATATGGCGTGCTGGTGCGAATGAAGCCACAACAATTGAAACCGACAAGGATCTTACAATCGAAGGTTCAAAATTACCGGCAGGTAAATATTCCTTTTTTGTGATTCCAGGTGAAAAAGAAAGTGTTTTGATCTTTAATAAAGTTGCTAAACTTTCAGGAACTAATAATTATAATGAAAAGGAAGATCAATTACGTGTTACAGTAAAACAAAAAGCTACTGATACAAACGTAGAAAGTCTTGTTTATACAATTAACAGCAATTTAATAGTATTGAGTTGGGAGAAATGGAATATTGCGTTTTCAGTAAAATAATTTGAATTTCATTGAATAGAAAATTAGGCAGTATTACAGAAGAGTAATGCTGCCTAATTTATTTATATAAAAAGAATAAGTCAAACAAAGAAAGAATAACTGTATTTTCTATTTTACATAATATAAATTATAGTTCAAATATATATGTTGTAAGAGTACCAGTATTTGGTACTTTTACAAAAAAATTACAACTTTTTCTGGTAAACTGCTTTTCCGTTCAGAGAAACATCAATTTCATTTTTTGAATCTGAAAAAGTAGTTCTTAAGACATTTCCTTTGAAAACCGATACATCACCATACACTTTGCCGGTTTCAGGTGATTCATATTCAAATAACAATTTTTTATTATCCGGCTCAATGCCTAATTTATAACTTGAAAATTTAGAATTCCTTAAATCAAATTGCTGTTGTGAATCGATTATTTTTCCGTCAGCATAAAAATTATTGATTTGCTTGCTCAATGTAATGTCAGGATAAAATTCATTGACCTTTTTAAGAAGTTCGTATTGCGCTGCACTAACGTCTTCCAGTTTTGATGTAATCGTCTGAGCAAAAGACATTGTGGTAAATACTAGCGTTAAGAGTAAAATGTACTTTTTCATAATTTTAATTTTTAGATTAATTTATTGTTAAATATTATTTTGTAAAATGATTAACTTTTATATAAAAGTTCTTTTCATACCTAACAAGGTACGAAATCTTTATCTTTGCAAAAAATAAAAGGCAAATTTTTAAGAAAATGACAACGAAAAAATACATCAAATTAATTCTTATATTAGGTTCACTCACAGCATTAGGTCCATTTTCTATTGATATGTATTTGCCGGGTTTTTCAGGAATTGCAAAAGATTTAAATACTACTGTTGCTAAAGTTTCTATGAGTTTGTCCAGTTATTTTATTGGAATTTCTGCCGGACAGTTGCTTTATGGACCGTTACTGGATCGTTTTGGCCGAAAAAAACCTTTGTTTATTGGGTTGATGGTATATATTCTTGCTTCTCTCGGATGTGTCTATGTTACCGATATTGATTCTTTTATATTCTTACGTTTTATTCAGGCTATTGGAAGCTGTGCTGCAACCGTAGCATCTGTGGCCATGGTGCGTGATCTTTTTCCTGTAAAGGATATTCCAAAAGTATTTTCATTACTAATGCTTGTTCTTGGGCTTTCGCCAATGCTGGCACCGACAATCGGAGGTTACGTAACAGAAGATTATGGATGGCACGTGGTTTTTTTGATATTGATGTGTATGGGTATTGCCATTTTAATTGCCTCTCAATTAGGTTTACCCAATAGTTATAAACCTGATACCTCAATTTCGCTCAAACCAAAACCGATTATTTCAAACTTTTTAAAAGTGCTTAAAGAACCGCAATTCTTCACTTATGCCTTTACGGGATCAATAGCATTTTCAGGATTATTTACTTATGTGGCTGCTTCCCCAATAGTTTTTATGGATATTTATGATGTAGATGCTAAAACTTACGGATGGATATTTGCCTTTATGTCGGTCAGTTTTATTGGTTCAAGTCAATTAAATTCTCTTTTATTAAAGAAATTTTCCAGTGAACAAATGATTTTTGCGGCATTGATTACCCAATCTGTAATCAGCATTGTTTTTCTTGTACTTTCCTTAAATGATCTATTAGGATTATACGAAACAATTATAATGTTATTCTTGTTTTTGGGCTGTTTGGGAATTTCAAATCCGAATACTGCCGGACTTACAATGGCGCCTTTTGCCAAAAATGCCGGAAGTGCTTCAGCTTTAATGGGCGCTATTCAATTAGGATTAGGAGCTTTAGCTTCATTTGCAGTTGGAATTTTTGTAATCGATTCTGTGACACCTATGGTTGTAATCATGGCATCGACAACTATAATTGCTTTCATTGTTTTGAATATTGGAAAACGTTTTATCAAACAAAAAGTGGAAATAGCTGCAGATGAAAATACTGTAATTGCACATTAATCACTTTATAAATTATAAAAAAAGCCAGAATTCTAAAATTCTGGCTTTTTATTATGATCTTTTATCAGGTCTGATAATCATTCTGAGAGATTGATCCCTTGCAAAATAAGCTACCATCCAATTATAAAAAGTATTAATTCTGTTTCGATACGTTATTAAAGATATAAGGTGGATAAACAGCCATATAACCCAGGCAAAAAATCCTTTGAAATGCCATTTTGGATTAGGTAAATCGACTACAGCCTTATTTTTTCCTATAATAGCCATTGAACCTTTATCATTATAAGCAAATGGTTTCAATGGTTTATTTTGCATAAGTGCTTTAAAGTTTTTAGCAAGGTTGAGTCCTTGTTGAATCGCAACCTGTGCCACTTGCGGGTGTCCGTCAGGAAAATTTTGGTCACCGGATGCAATTGCAGTATCGCCGATAGCATAAATATTGATCAGGCCATTGACTTTACCGTACTGGTCTGTTGCCAGACGTCTTCCGCGGCCGTAACTTTCTTGTGGAATTCCTTCAAAAATTTTAGCCGTAACACCTGCGGCCCAAATCAGGTTTTTTGTTTTGATCGTTTCTCCATTTTCAAAATGTACGGTATCATCTACATAATCAATAACGCGGCTGTTTAATTTTACGATGACACCTAACTTTGTCAATGCCTCTAAAGTATCTTTTTGGGAAGCCTCGCTCATCGGTGCCAGCAATGCATCTCCTCCATCGACTAAATAAACATTACTTGCCGATGTTTCGAGTTCAGGATATTCTTTTAGCAGAATGTTTTTACGCATTTCGGCAAACATTCCTGAAACCTCTACTCCTGTTGGTCCTCCTCCGGCTACCACAATCGTCAATAATTTACGACGCTTACGAATATCTTTGCAGATAGCTGCTTTTTCAAGGTTTTTAAGCAGCGTATTTCGCATTTCGATGGCATCATTTAAGGTTTTCATCGGAATAGCGTTTTTCATTACGTTTTCCATCCCAAAGTAACTCGTTTCGGCACCAGTTGCAAATACAAGATGGTCATAAGTTAATTCACCATTATTAAGGATAATTTTCTTTTCGGCTGGAACTACAGAAAGTAATTCGCCTAAACGAAATTGCAGGTTTTTTTTCCCCGCAAAGAATTTTCTGAAAGGGTAACTAATACTGGAAGGTTCTAAAAAAGCGGTTGCAACCTGATATATAAGTGGTGGAAAAAAATTATAGTTGTTTTTATCTACAAGTGTTACCTGTATGTCAGGATGGTTAACGAGTTCTTTTGCCAGGTTTAATCCTGCAAACCCCCCTCCGATGATGACTATCTTCATATAGTATTGTTATTAATAAGTTTTTATTTAAAATAATACCTTATAAAAGTACAACAATAATATTCAAAGACAAAAGTTACAATTATTACTTTTTGAATTTTTTAACAGGTTTTTCAGTCACTTCCACTTTGTTCTGCAAAACATAATTGGCGAGCAATTTTTCAATTAATTCCTCCTTGGTCAAATGATGAAAAACTGTTTTTACTTTTGTTTTCAGATCTGCAGAAATATCGTGGTTTGGTTTGGTTTTGAAGATCTGTTTCGCCCATAAAAGCGTATTGTTTTCTTCTAAACTTACAACAGATGGCCTTTGAAATTGTGTAAATTTAATTCCCAATTCTTTTTCAAATTCCGGAATTTCAATTGTTTCTTCCTCTTGCAGTACCGTTAATGAAAGCCCCTTTGCTCCTGCCCTCGCTGTTCTTCCACTTCTGTGTACGTAATTTTCATAGGTGTCCGGTAAGTGATAATTAACTACATAGGAAATTTCTTTCACATCTATTCCTCTGGCAGCCAAATCGGTTGCTACCAAAATATTGATATGTCCTTCACGGAATTGGTCCATAATCCGGTCACGTATTCCTTGTGATAAACTTCCATGTATAGCTCCTGATGAAAAACGGTTTATAGCTAAATTTTTAGCCAGTTTGTTGACTGCAGCTTTGGTTTTACAGAAAATAATGCCGCGTTCTCCTTCTTTAGAATTTAGAAAATGCATTAAAACATCCAATTTTTCAATTGGATCCACTACAATGTATTTGTGATCGATTCCCTGATTACCAACAGTTTCCATGCTGGCGCTAATCTGAACTACATTTTTATTTAAGTAATTTTGTACCAGCTGTTTGATTGTTCCAGGCAAAGTCGCTGAAAACAGTAAAGTTCTGTGTTTTTTAGGAAGTTCAGCAACAATTTCGTCCAGGCTTTCTTTTAGGATGGAAACCATTTCATCGGCTTCATCCAAAACTAAATATTCTGCCTGTTTTAAGTCGATGGCTTTGCGCTGAATCAAATCGATTAAACGTCCGGGTGTTGCTACAACGATATGGGTTGGCTGAGATAATCTTTCGATTTGTGGTTTTATTGGAATTCCCCCACAAGTTGCGGCTATTGAAATAGTTGGAATATGCTTTCCGAACTCTTCCAGATTCCTGAATATCTGCTGTCCCAATTCTCTTGTTGGTACCAAAATTATGGCCTGAACAATTGGGGATTCGGTATTGATTAATTGCAATAACGGCAATCCAAAAGCAGCGGTTTTTCCTGTTCCGGTTTTTGCTAAACCAACGACATCATGAGTTTCAGATAAAAGTAACGGAATTGTTTTTTGCTGAATTTCTGTTGGCTCAACAATATTCAATTCGCCTAATGCTTTTACAATTGGCGCTGAAATTCCTAATGATGAAAATTGATTTGACATATTTTTTATTTAAAATTTTAATTGAAAAATTAAAATTTTCAATTATTTTATTGAAAGTGTTTTGAAAACCGTTTGCCTAGCCCTGATGGAAACGGCATCCTTTTGTGCCGGCGTTCGGCATAAAAGATACAGTGTACAGCAGGAAACAGCTCCTGATTATTGGAATGATGCTAAAATCAATCCGGTTCGTTCATTATTTTTTCACGGTATTTTTTACCGATCAGTAAAACCATTTTCAGCTTGTAATCATCAACCAGCCATTCACGGTAGTTTTTACTGCATTGACTCAGACATTTTGCATAACGTTTGATTCTGCACTCAATATCATCCTCCAGTTCTTTACCTAATGATTTTGCTTCCTGCAATGTTTCTGTGTTATCCACACACATTGCGGCATGCTGTTCTAATGACTTGTCTAATACTACTTTAGAGCGTAAATTTTGTTTGATGATTAATTTATGTTCTTCATCAACATCAAAAGTTACATCGGCAGTTTTACTGAATTTGGCACGCAATTCCGGCGGCATGCTGTATTTGAAATACAATTCTATTTCGGTATCATCACGAAGATTTTCCAGATAAAATTCAGGTGATTTAAAGATATGCTGCCAGTTAACCGGTTCGCTCCATAATCCGAAACGAGCGGCATTATTACCTAAGTCGATAACTGTAAATTCATCTTTTCCCGGTAATTTACGGGATCCGCGGCCAATCATTTGATAGTATAAAGTAAGTGATTTTGTCGCTCTGTTTAAAATAATCGTTTCAACAGTTGGTTCATCAAATCCTGTGGTTAAGATTCCGACAGAGGTTAGAATAGCATCGGGAGTCTTTTTGAACCATGCCAAAATATCTTTACGTTCTTCTGCACTGCTGGTATTATCAAGGTGTCTGATATCATATCCGGCTTCACGGAATGTTTCATAAACATAAAGCGATGTATGGATACCATTATTGAAAATCAATGTTTTTTTACCTAAAGAACGCTCCGTGTACGCATGAAGTAATTTTTCCTGCATTACGGTGTTTGTATACAAATCATCTGATGATTTTACAGTGTAGTCTCCATTGATACCTACTTTTAAGGAGGTCAAGCCTACATCATAACTGTAAGTTGTCGCACGTGCCAAAAATCCTTTGTCAATTAAGGAACTAATCGTGTCACCCACAATAAGTTCATCATAACTCTGGTGCATTGGCAATTTTATGTTGGAACTTAGAGGAGTTGCCGTAACACCTAATATAAAGGCATTTTTAAAAGAACTCAGTAATTTTCTGAATGAATTGTAATGCGCTTCATCAATAATAACCAAACCTATATTGTCAAGATGCAGTTTTTCATCATTGATACGGTTCTTCAGTGTCTCTACCATCGCCACAAAACAGGAATACTCGTTCTGATCCGGTAATTCTTTTACTTTGCTGTTAATGATTTTATTGGAAACACCAAATCCCTTAAGCATTTTTGAAGTCTGCTTGCAAAGTTCGATACGGTGTGTAAGAACTACTACTTTCTTATCGTTATTAGCTAAATAACGACGGACAATTTCGGAAAAAATCACAGTTTTTCCTCCACCTGTAGGCAGCTGATACAATAAATGATGTTGCGGAGGAGCATTATCTAAACGTTCAAAAATAGCGTCGATGTCGCCTTTTTGGTATGCATAAAGTTCTTTTTTCTCTTCTCTTTCTATTTCTAAAGTATTTTGAGACATCTGTTATTTTTGAATTTTTGCAAAAATACACCTAAAAAACAGTTATTCACCTTATTTTAACTTAAAATAAATGATTTTTTTAAATAAGATTTTTTATGAGAAATATATTTAAAAGTCAATTTTCTCTAAAATCGTTTCAAAATCATGACTGATCTTCCATTTTTGTTTAAAAGTTTCTTCTTTAATTGCGGAAATGCGGGACTTGAATTCGTTTAATATTCCGTTTGATATGAGAAATTTAACAGCCTGATCATACGAATTGAGCATACTTTTATAAAAAAGTTCCTGTTTGATAAAATTAGAAGAGGAATACGTCTGTGCAATTTCAATATTGTACAACATTGCATCGGCTATAATAAAAGGATCAACTCCTATTAAAATAAAATGTTTGATATATTTTTGTGCTACAGAACGGCGCATTTTTGCTTTTGGACGCCATTTTGCATTGGGTTTCTTAATTGGAAAATATTCATGGGAGATTTTGGTTTTGTACTCCTGTAAAAGTTTATCTTCTTTAGGGTTAAAAACAAAATCATAAAAAACTTTTACAGGACTGAATTTCTCATACAATTCGATAATTTGTTCTTCGAGCTGTTCCTTATTTAATTCGCCTAAATATTTTTTTAAATCGCGTTTACTCATTATCAAAGTTTAAGATTACAAAAGTAAATTACTTTTATGATTCATACCTTAATAATCAACGATAATACTTAATTTTGCCGGCATAAATTTAAAAAACCGATCCATGCTCAAAATTTTTAAAGTTACCGCAATTTTAGAAGGAATCTCTTATCTCGTATTAATCGCTAATATGCTGATCCTGAAATCAAACAATCCAGAACTTTATCATACCATTGTTCGTCCGTTTGGAATGGCGCATGGAGTCTTGTTTATAGGATATATCATCCTGGCATTTTTATTGAAAAAACCTCAGAATTGGGATTTAAAAACGTTTGGAATTATACTTTTGGCTTCTCTTATTCCTTTTGGAACTTTTTATGTAGAGAAAAAATATTTAGCAGGAAATGCATAATCTTTTGAATACAATATTCAACTTTTTATATCCTCTTTTTAGAGATTGGGGAATGAGCCGCAGCTTTGCGTCTTATACAAGCCTTTTCTTTAATATTATTATCATGGTGGCTTTGGCTTATGCCATTTATTATGTATCTAAATTTGTTTTGGTAACTTTGACCGCAGTATTTGCACAAAGAACCAAAACCAAGTTCGATGACTATCTGATACATAACAAAACCACTAAATATACCGCTTACTTAATTCCGTTTTTCTTTATTTATAAAGCAGTTCCCATTATTTTGGATAAATATGAATACTGGGAACTGATGTTTGGGAAAATTGTAGGTATTTATATTGTTTTGATCAGTTTATGGATTATCAGAACCATTTTTAATGCCTTGCGCGATTATCTAAAGCAAAAACCCGAGTACAGCGACAAACCAATTGACAGTTTTGTTCAGGTTATTATGATTGTCCTCTGGATTTTTGGGGTTGCCATGATCATTTCAACCCTGTTTGCCATAAAAAAGGGCGAATTGCTGACTATTTTAGGAACGCTCTCGGCTATTATCATTTTGATTTTCAGGGATACAATTTTAGGATTTGTCTCTAGTGTTCAGGTTGCCATCAACGATATGGTTCGTATTGGCGACTGGATTACAATGGATAAATTTGGTGCCGATGGAGATGTTATCGAAATAAACCTGACAACCGTAAAAGTCCGAAACTTCGATAATACTATAACTACAATTCCTACCTATGCTTTGAGTTCCGATTCTTTTCAGAACTGGCGAGGCATGCAGAAGTCTGACGGGAGAAGGATCAAACGCCACATTTTAATCAAAAGCAGCAGTATTCGCTTTTTGAACGATGACGACCTGAATCAGATGAAAAAAGTGCAATTGATTAGTTCCTACATCGAAACCAGACAAGCTGAAATTGAAAAATACAACAAGCTAAACGGAATTGATAAATCGCTGTCGCTTAATGGAAGAAACATGACCAACTTAGGTTTGTTCAGAAAATATATTATGCAGTATCTTATCAATTACCCGGGATTAAATAAAGACATGCACATTATGTGCCGTCAGCTGCAATCAACAGAACATGGAGTGCCTTTGGAAATTTATGTTTTCTCGAGTGACAAGCGCTGGGCGAATTACGAATACATTATGGCTGATATTTTTGATCATACCATGGCTTCGGTAGTATATTTTGATTTGGAAATATTTGAACTGCCTTCTAAAATTGGGCGTCTTGATTAACTATTTTTCGGGTGCTTTTAATTCTTCAAATACAAATTCAGGATCACTGTAATCTATTGGTGTTCCGGGCATAAAACAAGGAAGATTCAAATACGTTCCGATTACGCCGGTTCCTGAGAAAAGTTTGTTTTCTTTTTTTAGTAAAGCCAAAGGGATTCTTTTCCAGCTGCCTCCATAACCAATATAATGGAAATCTCCTCTCAAAGTGTCTCCTTTCAGATCTCCCCTGACAGTGCCAGAATCTTTACCAAACCTGTGACGTGATATTTCATAATGACCGAAGAAACGTTTTTCATTAATATTTATCGACAGAGTGGCCGTGTCTTTATTATTAATGGCGCGATACACGACATGCTTAAAATTGTCTTTCTGCTCTTTTGAATTACAGGAAAATAAAATTATTGTTATTATAAAAAGATATAAGAAAATTTGTTTCTGCATTGTATTATTTATGACAACTTATTTATAAACGATCTTTTACAAATTCAATTTTGGTTTTTCCATGCGCTTTTGGTTTTCCATCTTCACCTAAATTAACCATAGTCGTATGATCGATTGTAATAATAATTTCACGGGTCATCATGTTTCTTACAGCACATTTCAGTACCAGGGATGTGTTTCCAAATTTTACAACATCAATTCCAATTTCAACAATATCACCTTGTCTGGCAGAACTTTTAAAATTGATTTCTGACATGTGTTTGGTAACGACTCTTGGGTTTTCCAGTTGTACAATCGAATATAAAGCCAGTTCTTCATCAATCCAGGCAAGTAGCTGTCCGCCGAATAAAGTGCCATTTGGATTTAAGTCCTGGGGTTTAACCCATTTTCTGGTGTGGAATCTCATAATTTTATTTTATACGAGTAAAAATAGTTTTTTACTCCCATAATCGAATTATGTTTTTTTAGTAATTCTTAAGATTTAAATAATTCGAAAATTTATTACTGAATTATTTCAAAAATCATTTTTAAAAGCTCAAATTATTAAAATTACAGATAACGAAATGTTTTAATTTAGAACTTATTTTTTGTAAAATTTGTCAGTAACTAAATCTATGTAAGATGTTTTTATAAAAGATATTTTTATAACTTTAAATAAAAACCATGGCAGACAGAGATACTTTTTTAAAAGAATTCAGAGGCGAAACTTTAGGAACGATCAGCGCTCAGTCATCTGCTGATGAATTATTTCAAAATCAGACTATCAGGCCTATTTTGAAACTTCAGAATGATTTGTTTATAGCTGTTTTTATTAATTACGTGAATAAAAACAAACCCGATTTTTATTCCTATTCTGTTGAGAGGAAGATTCAAACGATTGAAAATTCAATCCAAAAGGATATTAAATTCAGAAATTCACTTAAAGGAATAATCATGGCACTTTTTACCATTCAGGAATATGATAATTATATTCAAAATTCATCAAGTTTAAATAAAAGAATGATGAATTTATTGATTGACAGACTAAAAAACCAGGTACAGCTTTTTGAAGTGGAATCGGATTCGAAGTAGCGAATTAAAAATTATAAAACAAGAAAGCGCATTAAATAGTAAAATCTAATGCGCTTTTTTATATTCAGGTTTAATCTATTCTTCAGACAACATCAATTCCTTAATATATTTCACCGGAGCACTTCCAAAACTCAGGAATTTCTCATGGAATTGTTTCAAATTAAATTTGTCACCTTGTTGCTTTTTAATTTCTTCCCTTAAATTATAGATTTCAGTATATCCGGTAAAATAAGAGCACAATTGTACTTGTGATAAAGTGACACGTTTCCACTTCCCTTCTGCTTCTGCCTGCTGCTGAAAAGCTTCTTTGGTAAGCAAATTCAAGGCAGCTTCTTTGGACATGTTTTTGGTATGAACACTAATATCCAGGATTGTATTACAGGTTGTTCTTAAATTCCATTTATAATACATCAGCCACATTTCATCCGAATTTTTATAACCGCTCTCCAGCATCATTTTCTCTGCATAAACAGCCCAACCCTCAACCATCGCTCCATTGCCAAAAATAGATTTGATGATACTTGGCGATTGGTTGCTGTAAACCAATTGCGTATAATGCCCCGGAATGGCTTCGTGAATATTTAGAATCTGAAGAATATAATCGTTGTATTCTCTCAGGTAACTCTCTGAATTTTCAGCAGTCCATCCTGACATACTTCCCACATTGTAATAGGTATTCGCATTTTTATCGTAAGGTCCCGGTGCTGATATTGATGCTCCTGCAACTCCTGCCATATAAGCAGGTTCTTTACGAACCACCAGAGGTTTTGACGGATCTATATACAACAAATCCTTAGCTTTTACATAAGCTGTCAATTCCGGAATTTGTTTTTCAATTTCAGATTGGAATTTCTCCGGAGTCGTATGCTTTAAAGAAATCTCGTCAATTACCTGTTTGATCAAATCGAGTTTTTGAGTTGGTTTAGGAGCATCACCTTTGTATTTTGACCAAAGTTTATCTGCCAAATCAAACATTTTATAATGAAGATCTTGTTTATGATCCAGGGCAATTTTATAGATTTCATCGGCAGAATAGCCGGATTGAATATCAAAATTGAATTTTTTGGCGTACAGTTCAGAACCAAGCCTAAATGATCGAGGCGATTTATTCTGTAGTGATTTTAACCAATCTGCATAGTCCTTGATAGCAGTAAGAGCAATTTTGGCTTTTTCCAGCATATCTTTTTTCTCTTCAGCGCTTAGTTTACTTTTTTCTAAGGCAACATTTAAATCGGCTTCAAAAACAGAAGAGCCTCCTAAATTTTGGGCAATTGCCAATTCGGTATGTTCAATGGTTGGATTTTTGATGTTCTTTTTGGCAGCTTCATAATATGCCGGAACTGTATTCATTTTTACATTAAAGGCACGCAGACGGACTTCTGGAGAATCGTATTTACCATTTAAAATTTCTGCAAAAGAACCGCAGACATTATAGTCAGAAGGATTCCATTCGTATGATTTTAATTCATTGATGTAAAACAAAATACTTTCCATTTGATTTTTAATCATATGAAAATCGGTTTTGTTGTTATCTGACAGACTTTGAAGATTATATTGCTTTAATGAATCTAACTGTGCATTAGCAAAATCCAATTGTCTTTTATGTTCTTCACCATCGGGAACAACTAAAATGCTATCTAATTTATGATAGCCAACGCCAGATGCCCATCCCGGATAAATTTCCCATAAAGCTGTAACAAAACCATCTTTGTATTTGTCAAATTTTTTATCGAAATTTTCGTCTGCTGTTGCTTTGGTGCTTTCCCTGCACGAAAAAAGTAAAGAGATTGTGATAATGGAAACAAATAGTTTTTTCATATATAATGTATTAAATGACAAATAGTTAATTGTAATTGGCTAATAAGCTAATAGTTTTTTCAGTTCTGTTTCAAACCTATCTTTCGGCAGGAATTGATCTTCCAAAGCTTTTGTAAATGGAATTGGTGAGTCTAAACTGGCTACTCTTTTTACAGGAGCATCCAGAAATTCAAAACATTCTTCCATAATCATAGCTGAAATATCACTTGCAATTCCGCCAAACATAGTATCCTCCTGATAAATAATTACTTTTCCGGTTTTTTTGACAGATGTAAAAATAGTTTGAGTATCTAAAGGCTGTAAAGTTCGTAAATCGATTAAATCGGCTAGAATTTCAGGATTTTTCTCCAGAGTTTCCAAAGCCCAATGAACAGGAGCTCCAAAAGAAATTATAGTGATGTCGTTTCCTTCTTTTAATAATGCCGCCTTACCTAACGGAATAGTGTAATAATCGGTTGGTACGTCCTGATAAACACTTCTGTATAGTTGTTTGTGTTCGAAAAACAGAACAGGATTCGGATCATTTACTGAAGTATTCAATAAACCTTTTGCGTCATAAGGAAAGGCAGGATAAACCACTTTTAAACCTGGCGTTTTGGTAAACCAGGCTTCGTTTGTCTGTGAATGAAAAGGTCCGGCCTGAGTTCCCCCACCACAAGGCATTCGAATCACAACATCAGCTTTTTCGCCCCAGCGGTAATGGGATTTTGCCAGTAAATTCACAATAGGATTGAAACCTGTAGAAACAAAATCAGCGAACTGCATTTCGACAATTGCTTTATAACCGTTAATTGATAATCCCATTGCAGTTGAAACAATAGCACTCTCACAAATAGGAGTATTACGTACACGATCTTTACCAAAAAACTCTACGAAACCATCCGTTATCTTAAAAGCTCCTCCGTATTCTGCAATGTCCTGTCCCATAATAATAAGATTTCTGTGCAGTTGCATAGATTGCTCCAAACTATTTCTAATGGCATCTATAAAACGGATATTTTTGGTTTCAGGCGAACAGTTAATTTCTTCATATTTAAAGTTTTTATAAACATCATCTAATTCTCCACTATAAGTTGGAATTATTTCAGGTTCATCATTAGCGATAGCCAAATTTTCATCAATTTCCTGTTTGATTTCATTATGCAGCTGCTCGTCAAATTCCGTAGTAAGTACTCCAATTTCATTCAGATAATTTCGGTAATTATTCACAGGATCTTTGGCTGACCATTCCTCCATTAATTCCTGTGGAATATATTTTGTTCCACTCGCTTCTTCATGCCCACGCATTCTGAATGTTTTAAATTCCAATAATACAGGATGCGGATTCTCCTGCATAGCAGCTTTTAATTCTGATAATTTGTTATAAACTTCCAGAATATTGTTTCCGTCAATAATATGGCTTTCCATTCCATAACCAATTCCTTTATCCGCTAAATTTTCACAGGAATACTGTTCGTTGGTGGGCGTTGAAAGTCCGTAACCATTATTTTCAATGACAAACATAACCGGCAATTTCCAGACTGAAGCTATGTTTAAGGCTTCATGGAAATCACCTTCGCTGGTGGCACCTTCTCCGGTGAAAACAGCGGTGATTTTATTGTTTTTTTGAAGTTTATCGGCTAATGCGATTCCGTCTGCAATCCCTAATTGCGGACCGAGATGCGAAATCATTCCGATAATTTTATATTCCTGGGTTCCAAAATGAAAACTTCGGTCCCTTCCTTTTGTAAAGCCATTCGCTTTCCCTTGCCATTGTGAAAACAATCGGTGTAAAGGAATGTTTCTTGAGGTAAAAACGCCGAGATTTCTGTGCATGGGCAATATGTATTCAGATTCATCCAATACGGCGGTAACACCTACTGAAATTGCTTCCTGCCCTATTCCTGAAAACCATTTGGATACTTTTCCCTGCCGAATAAGAATAAGCATCTTTTCTTCGATTAATCGGGGTTTTAGAATTTTTTTGTACAAATCTAATAATTGATTGTCGGTAAGGTTTTTTCTGTCGAAGTTCATTGATTTTTAGTTTGCTATTTCAAAGATAAAATTTTGCAACAGTTATAAAGATTATTGTTATGAAATTTTAATATAACTTTTAAAATTCGAATCTAAAATATTCTCTACATTTGTAGGGCAAAAGGTTTTAAACGCCTTTTTCGCAATTAAATAAAAAATGTAAAGTATGCAAAACATTCCTAGTGTAGACTTACGTGATTTCCTTTCGGACGACCCGGAACGTAAACAAAAATTTGTAAATGAAATCGGCAGTGCATTTGAAAACATTGGCTTCGTAGCCTTAAAAGGTCATTTTTTGGATGATCAGTTGGTTAACGAACTTTATGGCGAAATAAGAAAATTTTTCGCTTTGCCAGTAGAAGCAAAACATAGTTATGAAATTCCCGGTATTGGCGGACAAAGAGGGTATGTTTCTTTTGGAAAAGAACATGCCAAAGGACGCAAAGAGGGAGATTTGAAAGAATTCTGGCACTTTGGACAATATGTGGACAAAGATTCAAAATATGCTTCGGAATATCCTGATAATGTTGAAGTAAAAGAATTACCACGTTTTAATGCTGTAGGTAAAGAAGCGTATCAGATGCTTGAAAAAACAGGTGTTTATGTATTACGAGCTTTAGCTTTGCATCTAGGCCTTGATGAGTTTTATTTTGATAATTATGCCAAAGAAGGAAACTCAATTTTGAGGCCTATACACTATCCTCCAATTACTTCTGAGCCAGAGAATGCTATTCGTGCAGCTGCTCATGGCGATATCAATTTAATTACGCTTTTAATGGGTGCTCAGGGTAAAGGATTGCAGGTTCAAAATCATGATGGTGAATGGATTGATGCTATAGCCGCTGACGATGAACTGGTAATTAATGTAGGCGATATGTTATCAAGGCATACCAACAACAAATTAAAATCTACAATTCATCAGGTTGTAAACCCCCCAAGAGAATTATGGGGAACTTCCCGTTATTCTATTCCGTTTTTCATGCATCCCGTAAGCGATATGCGTCTGGATTGTTTAGAAAACTGTATTGATGCCGAAAATCCTAAGAAATTTGAAGATATTACGGCAGGAGATTATTTATACGAACGTTTGGTAGATTTAGGATTAATAAAAAAATAATCTTATTAAATTACAATATTAAAATTCCAAATCCCAATACAGCTGGGGTTTGGAATTTGATTTTTATAAACTATATTTATTGGAATTTATTTTTTAGAATAAAAATTTATGGACTTACAAGATCAATTAAAAAATTTGTTTCCGGATCATATAGAATCTAATGAACCCGAAGAAATTCAGGAACAGGAACATGTACTTTATGTTCAAAAAGAGCCTATGATCTGCAAATTCGAAAAACGAAAAGGAAAAGCAACAACAATAATCGAGGGTTACGAAGGATCTGATGAGGATTTTAAAATTCTGGCCAAAGAAATTAAAACAAAACTCAGCGTTGGTGGTACTTTTAAAGATGACTCAATTATCATTCAGGGTGATTATCGCGATAAAATTATGGCAATCCTAAAAGAAAAAGGCTTTAAAACAAAACGTGTTGGAGGTTAAAAAATTTCAGGTTTCACATTTCAAGTTATTGTGAAGCAAAACTTAGAATCTTAGCAAATCAGAACCTTAGCAACTAAAAAAATGATAAAAGAATCAGAATTAATACTTAATCCGGACGGAAGCGTTTATCACCTAAACCTTCTTCCTGAACATATAGCACACGATATAATTTTTGTTGGTGACCAGAACAGAGTGGAGAAAATTACTCAGTTTTTTGACTCGATTGAATATTCTACACAAAAAAGGGAATTCAAAACCCAAACTGGCATTTATAAAGGCAAGAGAATCACAGTAATTTCAACTGGAATTGGTCCTGATAATATTGATATTGTTTTAAACGAACTTGATGCATTGGTGAATATCGATTTAGAAACCCGCCAGCCAAAAGAAACTCTGACTTCATTAAACATAATCAGAATAGGAACTTCCGGATCATTACAGGCAGATATTCCCGTAGACAGTTTTGTAATGTCTAAATTCGGATTAGGACTGGACAATATGCTCCGCTCCTATTTAATCGATAAAGTTTCAAATGTTGCTATTGAAGACGCTTTTGTAGTACATACCAATTGGGACATCCGAAAAGGAAAGCCGTATGCAATTGCATGCTCGGAAACATTAGAAAAAATAATAGAATCTGATAAAATATTTAAAGGCATTACAGCAACTGCCGGTGGATTTTATGGTCCGCAGGGACGTGTTTTACGCTTGAATATTCAGGATGCGGAATTAAACAATAAGATGGATAATTTTAATTTTAATGACAATCGTATTACTAATCTGGAAATGGAAACCGCCGCCATCTATGGCCTTTCTGCACTTTTAGGACATAATGCTTTGTCATTGAATGCTATTATTGCCAACCGTGCTTCAGGAACTTTTAGTGAAGATCCTTACAAAGCCGTTGATGAGTTGATTTCGTACACTTTGGATAAATTGGCGGAAAACAAATTAGATAATTAGTCAATTTGATAATCAGAAAATTTTTTAACTTAATTAAAAAAAATGGTTTTAAGAGTTGCTCGGCATACCAATAATCTGGAGATCATTGAGAATTTCTACGTCAATATTTTGGGGTTTGAAAAATTAGGCGGTTTTCAAAATCATAATAATTATGATGGGAGTTTTATTGGGAAATCAGATTTGGACTGGCATTTTGAATTCACACAATCTGATGTGAAAGCAAATCATACATTTGATGATGATGATATCATCGTGCTGTATCCGGATACAATTAAAAAGTATAATGATTTGTTAGATAATATTATAGCTCATAATATTTCAATAATAACTGCAACCAATCCATATTGGAATGAAAATGGAAAAATGTTTCTTGATCCTGACGGGTATCGAATCATAATATCACCTTTAAAAGCAATAAATTAATTCAGGAATGGCAGAAACACACAAAAAAATCCTATTTCGATATTATAGTGATTTATTAGAAGATACTGTAGTAGAAACTATGTGGGCTGAAATTATTGATTTGAAAAAAGGATATTTCAAACTCGATAATATTCCTTTTTTTGGACCTTTAATTGCAACAGACGATATTTTTTTTGCAGAATATGATGAAAAAGAAGAACGCCTGGTTTACCGAAAAACGATAGAAAGTTTTGGAAATTCAATTCTTCAGGTAGTTATTTTAGAAAAAGGTTTTGATAAGGAAATCATCAGAGAAAAATTAAAATCGGTTAATTGCATAACAGAAAGTTTAAACGAAACCTTAGTTGCTGTTGAAGTTACGAAGGATGTAGATTATTCGATTGTAAAAAAACTTTTAAGCGAATATGAATTACAGGAAATTATAGAATTTGCTGAACCCTGCCTTTCTGAAAAACACAGAGCTGATTTATTAAAAAATTAAACAAACAAACAAACAAACAAACAAACACACCATAAGCATACCCAAACAACTTAACTTAAACTTAAACCACAATGAAAACAGTAAAAATCGCAGGTGTCCCCGAACACTTTAATCTGCCATGGCATTTATGCATTGAAAATGGTGAATTCGAAGCCGAAAATATTGATTTGCAATGGACTAATATTCCGGAAGGTACCGGAAAAATGTGTCAGATGCTTCGTGATGGAGAAACCGATATGGCAGTTATCCTCACCGAAGGAATAGTAAAAGACATTATTGCAGGTAATCCAAGTAAAATAGTTCAGGTTTATGTGCAGTCTCCTTTAATTTGGGGAATTCATGTTGCTGCAAAATCCGATTTCCGTACAATCAAAGACCTTGAAAATAAAAAAGTTGCCATTTCGAGATTAGGATCCGGCTCTCAGTTAATGGCTTATGTGAATGCTGATAACCAGGGCTGGAATACAGATAATTTAGAATTTGAAATAATAAATACTATTGATGGTGCTGTTGAAGCATTAACAAACGAAACTGCAGATTATTTTATGTGGGAGCATTTTATGACCAAACCACTCGTTGATCAGGGAATTTTCAGACGTGTTGGTGATTGTCCTACTCCATGGCCTTCTTTTGTAATTGCCGTTCGGGATGAATTCCTGAAAAAGAATCCTAAAATTATTGAGAAAGTACTGGAAATAATAAACAGCACAACACATGATTTTCCTCAAATTCCGGATATAGACAAGACATTATCTGAACTTTTCAGCCAAAAACGAGAAGATATTCAGGAGTGGCTTAAACTTACACAGTGGTCTCAGAAGAATTTAACTGAAAAAGCTTTTATTAAAATTCAAAATCAGTTATTTGATCTGGGTATTATTGATAAAAAAAGTACTTTTGTTGAAACTGTAAAAGCATTGTAAATTATTGCTTTTTATTGATATGATAAGAATTCCTAAAATTGACTTTCCAAAATTAAAATCCACACTTCAGGTAAAATCGCCTTGGGACAGGGTTATCATTATGGTATTAAGTCTTTTGATAACGATTCCGGTTTTTATCATTCTTCATCAGAATCTGATTGATTTACACTGGTCACTCAATTTAGACAGGATTATTATTTTTTTGGTCGTCTTAGCTGTGATTTTTTTAGTTTTGATGTATCTCAGGACTATTATCCTGATATGCATCGCACTTTATCTTCTGGTGTTGTTTTATGGAACCGTGATTGGGAATTATGGATTTACGGAAATATCGGAAGACTATAATTCGATGATTTATACCATGTCTGATAATCCTTTTCCACAAGATATTATTGTAGCAAAGTTGCTTCCTTTTCCGAACAAATCAAAAATTATAAATGCGATAGAATATCAGAATCCAAAAGTTCGGAATTTTGCCATTATGGCTACAAATGAGCATTTTAAAGGAATTAAAGGCTATTCAGATTACAGGACGATTATACAATGTTTTGCGGTATTTAAAGAGATCAACAGCCGTTGGAATTATGTAAATGATCCAAAAGAAGGAGATTACATTGCTACTGCCAGCGAATCTTTGGAATATTTTTCTGGTGACTGCGATGATCATTCTATTTTGATGGCAGCAGCAGTACGTTCTATAGGAGGAACTCCCCGATTGATTCATACTAAGGGACATATTTATCCTGAAATTTTAATTGGTTCATTAATTGATCTTGAAAAAGTGAATTATTTGATTAAAAATGTTCTCTTTACAAAAGAAAGTAAGGGAAAACAGCTTCATTATCATATAGATGAACGGGGTCAGGTCTGGTTAAATTTAGATTATACAGCCAAATATCCCGGAGGTCCTTTTATGTATGAGGAAATTTTGGGAGCCTTGACTCTAAATTAAATTTCACTGACTCTATAAAACAGAAAAAGATTTCATAAGTAAATCATGAAATCTTTTATTAGTAATTTTTTTTTGAATGCTGAACCCATAGTCCTGATGGAAGCGGCATCCTTTTTACAGCTTTTTTTGCCGGAAAAAGATATAGCGGACAGCAGGAAACAGCTTCTAAAAACTTATAATTCTATTGATTCTCCAATTTGAAGAAGCATCAAATCTTTTCCTTTATCGAAAAACTTTTTGATGGATTCCTCATGGTTAATTTCGATGTAACCAAACGTATCAAAGTGATATCCGAGAATTTTATCACATTCTAAAAAGTCAGAAGCAATAATGGCATCTTCAATATCCATGGTAAAGTTATTTCCTATTGGAAGAATTGCCAGGTCAAGTTTGGTACGCAATGGAACCAGTTTCATATCCATTGTCAAGGCTGTATCACCGGCAATGTAGATATTTTTATGTTCGCCTTCGATAACAAAACCACCTGGATTTCCACCATTACTTCCATCGGGAAATGAACTCGAATGTACGGCATTTACATATTTTACTTTTCCAAAATCAAAATTCCAGCTTCCGCCATGATTCATTGGATGGGCCTGAAAACCTAATTTTGCATAATAACTGGCTATTTCAGCATTTGAAACTATTGTAGCCTGTGTGCGATTTGCAATAGCCTCAACATCCAATACATGGTCACCGTGTGCATGTGTAAGTAATATGTAATCGGCTTTTAAAGAGTTTATATCAATCGCTGAAGCAAGTGGATTTCCTGTTATGAAAGGATCTACAATAATGTTTTTCCCTCCAACTTCAATACCTAAGGAAGCGTGTCCGTAAAATGTAATTTTCATTTTGTTACAATTAAAGGTTATATTAATTTATCTACCGCCCAGAAAAAGGTTTACGATAATATCTGATATTAATGAAACCATACAAAGCGTTAGCAATATTGAAAGTAAAAAAGTACTCAGGGCTAATTTTTTTAATTCCGGATCCAGTAGTCTCGGTTCTTTATTTCTATTTACGGTGATCAAATGTCTGATCAGCGGTATATAAGCCAATAAAAACAAATATTGATCGAAACGATAATTACTTAAAACAGCAAATACGATAACCAGTATCATAGCTGTAATAATTAATGTGTAATGGTAGATTTTTGCCTGCTCTCCACCAATTTGAACTACAATCGTGTTTTTGCCTGATTTTCTGTCAGAAGCTTCATCACGCATATTATTCAGATTTAAAACACCTACACTCAATAATCCAATAGCGATTGCAGGTAAAATTAAAAGTGGATCTATTTCCTTTGAAAATAAAAAGTTAACGCCTAAAGTACTAACCAATCCAAAAAATACAAACACGAAAATGTCGCCAAAACCTTTATAACCGTATGCTGAATTGCCTACTGTGTAGCGAATAGCGGATGCAATAGCTGTAATGCCAAGCACCAAGAAAATAATAGAATATATAAAGTTGGTCTCACCAAAAGCAAAGTAGATCAGGATAAGAGCAGATAAAAGGGTAAGAACTGAAGTAATTATAATTGCCTTTTTCATTGCCGCAGGTGATATTACACCACTCTGAATTGCTCTCTGAGGCCCTACCCTGTCGGCATTATCTGTTCCCTTTACTCCATCCCCGTAATCATTTGCAAAATTGGATAAAACCTGCAGACCAAGTGTTGTTAAAATAGCAAAGCCAAAAATTTTCCAGCTAAAAACTTCTGTTGGCGTAATAATTTCAGCTGTTGGATGTGATAAAGCATAAATGCTTCCTACTATAATTCCGGAAACTGATAAAGGTAATGTGCGCAATCTGGCGGCTTCAATCCAATGTTTCATTCTTTTTTATTTGATTTTAAGGTTATAAGTCAACATTATTTGACTTATTATGGCAACCATTTGTTTTCGCCAAAATTAGGCTTTCTTTTTTCTAAAAAGGCATTTCTTCCTTCTTTTGCTTCTTCAGTCATATAAGCTAATCTTGTAGCTTCACCTGCAAAAACCTGCTGTCCAACCATTCCGTCATCTGTCAGGTTCATAGCAAATTTCAGCATCTTTATAGAAGTTGGGGATTTTTGAAGAATTTCCTGAGCCCATTCGTAAGCTGTATCTTCAAGCTCATCATGTGGAATCACGGCATTCACCATTCCCATATCCATGGCTTCCTGTGCAGAATAATTTCTTCCAAGAAAGAAAATTTCACGTGCTTTTTTCTGCCCCACCATTTTGGCAAGATAAGCAGATCCGTATCCGCCATCAAAACTGGTAACATCAGCATCAGTTTGTTTAAAAATAGCATGTTCTTTACTGGCCAATGTCATATCGCAAACTACATGAAGACTGTGTCCTCCTCCTACTGCCCAACCAGGAACCACGGCAATAACTACTTTTGGCATAAAGCGAATTAAACGCTGCACCTCAAGAATATTTAGACGATGCTGACCGTCATCTCCCACGTATCCCTGATGACCACGTGCATTTTGATCGCCACCACTGCAAAAAGAATAGATTCCATCTTTTGTTGAAGGACCTTCTGCAGAAAGTAAAACCACTCCTATTGAAGTATCCTCCTGTGCATCGTAAAATGCCTGATATAATTCTGAAGTTGTTTTTGGACGAAATGCATTCCTTACATTGGGTCTGTTAAAGGCAATTCTTGCAACACCATTACATTTTTTGTATGTTATATCTTCAAATTCTCTGGCCGTTATCCACTCCATTTTAGTTTTGGTTTAAAATTTTATTACAATGTAAAAATAAACCATTTTTATATTTTTACCTATTCTAATTTTTATCATTAAGTGGAGAAAATGATTGATACATATTTAGAATCAATTGTTTAAATAAAAAATAACATTATTTAACATTTGCTTTTAAAAAAAATGAGTAATTTTACATACTAGAAATCAATGAGATACATTTTTTTATTAAATTTCTAAATCGATTTCTTTCACTGATTTATTAACCTAAAAAATGTTTTTTTGAGAAAAATTAAAAAATTTGTCGCTCATTTTTTTATGGTTTTTAATTATAAAACAAAAACGAATGGGCAAATGATTTATTCATTTGTTGAAACTTCAAAAAAGAGATAGTAACACCTACGGTTAACTTCTGGAAATTTTTTCAATTTATTATAATTATACAAGAGTGGGGACTTAAATTGAAATTGAAAATTTTCTACATTTTTTTTATCAACCAAATGGTCTGCCGTGAAATCTATTTTTTTGTTTTTAAAATAAACGAGTTGATTGTTTAAAGACAATACAGTTTGAAAAAGTAATTTCTAAAATTCTTAAGGTTTTTACTTTTTAAATAAATTTGAATTATTTTATTTCTATTTTTTTTAATTACAATTTTTTTAAAACTAGAATAAAAAGAGAAAGGCTATTCTTAATGAATAGCCTTTCTTGTTTTGCTTCGTTGTAATTGATTATTTTGATGAAACTTTTTTAGCAGGTAAATTGGTAACTTTAAGCAAATAAGTACCTTCCGGAAGATCATTTATATTTATTTCATTCGAATTGTTACTCAAAACCCTTTCTCCCTGGGAAAATATTTCAACTTTCTTTATTTTTAAAGTCTTTGTTTTTGACTGAGCATTTTCAATACTTTTTGGCGAACTTACCTTCGAAATGTCTTTTTTTAAAGTAGTAACTTCACTCTCTGCTAAAGGAATTTCCTTAGATAAAGGTTTGGAAGAATTATACAAATTTAATACCTCCTGATCTGATAGGGCAACATTATATATTTTCAAATCGTCAATATCAGCATTGATGCCGACAGTCGTATTGATTTCTCCTAACCTAAAGATGGTACCGGTAGTACTTCTCGAAGTTCCCTTAACTGATTTTATCAATTGTCCGTTTCTGTAGATTTTTGAATTTTTACCTTCAAAAGTAACGCAGTAATTATACCACTTATTAATTTCTAATGGAGTATTAATGATAATATCATTTGATGATCCCCATCCAGCCAGACTTAAATCTGAATTTGCTGAGGATGTAGCCTGATGTAACAGTCCAAAATACTGTGCATTATAAGCTGTACCATATCCCCAGATATAATTTGCTGATGAAATATCATTCATCTTTACCCATATTGTAATAGTTCTTGGACTATTGTTCTGGGGCAAATTATCAATAGTTGCTTCTAGTGCCTTATTGCTTAATCTTTGTGCGCTGTATGCTGTTCCCGTTCTGTCTTCAACATAATTTGCTGTACCCATAAAAGATATTGAGTTCATTGTGTTTTCTAAAGAACGATTAAAATTAAATTCGTGAATAGGTTCTTGAGCATCAACATTTATGGAAAAAATGATCAGTAAAATAAATATCAATTTTTTCATTTCAACAGATTTTTAAATTTTGTAAATGCCATTTTTATAAAAGGCAAATTATATAAAACTAAATTTTGGCAGAAATTTTCTCGTTAACTAACCTATATAGTCGTTTAGTAACAATAAATTCATATTAAGTTAGTAGGAAATATAGTTACGGTTACTTAAGAATTATATTTTGAATGTTAGATTAAATGATGATTATTAAATAATACCTCTTTAATATTTTATTTACTTCTAAAAAATCATTTAATATAGCTGAGACCGAAATCAAATTGTTATTTAATCATTTTCATAAATTAAAGTGCATATTATTTTATTCAATACCAATCAGTTAAAAAATAACTTAAAATTAAGTTCGATTTTAGTTTGTAAACATCAAAAACGTTTATATATTTGCAACCGCTTAGCAAAACAAAGCGTATCAATACAAGCTTCGGGGAGATACTCAAGCGGCCAACGAGGGCAGACTGTAAATCTGCTGTGTGAACTTCGCAGGTTCGAATCCTGCTCTCCCCACGAAAAGTCCTAATGAAAATTAGGACTTTTTTTTATGCTAAATTCTAAACAGCCAGAAAAAAAAATCCGGATTTCAACCTAAATTGAAATCCGGATTTTTTATTTTATCAGACTGTCTTTAATCTAAAATAAAACTAACACTAACGTTAATTGTAATTTCAATTTCACCAATAGCAAGTGTTTCATTTGAAGGAATTGAATCTGCAGATTCTTTCATTCTCATAGCAGCATACATGGGCTGTGGCTGATATATTTGTGAGTTATCAGATATAACAAATGCTTTTCCCACTTTTTGACCTAAAACTGAAACGTAATCTTCTGCTTTTGTCTTAGCATCTTTAATGGCTAATTTTCTTGCTTCAGACTGATGTTGAGCTAATTTAGATGATTCAAAAGAAACTTTATCAATACGGTTAATCCCTTGCTGAACAAGACCTTCCATCAATTCATCATATTTAGATAAGTCTTTTACTGTGATTTCTATAGTTTGAACTGCATTATAACTTGTTTTCTTTTTTTCATAATCATACTGAGGGTTTAAAGAAACCTGTTTAGTTCTGAAATCAGCTGTAGGGATATTCATTTTTTTTATGAATTTCAGAACAGCATCTATTTTTTCGTCATTTTGTTTTTTGACATCTTTAGCATTATTTCCTTTTGTTTCAACGGTTGCTGAAATCGAAACCTGATCAGGAGCTACTTTTACTTTTCCTTCTCCATTTACATTGATTAGAGGAATTTGTTTGGTTTCCTGGCCGTAAGACATAGTCATAAACATGATTGTTAAAAATAATACTAGTTTTTTCATTTTTGTTATATTTAAGTTATTTGATAAGGGCATTTCAAAAGTTGTGCCAAGCATTATAGTTTCCCTAATTTTGCCATCACAAAAAGTATAAAAATTGGGATAGCCAATAAAATTACCATTAAAGTATGATCGGCAAATAATGAAGGAACTTTAATCAAAGTGATCAAATATCCTCCTATGGCGCCTCCAAAGTGTGCGGTATGGCCAATATTGTCATTTTTAGCCCGCATGCCATAAATAGAATATAATAAATATAAAATTCCAAAAAGATAAGCCGGCATCGGAATCACAAAAAATATTCCGAGCATCATATCAGGCTGTAGCAAAATAGCTGAATACAAAACACCTGTTACGGCACCGGAAGCACCTACTGCACGATAACTGTAATCATTCTTATGAAAAATCATAGTCAGAAGACTGCCGAAAATTAAACTTCCAAAATAGATTAGAATAAAAGATAAGTTTCCAAGCCAGCTCAAAACCACGGGAGAAAAAAACCATAATGTCAACATATTAAATGCAAGATGCATCATGTCAGCATGGATGAAGCCAGACGAAAGCATTCTGATCTGCTCTCCTGAACGTATACTTCCAATATGAAATTCATATTTCCTAAAAAAAGAAAGATCATTAAAACCTTTATAACTTATTAAAACATTGGCAACAATAATTCCTATCAAAATGCTATTCATAATTCAATTTTATTTAATCGTAAAGATAAACATTATGTCATACAAGTCCAGTAAACTCTAATAGTATAACACTTTATTCATTTTTATTTTATCTTTGTAAAAAAAAGTTAGATGCAATTTCTTGTTTATATTCTGGCATATCCTGTTCTGTGGTTAATTTCAATACTTCCTTTTCGTATATTTTATTGGTTTTCTGATTGTGTATATTTTTTAGTATACTATATTATTGGTTATCGCAAAAAAGTGGTTCGTGCTAATTTGGCTCTGGCGTTACCACATTTAAATGATGCTGAACGAAAAAAAGTCGAAAAGAAGTTTTATCAGCATATGTGTGATATGTTTTTGGAAACTATTAAAACTATGAGCATTTCTGCTGATGAAATGGAAAAGAGATTTAATGTAACTAATTTAGATTTAATATTGGATTATGCAAAAAAAGGGAAAAGTGTAATTCTCGTGGCTTCTCATTATGCAAGTTATGAATGGCTTTTAACCATAAATCCAAAAATTGGTTTTCAGGGTGTTGCTGTCTATAAAAAGCTGGCTAACCCCTATTTTGATAAACTGGTTCGAAAAATCCGTTCAAAATTTCATACAGAACTAATCGAAACCAAAAAAGCAATTCCTTTGATGGCACAAAACCAACGTGACGGAATACTAAGTTTATACGGATTGGCAAGTGATCAATCTCCAAAATTAGATCGCATTTTTCATTCAAGCAACTTTATGGGAATTGAAGTTCCTGTACATACAGGCGCTGAAATGCTGGCAAAAAAATACGATTTAAGTGTTGTTTTCGCAAAAGTAAAAAAAGTAAGAAGAGGTTATTACGAAGCTACATTTGTTTCTCTTGCTGATAATCCTAAAGATTTTGAAGATTTTAAAATTACAGAAAAGTACTTACAAGAGGTGGAAAAACAAATTCTGGAAGCGCCGGAATATTATTTGTGGACACACAAAAGATGGAAACACAGAAAATAAAAAAAGTCCGAAAAGATTATACTTTTCGGACTTTTTCATTTCAAGATTTTTGAATATAATTAAATAGAATCTTTTACAAGGTAAATACCATCTTCCTTAATTTCTATTAATTTATCTTTATACAAAGCTCCAATTGCTTTTTTAAACGTTTTTTTACTCATTTTGAGAACCGTTTTGATATCTTCAGGATGCGAATTATCATTGAGCCTTAAAAAACCACGATTAGCACGCAATTCATCTAAAATTTTCTCTGCATTAGGCTCAATACTTTCATAACCCTGAATCTGCAACGCAACATCAATTTTATTATCAGGACGGATGTTTTTAATATAACCACGCATTCTGTCGCCAGTTCTAATGGCATCATCATAGACTTCATCTTTATACAACAATCCTTTGTGCTGTTCGTTAACGATGACATTAATTCCTAATTCGGTGATATGTGAAACTATCAAATCTACTTCTTCCCCTTTTTCAACAGTAAGCTGATCATTCTTTAAAAATTGGTTCAATTTACTTGAAGCCACCAAACGATTGGTTTTTTTATCCATGTACAGATAAACCAAATAACGCTTTCCTTTTTCCATTGGTCGTGCCTGCTCCTTAAACGGAACAAGGATATCCTTTTCCATTCCCCAGTCCATAAAAGCACCGATCTGATTAATGTAGTTGACGCGCAAAAGCGAAAATTCATTCAGTAAAATATATGGCTCAAGAGTCGTTGCAACCGGACGTTCTTCATGATCCAGATAAACAAAAACGGTAAGTTCCTCTCCTATTTCAAATTCGTTTGGAACATATTTATTGGGTAATAATATATCTTGAATTCCTTCAGGATCTTTTTCAGGGTTACCTAAAAACAAACCGACTTTTGTATCACGCAATATAATAAGGGTGTTGTATTTTCCTATTTCAATCATTATAATAAGGTTCTGAGCTGTTTAAACAACTAAGTTTTTAAAGTGCAAATGTACGAAGTTTGAAAATGGTTCACGTAAAATAATTTTTATAAAATAATCCCTTTCAGCATCTTTATTGTTTTGCACTTTTTTTAATTAAATTTGAGGGTCAAAATCTCAAATAAAATGAAAACTTATTCTCTTTGTTCTATATTCATACTAGTAATTTTTTCACAATCAGTATTTTCGCAAACTTCTGAAGATCCGGAAATAAAAAAAATGATTACCGAAGTTAAGGCTGAAAATCTCGAAGCCACTGTCAGAAAATTAGTTTCTTTTGGCACAAGGCATACTTTGAGTGATGCTAAAAGCAAAACAAAAGGAATAGGTGCCGCACAAAAATGGGTACAATCTGAATTTGAAAAATATGCTTTGGATTCTAACGGCAGACTAACGGCTAAAATTGATTATTTTACGGTTAAGGCTGACGGGAAACGTATTACCGCTGATAGCAAGGTTGGAAATGTCATGGCAATTTTAGAAGGAAATGATCCTACAGATGACAGGGTTTTAATTGTCAGCGGACATTTGGATTCCAGGGTTTCCGATGTAATGAATACAAAATCAGACGCTCCGGGAGCTAACGATGACGGATCTGGAGTTGCTGCAGTAATGGAACTGGCAAAAATTATGAGCAAAAGATCATTCCCAGTTACTATCGTATTTGTAGCCGTTACAGGTGAAGAACAAGGACTTTATGGTGCCAGACATCTTGCCGAATTTGCAAAAGAAAACAAATGGAATATTATTGCAATGCTTAATAATGATATGATTGGCAACAGTTTATCCAGTGGAACTAATTTAAGAGACAATACACAAATTAGAATTTTTAGTGAAACGATTCCGTATCTGGAAACCGAAGAAGAAGCTAAAATGCGTAAAGTAACGAATCGTGATAACGACAGTCCTTCCCGATTATTGGCGCGTTATATTAAAACTGTTACGGAACAATATGTAGACCAATTAAAAGTAAAATTAGTGTACAGAAATGACCGTTTCTTGCGTGGTGGAGATCATACGCCTTTTAGTCAAAATGGTTTTTCCGCAGTACGTTTTTGCGAGATGAATGAAAATTTCGATCATCAGCATCAGGACGTAAGAACCGAAAATGGGATAAAATACGGAGATCTTCCTGAATTTATGGATTTTGATTATTTACGTAAAAATACTTGTTCCAATCTGGCTACTTTGTCCAACTTGGCATGGTCTCCAAAAGCTCCTGTGAATGTTGGAATTGAAGTCAAAAATTTATCTAATTCATCTACTTTAATTTGGAGTGCGCCAGAAGACAAACCATCATTTGGATATCAAATTTTGATGCGGGAAACTTCATCCTCTCATTGGGAGAAAATATTTTTCGTAAAAGATACTAAAGCTGAAATTCCTTATTCAAAAGACAATTATTTCTTTGCCGTTCAAACAATTGATTCCCTGGGACATGCCAGTTTACCTGTTTTTCCAGTGCCTATCAGATAAATTTATACTAATTCTTTAAAAAACTGAAGTAAGATCTTATCGTTGTCAAGCGTTGGCGTAAAAATTTCTAAAATACCGGGAGCATCATTTTCATTATAGAGCAGTTCTATATTTTTCTCCAAAGAAACCAGATCATTAGCTGAAAAATAATTCATTTGATACATTTTTGCCAAGTGCTCAGCTGTTAGCTGATGTGAAGTTTCAAAATAAGTATTAAAAACAGGTTTTTCTTCATGACCAGGCAAAATCCTAAAAATTCCCCCTCCTCCATTATTAATCAAAATAATTTTGAAATTTTTAGGAATATAAGAATTCCACAAAGCATTGCTGTCATATAAAAAACCAATATCTCCGGTAATAAAAACAGTTTGTTTTCGATTTCCAACTGCTGCTCCTATTGCTGTTGATGTGCTTCCGTCAATTCCGCTGGTTCCTCGATTACAAAACACCTCAATTGAAGCATCAATATCAATTAATTGCGCATAGCGAATCGCTGAACTATTGCTTATTTGTAATTGGCTGTTTTCAGGAAGTGATTCAATTACTTTCTCAAACACTTTAAAATCTGAAAACGGAATTTTATCTAAATATTCCTGCTTTCTAATTTTTCGTAAATCATAAATAGTGTTTATTCTGGAAAAATAATCACTTTCTACATTTGTTGTTTTTGATAGTAATTGATTAAAAAACAGATTAGGTTCAATTTCAAAATGTTTTGTCAGTGCATTAAATGTATTATACGCTCGTAATGTGTCAATATGCCAATGGTGTTTTGGTTTGTATTTTCTCAGAAAAGCTTTAATTCTTTTTGATACGATCATACCTCCAAAAGTTATTAATATTTCCGGAATTAGCTCCTCAAAATCAACGTCTTGAAAAGGTGTAATTAAAGTATCAATGCTATTGATAAAATTTAAATGATGAAGGTTTGAAGTCGTTTCCGTAAGAACTACAACCGATGGATTATTAGCCAGTGTTTCAACAACTTTGTCATCAATTGAATCAGATTCATTTACCCCAACCAATATCATTTTTCTTTTGGCAGAATTCCATATCGAAACAAATTTATCTAAGTTTTCAATGTTTTTAATTGTCTTTTTTTCTTCTAAAAAAATAATTTTTGGATGTACAGATAGTGTTTGAACAGTTTCATAAAGTGGTTCTTCAAAGGGAGCATTAATATGAACAGGCCCTTTTTGAAGTATAGCAGTATCAATCGCCTTATTGATTTTCAAATCATTTTCTTCTGAAGCCAATTCTGTTAAATTGGCATTATAAACGGAATGATTCTGAAAAACATTTTCCTGACGAATAGTTTGTCCGTCTCCAATATCTATTTTGTCTTGCGGACGATCTGCTGAAATCACGATTAATGGAATCTGACTGTAAAAAGCCTCAGCAAGAGCAGGATAATAATTCAATAAGGCTGAACCTGAAGTACAAACTACTGCTGTTGGCTGCTTGGTTTGCTGTGCGATTCCCAATGCGAAAAAAGCTGCACAGCGCTCATCTGCAATACTGTAACAATTAAAATTAGGATTTTGGGCGAAACCAATAGTCAAAGGAGCATTTCTGGATCCCGGAGAAATTATAATATTATGAATTCCTTTTGCTGAACAAATTTCGATAATGCTTTGAGCAAGCGGTATTTTGGGGTAAATCATTGTTTTTATATCTGAATAACAAAGATACAAAGTTGCCTAGGTTTTATCTAATCTTAAATAGTTTTCTTAATTTTGAAACATATATTTTTTTTATGAAAATAGAAATCAGATCTTACGAAATACAAGACACTCAGGCTATATTAGATATTATAAATTATAATATTTTGCATTCCACAGCTTTATACGATTATTCCATTAGAAGTTATGATCAGCAAAAAAACATTCTTGCTGATAAAATCGCTAAACAATTTCCGGTAATTGTTGCTGAATTAGAAGGACATGTCGTAGGTTTCGGAATGTACAGTGAATTTCGTTTTAGGGAAGCATACAAATATACAGTTGAACATTCTGTATATGTAGATCAAAACATCCACGGGAAAGGTATTGGAAAAGCTCTTTTACAGGAATTGATTATTTTAGCAAAAACACAGGGATTACACACTATGATAGGTGTCATTGATGCTGAAAATCAAGGAAGTATTGACTTTCATGAAAAATTAGGTTTTAAGAAAGCTGGCATTATTAAGGAATCCGGATATAAATTTGACCGTTGGCTTGATTCGGTATTTATGCAGTTGATTTTAGAATAATTAATTACGCATCATAATTAGTTAAGAAGAAAAAGAGATATTAGAAATCATAACGGTTTACAAACAGTATCTTTGCTGCTTTAAAAATATTATGAATTTTACATTACTATCTTCGCCTTTACAAGGATTTACCGATTTTCGTTTTAGAAATGCCCAAAATAAACTCTTTGGAGGAATAGATACTTTTTATTCTCCATATATACGTTTAAATGGCAAGCTGGTGATTAAATCATCATACGAAAGAGATTTACTTCCTGAAAATAATGTAGGTTTAGAGGTAATTCCTCAAGTAATTACGAATGATGCCGATGAATTTTTATTTGTCGCCAAATATGTTCGGGAATTAGGCTACAAAGAATTAAACTGGAATTTAGGTTGTCCTTATCCAATGGTAACTAAATCAGGAATGGGTTCCGGACTAATTAAAAATACCGAACAAATCAATCATATTCTCGACAGGGCACATTCTGAAACAGATATTATTGTATCCATGAAAATGCGTTTAGGTTATGATACTACTGAAGAAATTCTGGATGTTTTGCCTATTTTAGATACTTATCCTATAAAGAATATTGCTATTCATGCCCGCATTGGTAAACAATTATATAAAGGTGGTGTTCATTTGGATGCTTTTCAGCAATGCATCGATAATACGAAACATAAATTATATTATAATGGAGATATTACTTCAGTAGCAAAATTTCACGAAATGCAAGAGCGTTTCCCAACAGTAGACCACTGGATGATTGGAAGAGGTTTAATTTCTGATCCTTTTTTACCTTCTATGATAAAAAGCAATTCTTCAGAATATCCAAAAAACAAAATGGAGTTATTCAGTGCATTTCATGATACTTTATATGCCATTTACAGCGAATCCTTATCTGGTCAAACCCATATTTTATTGAAGATGTATCATTTATGGGAATATTTTTCAGAGACCTTTTCAAATCCACATAAAGTATTGAAACAGATAAAAAAGGCAAAAAGCATTCGAAATTATGAAGCAGCAGTTGCCTCTATTTTCAAAAACGAAAAATGAGATTTTCAGTTGCCTGAAAATCTCATTTGAATTAATTTCTTTGAAAATTATTATCCTTTAATCCAGTTAATAATTTCTGGATCTGTAGGTAATGTTTTTGGTTTGATTACTTTGACCAATTCACCTTTTTCGTTAATTAGGTATTTCTGAAAATTCCATTCTACTTCTGAATCCTGAACACCATTCTTGGATTTCTGTGTCAGAAATTTATAAATTTCAGCCATATCATCCCCTTTTACAGAAATTTTATCCATCATCGGGAAAGTTACACCGTAATTTTGTTGGCAAAAAGCACCAATTTCAGCATTTGTTCCCGGTTCCTGAGATGCAAAATTATTTGCCGGAAACCCTACAATTACAAAGCCTTTATCTTTATATTCTTTATAAATCGCTTCAAGATCTTTATATTGAGGTGTTAATCCGCATTTTGAAGCAGTATTTACAATCATAATTTTTTTCCCTTTTAAAGAAGAGAAATCAAAAGTATCACCAGATAAATCCTGTACTTTAAATTGATAAATGGTTTGTTTTCCCATAACTTTTTCTGTGTTAGGTTTATTGATACTCGTTTGAGCCTGAACTTGTGCCGCTATTAAAAATAATGCACTACAAACTAAAAATGCTATTTTATTCATCGTTTAATTTTTTATAAAATTAGTCAAATCAATCTGAAATCGGTGTTAAAAGAAATATTTTATCATCTATAAAAAAACGAAGCCTAACGTTAATCAGACGTTAGGCTTCTCCCCATACAAAACAAATCAATCATTCCATACATCAAATCTGCAGATATCTATCTAATAAAAACCTGCATAATTATATTTACGTAATTGGTTTTATTTTGGTTTTAAAAAAATTAAATATTTTTTTATTACTTGTTTTTAAAGGGATTATAAGATAAAAAAGAATCTTTCACTTACAATTTTTGTAATTCATAATCGTAAATTGTATATGTTTGTATAAGCTAAAAAGTATAATATGTCACAAGATGAGTTACTAGTATTGATTTATAAGAAAGATGAAAAGGCTTTTACACATTTATACGATATGTATTCTAAAAGTTTATTTTCAGTAATTAATGTTCTTATAAAAAACAGGGAAGAAGCAGAAGATGTTCTTCAGGAAGTTTTCGTTAAGATTTGGAAAAATATTGATTCTTATCATGAGAGCAAAGGAAGATTTTATACCTGGATATTAAATATTGCCAGAAATACTTCCATAGACAAATTAAGGTCTAAGAATTTCAACAACAGTCAAAAAAACCTAAACTCTGATAATTTCGTACATGTATTTGAAGACAGCAACAAATTGACTAATAAAATTGATACAATTGGAATTCAGGAATTTGTAAAAAAACTAAAACCAAAGTGTATCGAAATTATTGATTTATTATTTTTTAAGGGTTATACGCAACAAGAAGCTTCAGAAGAATTAGCGATACCTTTAGGAACGATAAAAACGCACAATAGAAATTGTATTAACGATTTACGTAATTATTTGAAAATATAATGGAAGCAACAGAATATATAGAATCAGGTATTTTAGAACTTTATGTTTACGGTTTATTAACTGAAGCCGAAAATATTGAAATAGCCGAAATGGCTAAAAAAAATCCTGAAATTGAAAATGAAATAATCTCGATTGAAAAAGCAATTGTTGCTTTATCATCCAGCTTTTCACCATTTCATTCGGTAGCTAATTATGAAAAAATAAAAGCCCGACTTGAATTAAAACACGGAAAAGTTTTGGAAATGAAACCAGTTTCACGCTGGTCAGAATATGCGGGATGGGCTGCTGCGGTTTTATTATTGCTTGGAGTTGGCTATCAAACTTTACAATTAGGTGAAACCAAGCAGGCAATTTCAACTGTTGGTAACGAAAAAAATAAAATTGAAAGAGAATTAGCCTACTTAGACCAACAAAATAAGAAAACGGTACAAAGTTTAACAATTGTCAGGGATATAAAAAACACAGGAGTAACACTTGGTGGTCAGGCTGTTTCACCAACCTCTTTCGCAAAAGTATATTGGAACAAGGAAACTAAAACAACATACATTGATGCTGCAGGTTTACCAAAACCTCCAAAAGGAATGGTTTATCAGGTTTGGGCTCTTAAACTAAGTCCTACCCTTACTCCGACAAGTATTGGTTTATTAAGTGATTTTGAAGGTAATAATCAAAAAATATTTGCTGTAGATCAAACTGCATATGCAGAAGCTTTTGGTATTACACTTGAGCCAGCCGGCGGAAGTCTTTCACCAACGATGGAACAATTATATACTTTAGGCAAAGTTTGATCTTGAAATTTAATTTCTGGCTTAATTATAATCCTCAAATTTCATTATTTGAGGATTTTTTTATTAGTAATTTTATGATTGTAAAAAAATATTTCTTTAAAAATAACATATTCTTATAAATATTGGGTGATAACAGATATTCATTCAAAACTACAAAGGATAATTATAATTATTTTATAAAAATATTTATTTTAAATTTTATTAAATTAAATTTGTGCAATCGATTACATTGCCACTTGTAACAATTAAATAAAAAAACTTAAATTAATTTTAAAATGAAAAAAACTTTCCCCTTATTCTTTTTCCTACTGACTATATCCAATCTTTTTGCTCAAAATTATTATATGGCAGCTCCGGAAGGATTTGGTGCTGCAGCAACTGGAGGTGGTACTCCAACTATTTCTAATACCGTAACAGTTTCAACTTATCAACAATTATCAACGGCTCTTAACTCTAAAACAGCTGCAAATTCTGTAATTTTAGTTTCAGGCACTATCGATTGCATTTACACAAGTGTCCAGCTTAACAACAAAACCATTATTGGTTTACCTGGGGCAAAACTTAGAAATACGCAGATAACTGTTGGTGATGTTAATCTATCAAAAAATAATTCCGGAATTCTTTATATAAAACCAAGTTCTAAAAATGTTATTATCAGAAACCTCATTTTTGAAGGACCTGGAGCCTACGACGTTGATGGCCGCGACAATTTAACCAACGAAGGAACTGATATATGGGTTGACCACTGTGAATTTCAAGACGGAATGGATGGGAATTTTGATAATAAAGGCGAGGCAGATAATGTCACTATTTCATGGTGTAAATTTACCTATTTGAAAGCTCCAACACCAAGAAATGCTACTGGTTTTAGTAATGATCACCGCTTTTCAAATTTAGTTGGTTCCGCTAAAGATGATTTTAATTCCGGTGATGGACGCTACAGTATTACTTTTAAAAATTGTTATTGGGCGGAAGGCTGTAAAGAAAGAATGCCAAGAGCGAGAAATGCCGAATTACATATCTTAAACTGTTATTACAAAACTTCAATTTCTGGATCTTTAGCCATTGGTTTGGGTGGCGGAAACAATAATACTACTTGTTATGTTGAGAATAGTAACTTTGAAACTATTGGTAGTGTATATCAAAGCTATTCAGGTGATGGAGGAACCATTGGACTAGAATTTAATGGCTGTACTAACCGAGCTAATTCTGTAACCGGAACAGTTTCGAAACCTTCATATCCTTACACAGTACTTCCCGTAGCAAACGTTGCTACTTTTGTATCAGATGCAAGTTGTGGTGCAGGAGCTACATTACAAGTGTCTTCTACTGGTGTGATTTCTACAAGTTGCACTAATTTAGGAGTTAATGATAATACTTCTAACTTAGAACTTAAATTTTATCCAACTGTAATAGATAATGTTTTAAACATTGAATTTTCAAGTATTGAAAATGGTTCAGCCGTTATAGAGATATTTTCTGTAAATGGCAGTAAAGTTTATAATTCTTCTAAAACCGTTACTGGTAATGAAAAAGTAGAATTAAACATTGCAAGTCTGTCTAAAGGAGTATACATCTGTAAAGTACAAATTGAAAACAGAGTTAAAACTTTTAAAGTTGTAAAAAACTAGTTTTAAATAATTCATTAAATAAAAAAACAGATGTGAATTTATTTGCATCTGTTTTTTTATTTTTATCAACTTGGAGTTAGCTTATTTATCTTTTGGTTTTTAAAAACTTTCAGATGATCCTCCTCCACTAAAACCACCACCTCCAAATTCCATTGGAGAAACGGTTTTTACTTCCGGCTTCATTCCGAATGTTGAGGCTACAACTAAAGCTTCTGCATTTAGGAAATTATCCGTATGATTAATTCTATCAGGCTTAAATGTCAATCCGCTTTCTTTTTCTTTTAATTTTTTAATTGAAAAGTAAGCTATTGCAAATAATACAATACCTCCAAGCGTTAGGGCAACTTCAATTGGTAGAACAGAATAGTAAAACCGGATGGTATAAATTGAAAATCCAATAGCCAAAAAGCTTATCCAAAGCATGATTCTGTCTTTTGTTTTCAAAGCCTGAACCAAATAAACTACCGGAACAACAAACGTAAAAACATAAAAGAAAAATGCAAACGGAATATCTGTGCCTGGTTTAACTTCAGTTCCTAAAAGTTCAGATGAAAGTTCTCTTACAACCAAATAATTACAGGAAAGATAAAATAGAACTAAGCAAAAGCTATTTGCCAACAAAAGTCCGTTGTAATAATACTTTTCTTTTAGATCATTGATTCTTCTTTTAGTCAAAAAGTAAAAAATTCCTGCAAAAAACATTGCTGTAAAAGGTAAAATTGCTTTTCCAATACCTCCAAATTGAAACATTCCAAAAAACAAAAAAGCAGTTGCTGCCAAACAGAAAACCAACATTGATGGTAAATGAAGATATCGTAGAAACATGAAAAGCGCTCCGAGCGCAATAAAAAAAGCAATTACAGCTTCGTATCCCTGTGTGGTAATGGCAATCGCAATTCCGAGATTTAAAAGCGCTCCCAAAATAAAAGCATCATCCAAACCATGATTATGGTAATTTTTTGTTGCAAGTAATTCTGCTCCAATAAATCCAACCACTGCAAAAAGATAACAGCAGATTTGCAGATACGCATCTTCGGCTTGTAATCCAACAATTGAAATAGCTCCACAAATTGAAAGAAATAGCAGGCAGCCCAATAAAAAGAATCCAATTCTAACCAGAATATTATTTTGGCTTTTTAAAACATATAATTCTTTTTCAATAAATTTCTTCTGTTCCTTACTGACAAAACCTCCTTCGTACAAAACACCTGCTTCATCCGTCAGAACTTCATTGTCCAGCATTTTTTTATCGTAAACTATCATTGAGTTATTTCTTTATTAAATTTTTTAATCAGTTTTATAAATAGTACTATGGAGCTAATAAAATAGGCTGGTAATAAAATAAAGAATAATTCCCAAATAGCAGAGAAATCAACATTCTGAAATATTCTGAATAAAAATATATTTGCTCCAATATATCCGTAAACAATCATAAAGACATATAGCGACATTGATTTGTTATCGTAACTGGCTTTATAAAAATAATAGATTGAAGAGGCCATAATAGCAGTAAATATGATCCAGGTCAGTGTATCATAATTGGTCAAGTTACTAATCGCCGCAATACTAATAATGTGTAATGCAAAAGTGAGAAAAATTAAATTGAAGTGTGTTTTGAGCGAAATTCGATTACTGTAAATAGTCCATAAAATCAATAGAACACCCAACATGAAAGCAGAATAACTCAAATTCTGACTCGCATAGAAATCATTATTATTTAATAAATCCTGAGGTGCAACCGAAAGTCCAACATAAGCTGCTAATCCAGTAACACCGATTGTTAAAACACTTTTGTTATCAAAATAATAAGCGCAAAAGAAACTTACGATTGTGGGAACCAAAGTTGCTAATCCGTAATGTTCGCCAAAAGGTTTGTATTGAAATTGCAGATAACCAATAAAAATACAAGTCAAAATATTTCCAGCCAAAACTAAATATTCTAAAACTGGATGTTCAAAACTTGTTTCGGACTTCTGAAATCCTCTTGAGTTTTTAAAACAATAGTAAAAACAAACCGCAATGACAATCAAAAGCAAGGAAAGAATAGCAATATGCCCAATTGTATCTATGTTCTCATATATCAAAATTCCAATTCCGGAAGTAAATAACAACACAGATAAATAAAGGAATAATTTTAATTCGGTATTTAACGAAAAAATATGGAGAGCCCGATACGCTTTTATCTCCGTAAACTGATTTTCAGTAATTAGATTTTTGTCAAATAGCTTTTGTGCTGCTTGTTCGTCAAATTTTGTCATATATTAAATTTATAAGTAACTAATCTCAAATTTATATAATTAGGTCGGCATTTCTTACCTTTTAAAGGAATAAAAAAAACCGATTTACATTATAATGCAAATCGGTTCTATTTTCTGAAAATTATTTCTTTAAAAAGTAGCCTTCATTTTCTCTTTAATAGCGTCTAAACAAAGATTGTTGATACTTCCTTCATGTGTGTGTTTGGTTTCTTTTGGAGATTGATAAGTTCCTGCTTCCAATTGTTCAGCAACGGCTTTGTACGCATCCCTAAAAGGCATTCCGGCAACCACCATTTCGTTTAAAGTATCTACAGTAAACAAATAATCGTATTTTTTATCTTTTAAAATATTGTCTTTTACGGTAATATCTTTTACTGAGAAAATGGCAATATCCAAACATGCTTTTAGGTTTTGAAGCGCAGGAAACAAACCTTCTTTCAACAATTGTAAATCTCTGTGATATCCGCTTGGAAGATTATTAGTAATTAAAGTAATTTCGTATGGAAGTGCCTGAATCTTATTGCATTTTCCTCTGATCAATTCGAATACATCAGGGTTTTTCTTGTGCGGCATAATGCTGGAACCTGTTGTAAGATGTGCTGGGAGGCTAATAAAATCAAAATTTTGACTCATATACAAACATACGTCCATAGCAAATTTTGAAAGAGTTGCCGCTACACTGCTCATGGCAAAAGCCACTGTTTTTTCTGCTTTTCCACGGCTCATTTGAGCTGCAACGGCATTGAATTTCAAAGTTTCAAAACCTAATTCCTTAGTAGTAAAAGTTCTGTTGATAGGAAAAGAGCTTCCGTAACCTGCTGCAGAACCTAATGGATTCTGATCTACAATTTTTGAAGCTGCATTTAGCATCGTAACATCATCAATCAAACTTTCGGCATACGCAGAAAACCACATTCCGAATGACGATGGCATGGCGATTTGCAAATGTGTATAACCTGGCAATAAAACATTTTGGTGTTTTTCTGCAGATTCCATCAAAAGATCAAAAAGTGTTTTTACCTGTTCTTTTAAAGCTTTCAATTCATCTTTTAGATACAAATGAACATCCACTAAAACCTGATCGTTACGAGAACGCGCGGTGTGGATTTTCTTTCCGGCATCGCCTAGTTTTACCGTTAAAAGATATTCAATTTTGGAATGTACGTCTTCGAAACTGTCTTCGATTTCGAAATTTCCAACTACGATATCAGCAATAATATCATTTAAGGCATCAACCAAAGAAGTCGTTTCTCCTGCAGTTAATAATCCAATTTGTCCAAGCATTTTTGCATGTGCAATTGAACCTAAAGCATCGTATTTTGCCAAAACCAAATCCAGTTCACGATCGTTTCCTACTGTGAAATGTTCAATTTGTTTATCTGTTGGTATTCCTTTTTCCCAAAGTTTCATAAGATATATGTTTTTTTGTTTCACAGAGTTACGGAAAGGAAACTCAGAGATTCACAAAGTTTTGTTTACTATTATGTTTATTATTTCCTGAATGTCCTAGCCCCGATAGTAGTGGAAATCCTTTTGTTTTTTTCTTTAAAAAATAAAAGATTGAAACGAATAGCGGGAATAGCTCCTGAATAATGTTATAATTTAAAGAAATCAGTTAGTATTTTAATATACAACTCTACTCCTTCTTCGATTTCGTTGATAAAAATAAATTCGTCTGCTGAATGTGACCGCAGTGTTTCGCCCGGTCCTAATTTTAAAGACTGACAGCTCAGAACAGATTGATCTGAAAGCGTTGGCGAACCGTAAGTCGTTCTTCCTAAAGCGATTCCAGCCTGAACCAAACCATGCGCAATTGGAATAGACGATGCGTTTAAATGCATTGATCTTGGTGTTACTTCTGCATTTACATTGGCTTTTACGACTTCTAAAATCTCCGTATTAGTATAACAGTCGTTTACACGAATATCAACTACCAAATCACATTCTGATGGCACTACATTATGCTGCTTTCCTGCGCTGATCTGCGTTACGGTCATTTTTACGGGACCTAAAACGGCAGATATTTTATCGAATTTATAATTTTTAAACCATTCCATTACCGGAATTGATTTGTATAATGAATTATCATCGTTTTGATGTGCAGCGTGGCTTGCTGTTCCTTTAACTTTAACATCAAGCACCAATAAACCTTTTTCAGCAACAGCCAATTGCATTAATGTCGGCTCGCCAACAATCGCACAATCCAGCTCCGGTAAATGTTTTAAGACGCTGTTTAAACCGTTTTTTCCGCTGCTTTCTTCTTCTGCAGAAGCAACAATTACCAAATTATGTGACAGATTTTGATTTTCGTAAAAATGAACAAAAGTCGCCAGTAATGAAACCAGACATCCACCGGCATCATTGCTTCCTAAACCGAATAATTTGCCGTCTTTTTCAATCGCTTTAAATGGATCATTAGTATATGCCTGATTTGGTTTTACGGTATCGTGGTGTGAATTCAGTAAAAGTGTTGGTTTATTTTGGTCAAAATATTTATTGAAAGCCCACACATTATTGTTTTCTCTTTTGAAGGGAATTTCGTTTTGATTGAACCAATTCTCTATTAAAATTGCTGTTTGATCTTCTTCACTTGAAAAGGAAGGGGTTACAATCAGGCTTTTTAATAGTGATATGGCATCCTGGGTAAGCGTTTCTATATTTTTCATTTCTTATTTTGGTACTGAGATGCTAAGATTGCAAAAGTCTTGGTTTCTTGGGAACTTAGCAACTTTTTTCTTTATAATGTAATAGTCGTGTGCAACACATCCGGGTTTTGCAGCATTTTGTGATGCCCAATTTTGATTTTCTGAACGCCTCTTGACAAACTGTTGAAACAATTATCCAATTTCGGAATCATGCCTGAATGGATTACTTTTTCGACTTTTAATTTGTTGTATAATTCTTCATTAATTGCTGTGATTACAGAAGAATCATCCTCAGAATTCTGCAAAACACCTTGTTTTTCAAAACAATAAGTCAGTGTAACATCAAAAACTTCAGATAATGCAATTGATAGTTCGCTTGCAATGGTATCGGCATTTGTATTTAATAACTGTCCATTTTTATCATGCGTGATTGCGCAGAAAACAGGAATAATTCCGTTTTCAAGCAATGTTTTCAATAATGATGTATTTACTTGTTTTACATCACCAACAAATCCGTAATCAATTGTGGGATGATTTCTTTTTGTTGATTGAATTAAATTTCCGTCAGCGCCTGAAAATCCCATTGCATTGTTGTTTTTTGCCTGCAATTGCGCTACAATATCTTTATTGATTTGTCCGGCATAAATCATTACGACAACATCAAGCATTGGGGCATCTGTAATTCGACGGCCTTCAATCATTTGAGGAACCAAACCAATACTTTGTGCCATTTTTGTAGCCGATTTTCCACCACCGTGAACTAAAACTTTGTAGCCTTCGATTTTAGAAAAATCAGTTAAGAATTGTTCTAATTCGGTTGGATTATCGATTATATTGCCGCCAATTTTTATTACTGTAACGTTCATAAGTTGCTAAGATAACAAGTAGATTTAAACTACAATTTTTTCAAAATCTTCTGTAAAACTAATTGTGCTGAATAGGTTCTGTTATTGGCTTGCTGAATTACGATTGAATTCTCGCTGTCGATCACTTCGTCACTTACAATTACATTACGACGAACCGGCAGACAATGCATGAATTTTCCGTTGTTGGTCAATGCCATTTTTTCGGCAGTAACTGTCCAATTAGGATCTGAATTGGTTACTTTTCCATAATCGTTGAAATTACTCCAGTTTTTCACATAAACGAAATCAGCATTTTCGAACGCTTTGTTTTGATCGTATTCGATTTTGCAGTTTTTTGTAATTTCGGGACTTAGTTCATAACCTTCAGGATGTGTAATAACAAAATCCATATCTTTTTGCATTTGCATCATCTCTACAAATGAATTAGCAACTGCCTGTGGCAAAGCTCTTGGATGCGGAGCCCAGGAAAGTACTACTTTTGGTTTGTGTTTTGTTTTGTATTCTTCCATTGTAATAGCATCTGCCAAAGACTGCAATGGATGACGTACAGCACTTTCCATATTAACAATTGGAACTGTAGCATGTTTCAAAAATCCTGAAATCACAGTTTCTGCATAGTCTTTTTCTTTATCCAATAAGCCTGCAAAAGCACGGATAGCAATGATATCTCCATATTGAGAAACTACTTCGGCAGCTTCTTTAATGTGTTCTGAAGCGCCTGAATTCATTACAGCTCCGTCTTCAAATTCCAAAGTCCAGCCTTCGCTTCCAAAGTTCATTACCATAACATTCATTCCTAAATTTATGGCTGCTTTTTGGGTGCTTAATCGAGTTCTCAAACTAGAGTTGAAAAATAACATTATTAAAGTTTTGTTCTTTCCGAGTTTCTTGTTCTTAAGCGGATTTTTTTTTATTTTGATTGCGCTTTTAACCCATTTTGATAAAGAGTCGATATCTTGTACTGAAATATAGTTCATCTGTTTTGTTTTTATTAAAGATCAGAAATCTTAGATATTTAATTATATAATCTTCGTAAAAGGAATTTCGTTTTGTAAAGCTTTTAAAATAAAATTATCATTTAATCCGTTCACGATCCAGGTTTCAATGTTGGCTGCTTTTGCAATTCCGGCAGCTTCTATTTTCGACTGCATTCCTCCGGTTCCGTGTGATGATTTTGATTCTCCGATTTCTTTTTCTAAAACTTTTAAATCATTTACGAGTTTAATCGTTTCCGGATTTTCATTATGAATGGAAGCTTTTGTATATATTCCGTTAGTATTCGTTGCAATTATCAGGATATCAACACTTAAAAGAACTGCTGTTAATGCCGCTAATTTATCATTGTCACCAAACTGAATCTCATCTGTAGCAACGGTATCATTTTCATTGATAATCGGAATATAGTTATTTTCAACCAAAACATTGATTGTATTGACAATGTTTACTTTCGATTGCTCTTTTTCGAAATCAGAATAAGACAATAAACATTGCGATGTCAACAAACCTAAATCGCTGAAATTCTCATGAAAAATCCGCATTAAATGAGGCTGCCCAATCGAAGCCAAAGCTTGTTTGACAATTATTTCCTTGCCTTTGCTTTCGAGTTTTACAAATTGTTTCGCAGCTGCAATCGCTCCTGAACTCACAATTACAAATTCGTAATCTTTGTTTAAAGCGGCGATCTGCATCCCAATATCCTCAATTTTTCCTCGAGAAATATGATTGGTTTCTTTGGTTAAGGTATTACTTCCTATTTTTAATAAAATCCTTTTTTTGTTCATTTTTTTCTAAGATGCTAAGATTCTGAGATACTAAGATTATAAGTTTTTTAAAATCTCAATTCAACATTTTCTAATTATCTAATTATCTCAATTATCTAATTTGCCCTTCTCCGTAAATATACCATTTATTAGTAACCAGATGCTGCAAACCAATTGGTCCTCTTTGGTGCAATTTATCAGTACTAATCGCTAATTCTCCTCCTAGTCCTAATTGAAAACCATCCGTAAATCGGGTAGAAACATTTTGGTAAACGGCAGCAGCATCAATACTTTCCATAAAATTTTGTGCAATGGCATTATTTTTTGTAATGATAGAAGCCGAATGTCCTCCGCAATATTTATTGATTTTAGTAATTGCTTCAGAATCTGAATTAACGGTTCCAATTACAATTTTATAATCTAAAAACTCTTCGTACCAAATATTTTCGTCTGAAAGCGTTTTTGTGTTTTTAAACGTTTCCAAAGACTGGTCAGCTAAAATTTCAACTTTAGCTTCTGTCAATTCTTCAATTAACATCGCTGTAAAACCTTCAAAATTTGGAATTCTATTGTCAATTAAAACCTTGTCAACTGCGTTACAAGCAGAAATTTTCGCTGTTTTAGCATTGAGAATCACTTTTAATGCAATTTCTAAATCAGCTTCCTGCTGTACATAAACAAAATTATTTCCGCGGCCGCTTACAATTACAGGACAAGTTGCGTGTTTTTTGACAAATTCAATTAGTTTTTCACCACCACGAGGAACAATTAAATCAACTTTCTGAGTTGGATTTTCCAGGAAAGCCTGAGTTTCGGTACGATTGTAATTTAGATATTCAACCCATTCACTAGAAACTCCATTTTCTTCCAAAGCTTTATGCCATAAACTCACAATCTTCAAATTAGATTGTAAAGACTCTTTTCCGCCCTTTAATAAAATCTTATTTCCGGATTTAAAAGCAATTCCTCCAGCTTCAATTGTTACATCAGGTCTTGATTCGTAAATAATTAAAACTGTGCCAAATACAGCTGTTTTATTCGTTACCCGAATTCCATTATCATGAACAAAATGAAAACGCTCTACACCTACAGGATCTTTCTGAGCAGCCAATTGATTTAATGACAAGATCATCTCGTCGACTTTTTTATCATCAACTTTCAGACGTTCTTCCATAGCTAAATCGGAACCATCATAAGCTTCTAAATCTTGTTTATTAACCTGGATAATCTGACTCCGCTCCTGCTCCACCAATTTTGCCATGGAGTGCAAAACCAGATTGCGTTTTTCAATTGATAATGGATTCATAATTTATAGTTGGTTGGTTTTTTGGTATTTCTAAACTTAATTCTGAAGCTCTTCCAAACTCTCTTTTAAGGCTACAATAAAAGTATCAATATCTGATTTTTTCACAGTAAGCGGTGGCAAAATTCTTAGCAGATTTTTGTTGTTGGCACTTCCTGTAAAAATATGTTTCTCGATAATTAATTTCTTTCTTAAAGCACTTACGTCAAAATCGAATTCAATTCCAAGCATCAAACCTTTTCCTTTTACTTGTTTGATTCCCGGAACTTGCGTGATTTGTTCTGAAAAATAAGCCGAAACTTCGTTTACATTATCTTGCAATTTCAGTTTTTCCATTACATCTAAAACTGCAATTCCAGCTGCACATGATAAATGGCTTCCGCCGAAAGTAGTTCCTAATAATCCAAAGCTTGCTTCAAATTTTGGAGAAATTAAAATAGCTCCAACCGGAAAACCATTCCCCATTCCTTTTGCAACCGAAATAATATCAGCGTTGATTCCGTGATGTTGGAAAGCAAAGAATTTTCCGCTTCTTCCGTATCCTGATTGTACTTCATCTAAGATTAAAACCACATCATGTTTTTTACATGCTTTTTCCAAAGCCTGAAAAAATTCTGTTGTTCCCTGATCTAAACCTCCAACTCCCTGAATTCCTTCAATAATTACAGCAGAAACATCACCTTTTACAAGTTCAGCTTCAACCAATTCGATTTGGTTAAGAGGTAAAAAAGTTACTACTTGCTGTGCGTTAATTGGTGCTACAATTTTTTTGTTATCGGTAACAGCAACGGCTGCAGAAGTTCTTCCATGGAAAGAATTATAAAAAGCCACCACTCGTGATTTTCCGTTATGGAAAGAAGCTAATTTTAATGCATTTTCGTTTGCTTCAGCTCCGGAACTGCATAAAAACAATTCGTAATCTTCTAATCCTGAAAGTTTGCCTAATTTTTGCGCCAATTCTACCTGCAAAGGATTCTGAATGGCATTCGAATAGAATCCTAAATTGTCTAACTGATTTTTTAATTTTTCTACATAATCCGGCTGTGTGTGTCCTATTGAAATCACACCATGGCCACTGTATAAATCTAAATATTCTACTCCTTTGTCGTCTGTAATCGTACAATCGACAGCTTTTACTGGAGTTATGTCATATAATGGGTAAACGTTAAATAAGTTCATTTTTTGAAAAGTTAAATGTTATTTGTAAAATGTGAGAAGTTTAAAGTACAGACGTTTAACGTTTAACATCTAACTTCTAACATTTTACTTTTATTAAAATCCGCTTGGTTTCAAATGTAAACCAGTGGTTTCTTCTAATCCGAACATTAAATTCATATTTTGAATCGCTTGTCCTGAAGCACCTTTGGTTAAGTTATCTATAACTGAAGTTATTAAAACCCGGTTTCCTTTTTTCAATAAACTAATAATACACTTGTTGGTTTGAACGACTTGTTTCATATTGATGTTTGTCGTTGTCACCGTTACAAAAGGCTCATCTTTATAAAAATCTTCATATTTAGCAACCAATTGCTCCAAACTATCGTCAGATAATGTATATAAAGTTGCAAAAATTCCCCTTGGAAAATCTCCTCTATTCGGAATAAAAAGCAGTTCGCTTTCAAAATCATCCTGCAATTGAACCAAACTTTCGGAAATTTCTCCCAAATGCTGGTGTTCAAAAGCCTTATAATGAGACATATTATTATTTCTCCAACTAAAATGAGAAGTTTCTGAAAGTCCAACTCCAGCGCCTGTACTTCCAGTTGTCGCATTAATATGAACGTCGTTATTTAGTAGATTATTTTTCGCCAAAGGCAACAAAGCCAACTGAATAGCCGTAGCAAAACAACCTGGATTTGCAATATAATTGGCGCTTTTAATCTCCGCTCTATTCAATTCAGGCAAACCGTAAACGAAATCCTTACCTTCAAAATGAGCGTCTTTATTTAATCTGAAATCATTTCCTAAATCAATGATTTTGGTGTGACTTGCAAATTGATTTTCCTTTAAAAATGAAATCGACTTTCCGTGGCCTAAACATAAAAAAACAACATTTACATCGGGATTAATCGTATCTGTAAAATTCATTTCAATGTCTCCCATCAAATCGTGGTGCGCCACAGAAAGTGGTTTACCAGAGTTCGTGGTACTGTAAACAAAATCAATATTTACATTGGGATGAAACATTAATATTCTGATAAGTTCTCCAGCCGTATAGCCCGAACCACCAATTATTCCGATATTAATCATGATCTAAATGATTTACAGATGAAAATATGTTTTGGGCATTTCCTAAAATCTTGATAAATCCTTTTGCATCATCAGATGTCCAGGCATTGTTCATTTCTCCGTATTGACCGAAACCTGTATTCATCAAGTCGTTTTTAGATTCGATTCCGTCAAGCGAAAAATGATATGGTTTTAATGAAACCGTTACAGTTCCATTTACCGTTTTTTGTGTGTCCTGCAAAAAGGTTTCGATGTTACGCATAACAGGATCCAAAAACTGACCTTCGTGGAATAACATTCCGTACCAGTTTCCTAATTGTTCTTTCCAGTATTGCTGCCATTTTCCTAAAGTATGTTTCTCTAATAAATGGTGTGCTTTGATGATAATTAATGGAGCTGCAGCTTCAAAACCAACTCTTCCTTTGATTCCGATAATGGTATCCCCAACGTGAATGTCTCTTCCAATTGCAAAAGCATTTGCTAATTTTTCAAGAGCAACAATATTATTTGAAGGTTTGTCAAATTGTCCGTTTAATCCAACTAATTCCCCTTTTTCAAAATGTAATCTTACTTTTTCTTCGCCTTCTTTCTGTAATTGAGAAGGATAAGCTTCACTTGGCAAAGGTTGTCCTGAAGTTAAAGTTTCTTTTCCTCCAACACTGGTTCCCCAAAGTCCTTTATTAATAGAATATTGTGCTTTTTCCCAGGAATAATGAACGCCATTTTGAGCCAAATAATCAACTTCTTCCTGTCTTGACAATTTTAGATCTCTAATTGGAGTGATGATTTCGATTTCCGGAGCGATGGTTTGGAAAATCAAATCAAAACGAATCTGGTCATTTCCTGCACCTGTACTTCCGTGAGCGATGGCAGTTGCTCCTACTTTTTTAGCATATTTAATGGCTTCAATAGCCTGAAAAACACGCTCTGCACTCACTGATAATGGATACGTATTGTTTTTTAATACATTTCCGAAAATCAAATATTTTATCGCTTTATCATAATATTTATCTACGATAGTCAGGTTCGCATGTTGCGCACTTCCTAATTCGTAAGCTCTTTTTTCTACTGCATCTAATTCTTCTGCACTAAATCCTCCTGTGTCTACCAGTACGGTGTGAACTTCGTATCCTTTTTCATTTTTTAAATATTTCAAACAATACGAGGTATCTAATCCTCCACTATAAGCTAATACAACTTTTTTCATTTTTTATAATTTAGGCTAATACTTTCGTA